>ERZ779865.781-NODE-781-length-26448-cov-6.283105_pt1 | contig 26448 bp, 17 predicted proteins | sample MGYA00433088_ERZ779865 | MGnify/ENA primary metagenome ERZ779865 (study PRJEB29588, sample SAMEA2151703) | human gut metagenome | biome: human gut; feature: human-associated habitat; material: faeces | place: Denmark | collected 2008/2010 ... | reverse complement strand
GCCTCTGGACTCCGCAAGGGACTTCGTCCCTTGACCCTTTCGCGCGATTGAGTTGACTACTCTTTCATACTACGCCCGCGTGTTTATGCGGGGATTTCGCGTCCGCAGGCGCGATTCCCCCTGCTTCACAATAATGATGAAGCTATTTTTCTGCCCCACGCAGTTAAAATTCTTCATCATCCACCAATCTCGACAAGACATCCCCATTGAGCTGCACCAGCCGCCGCACAACCTCCTGCACATACAGCCTGTCCAGCCCTTCCAGCGCCGGGTCAACCTCCACCGCTTCCCGCAGCGCCGACCAGTCCCCCGTTGCCGCCAAGGCAGCTAAACGGTTCGTCTCGTCAATGTCCATCATGATTTCCGCCAGCGGCGCAGGCACGCGAATCCCCTGCGGCTGCACCAAGCCGTCCGCCAAATGCAGGTCGCTTTCGATAATCGCGTTCGGCGGCAGCTGCGGCAGTTCCCCGCGATTTTGATGCGCAACCGCCGGAATCACCGCCGTTTCCTTCCGCAGAATCGCCAGTGCAAGGCGAACAGGGCGCGTCGGCGGCGTATCCTTCAATAGCATCAGCTGCGCCGTCATGCCGTCGGGCGTTTTTGCCCCCTCGTGACCAATCGTGTTCATGTGGGCAATGCGCTCTTTGCGCTTCTCGATGCTTTCGCCGAACGCCGGGTTCTCTTCGGGAATGTAGTCCTCCTCCGCCGCCAGGAACTCCGCGTAGCGCACCACGTCACCCACGGCAATCGCGTCGTACCAGCCCAGCCAGCGATGCGTCAGGCGGCCGAGCTTGTCCTCCTCCGCCATCTGCCGAAGCGCGGGAATCAAATCAACATTCTTGCCCTTTTCGCGCAGGGACACGAGGAACGAGAAGCCCGGCAGCCCCGCCGTGACCGCCTCGACCGCATCCTCCTTGCGAAAGAGCGCCTTTGCCAGCCGCGGCACGGTGTTTCCGCGATAGGCGGCATCATCCAACCCATACGCCTGAAAACCCGCGCCGAGGAACAGCTGCGTCGTGCGGGCAACGGGCTGCCCCAGCGTCACGACAATCGCTTTCGGGCAGGCGGAGCGCATATTGCGGCACAAATCCAGCACCACTTCGCCCTGCCGGAGCGTATGCAGCAGCCCCTCAATGCCGCCGTGGACGCGCGCCTGATCGCTCAGACCGGGATCGTCCTCCTTCACGCCGCCGAGGGCCTCCTGATCCTGCCGGAAGCGTGTCGCCGCCATGCAGTCGCCCGCGTAAACGACGCAGTCCGCGCCCATGAGGACTTCCTGCCGATTGCCGGAAACGATGACCTGCGCCTTGCGGCCGCTGGCGTAGACGATGGCCTCGGCATAGTGCTGGAGGACATCGCGCATTGCGGCGTTTTTCTCCTCCACCGCGAGAATGCCATCCTCTTTGCCGGCGTAGAGGAAATCGACGAGCAGGAACGGCAGGTGCATCGGAATATCCTGCCCGATGAAGGCGAACTTAAAAGGCATGGTACAGCCCCGCTTTCTGGATACTTTGACAGTCTATCTTACCATGAAACACGCCAAAAGTAAAGCCCGGAACGATGGTGTTGCGCATCGTTCCGGGGGAAAGGAACTTCGTTTCTTGGGTGAATTGCTTGCTGATTCTAATCGGCTGGACACCTTCTCCCAGCGATTTGGTGATTGTATCTTTTTACGGATAAACACGCGCAAGCTGTCTGAAAGTGTCACCAACTGAATCGCGAGATGGGTGTCGAGAGGGTCGAAGAGCCTTCGCAGGTGCAGGGCAGAGCCCTGCCGGAGTCCAGAGGCAGAGCCTCTGGCGCCTCCCCCTCTTACGCCTTGTGCACCCGCACGCCCAGCTTGCAGTCCTGACCGTTGATCGACCAGTCGCGGACGATGAACGTGTCGTCCATCGGGGCGCGCTCGACGACTTCCGCCAGCGTGCCGCGCTTGAGCATATCGACGCCGCTCTCGATGGCGCTCGCCAGCACGTCGCCGCACTCATAGCGCACATCCACGCGGTCGGTCACATCGAAATCGGACTCCTTGCGCATCGTCTGCACCTTGCTGACGACCTCGCGGACATAGCCCTCCGCAATCAGCTCCGGCGTCAGGTTCGTGTCCAGCACAACCGTCACGCCCTTATCTTCCTGCGCGACAAAGCCCGATTTCTGCATCGGCGAAGTCAGCACATCATCCTTGCCCAGCGTGACCAAAGTGCCGTCAATGTCAAACGACACGGTTTCGCCGCGCTCGAACGCATCGACGACATCGTTTCCGTCCATCGTCTGCAGGTGCTGGCCAATCTTGCCCAGCAGCTTGCCGTACTTCGGGCCAAGCGTGCGCATCTGGGGTTTGAGCTGATAGGTGGTGAACTCGCGCGCGGACTCGGTGAACACAACTTCCTTCACGTTCAGCTCATCCTCGCACAGCGCCTGATAGCTTTCGGAGAAGGACGCGCCCTTGACGTAGAGCTTCGCGGCGGTTTGACGGGTCTTGATGTTCGCCAGATTGCGGCACGCGCGGCCCAGCTGCACCACTTCCACCAGCGCGTCCATCTGCGCTTCCATATCCGCGTCGATGGCGCTTTCATCCGCCGTCGGGAAGTCGCACAGATGCACGGATTCCGGCGCGCCCGGCACGTTGTTGACCACCAGATTCTGATAGATTTCCTCGCTCAGGAACGGGATGAACGGCGCGCAGACCTTACTCAGCGTCACCAGCACATGGTACAGCGTGGTGAACGCGGCGTCCTTGTCCTTCACATCGCCCTTGCCCCAGAAGCGTTCGCGGCCGCGGCGGACGTACCAGTTGCTCAGCTCGTCCACAAAGTCCTGAATCGCCAGGGCGGGCTCGGTCACGCGGTAGTTCCACAGGTCGTCATCGACGCGCTTGATGAGCGTGTTCAGCTTGGAGAGAATCCACTTGTCCATCAGGCTGAGCTGCTCGTTTTTCAGGTCATGCGCGGTCGGGTCGAAGTTGTCGATATCCGCATACATGGCGAAGAAGGCATACACGTTCTGCAAGGTGGCAAGGAACTTGTTCTGCCCCTCGCGAACCGCCTTTTCGGAGTAGCGGCTGGGCAGCCACGGCGCAGAGGTGGTGTAGAAATACCAGCGGAGCGCGTCAGCGCCGAACTTGTTCAGCTCATCAAACGGGCTGACGACGTTGCCAAGATGCTTGGACATCTTGCGCCCCTGCTCGTCCTGCACATGGCCCAGCACGATGCAGTTTTCAAACGGCGCACGGTCAAACAGCAGCGTCGAAATTGCTTCGAGGGTGTAGAACCAGCCGCGCGTCTGGTCGATGGCTTCGGAGATGAAATTTGCCGGGAAGTTCTGCTGGAACTCCTCCTGATGCTCAAAGGGATAGTGCCACTGCGCAAAGGGCATCGAGCCAGAATCGTACCAGCAGTCGATAACCGCCTTGTCGCGCACCATTTCGCCGCCGCACTTTTCGCAGCGGAGCTTTACGGCGTCGATGAAGGGGCGGTGAAGTTCAAGGTCTGCGCCGGGATCTTCAATCGCCATTTCGCGCAGTTCCGCGCGGGAGCCGACGACGTGCATATTGCCGCAGGAGCACTTCCACACCGGCAGGGGCGTGCCCCAGTAGCGCTCGCGGGACAGACCCCAGTCGTGGACGTTCTCCAGCCAAGTGCCCATGCGCCCTTCCTTGATGTTTTCCGGCATCCAGTTGATGGTGCGGTTGTTGCGCACAAGGTTGTCTTTCAGCGCCGTCATGCGGATGAACCACGTCGGGCGGGCGTAGTACAGCAGGGGCGTATCGCAGCGCCAGCAGAAGGGATAATCATGCGTGAACTGCGGCGCGCTGAACAGCAACCCGCGCTCCTGCAAATCCGCCAGCACCAGCGGGTCGGCCTTCTTGACGAACACGCCCGGCCACTTCGTTTCCGCCGTCATGCAGCCCTGCGGATCAACAAAGTTGACGAACGGCACGTCATTTTCGCGGCAGACACGGTTGTCGTCCTCGCCGAACGCCGGGGCAATGTGGACGATGCCCGTGCCGTCGCTCATGGTGACGTAGTTGTCGCAGATGACGAACCACGCCTTCTTGTCCAGCTTGCCGACGGCGAAGTCGAACAGCGGCACATACTCCATGCCTTTGAGCGCCGTGCCGGGCATTTCCGCCAGCACCTCAAACTTCTGCTCCGGGAACACCGTCTCCATCAGCGCCTTCGCCATGATGTACACGCGGCCGTCCTCCGCCTTAAAGCGGCAGTAGATGTCGGTCGGGTTCACGCACAGCGCCATGTTCGACGGCAGCGTCCACGGGGTGGTCGTCCACGCCAGCAGGTAGGTGTTTTCCTCGCCCTTGACCGGGAAGCGGACGTACGCGGACGTTTCCTTGACCGTCTTGTAGCCCTGCGCGACCTCGTGGGAGGACAGCGCCGTGCCGCAGCGCGGGCAGTACGGGACAATCTTGTGTCCCTGATACAGCAGCCCCTTCTTCCAGATTTCCTTCAGGCTCCACCATTCGGACTCGATGTAGTCATTCTCATAGGTGATATACGGATGCTCCATGTCCACCCAGTAGCCGACCTGATCGCTCATGACCTCCCAGTCATGCAGGTACTTCCAGACGGACTTCTTGCATTCCTTGATGAACGGCTCGATGCCGTACTGTTCAATCTGCGGCTTGCCGTCCAGCCCCAGCGTCTTTTCGACTTCCAGCTCAACGGGCAGACCGTGGGTATCCCAGCCTGCCTTGCGCAGGACGCTGTACCCCTTCATCGTCCAGTAGCGCGGAATCAGGTCTTTGATGACGCGCGTTTCGATATGGCCGATATGCGGGCGGCCGTTGGCAGTCGGCGGGCCGTCGAAGAACGTCAGCCGCTTTGCGCCGTCGCGGAAATGGAACGAACGGCGAACGATGTCCTTGTCTTTCCACAGCTGGGCGATTTCTTTCTCGCGCGCCGGGAAGTTCAAATCCTTGGCAACCTTGTTGTACATACCATGCACCTCATTCTTGTTGTCTCTGCTGCGGCGCAAACAAAAAAGTCCGCCCCAGCATGAAAATGCACTGGGACGGACGAAAATGCTTTTTGCGATTCATCCGCGGTACCACCCAACTTGACAGGCACGATGCCTATCCGCTCTGTGCAGGCGCACGCACCTGCTTTCTCGATAACGGGAGAACCCGTCTTTCCCTACCCGCTCCGCCGGACTTGCGTCCATTCCGCCCGCGTCGCTTCGGAAAAGCGCGCTCCGGGGTGATTTGTCATCAGGCAGTCTTGACCGGGCTCACACCCTCCCCGGCTCGCTTTCCAAGGCTTGTCCTGCGCCGTCCCCATCCTTGCGCATTCCCATTCATTATAGCCGCATTTTCCCCTTTTTGCAAGGGGGATTTGCAAATTTTCCAAGAGGCATTGCCCCTTGACCCTTCCGCGCGATTGAGTTGAGCTTTCTTCCATAATATATGCGCGTGTTGCGCGGGGATTTCGCGCCTGCGGGCGCAGCCCCCTGCAGCAACCAAAATCCATCCGCAAAGAAACGAAAAACCCCCGCGGCACACACCGCAGGGGGACACATTTCACTTACTGGAAGCTGCCGCCTTCTCTGGATACAACCGCTTCTGCAGCTTGCGGATGCAGGTAAAATAGCACGGGATCAGGAACAAATCCGCCAGTATCCACGCAACAGGGTTCGCAAAGCACGCGGCATCGTACCCCAGCGACGGGACAAGCAGCATCGCCACCACCGCGCGGCCGACAAGCTCCATCAGGCCTGCAATCATCGCAATCATGGTGTAGCCCAAGCCTTGAATGGAGAAGCGCACAATGTTCACAAACAAAAGCGGAATATACAGCACACTGTTGATAATCAGGAACTGCTGCGCCATGTCGATGACCAGCTGGCGGTCGGCGCTGTCCTGACTGATGAACAAGCCCACCATCGGCTTGCCGAAGAAGTAAATCACCACAAACGCGAGGACGCAGTAGACACAGCCGATGATGGAGGATGCTTTCAAGCCCTGATTGATGCGGTCGAGTCTCTTCGCGCCGACGTTCTGCCCGGCGAAAGTTGCCATCGTCGAGGCGAGCGCATCAAACACGCAGCAGAAGAACATGCTCAGCTTGCCGCCCGCCGTGACCGCCGCGACTGCAATCGTGCCGATGCCGTTAACGGCATATGTCACCGTCAGAGAGCCAATCGCCGTGATGGAATACTGCAGGCCGAACGGGATGCCCATTGCCAGCAGGCGACGGACAAACGGCGCACGGATGCGCTTGTCCTCCGGCTGCATTTTGAGGATGGTGAATCGCTTGCGGATGACCAGCAGACACCAGAGGCCGCTGATGAGCTGGCTGATGACGGTCGCCCATGCCGCCCCCTCCACGCCCATGTGGAACGCAAGGATGAACGTGTAGTCCAGCACGATGTTGAGCAGCGCGGCAATCGTGATGGCGATAACAGGCGTTTTGCTGTCGCCCAGCGAGCGCATCACGCCGCCGCACATGTTGTACAGCACCGTAACCGGAATCGCGAAGAAAACCGGCTGGATATAGGCGACCGACAGCGGCAGAATATCCTCCGGCGTGTTCAGCATCCGCAGGAGCTGCGGCGCAAAGAAGCCAGTCAGCAGCCCCATCAGCACAGAAATCACCGCGCACAGGTACACGGAGTGCATCACATAGCGGCGCATTTCCGTCTCGTCCTTCGTGCCGAACGCCTGCGCAATCGGAATCGCGAAGCCGGAGCAGATGCCCATGCAGAAGCCGTTGATGAGGAAGTTCAGCGATCCGGTATCGCCCACCGCCGCCAGCGCCTCCGTGCCCAGCACGCCGCCGACGACCATGGTATCCATGAAGCTGTACAGCTGCTGGAACAGGAAGCCGCCCAGCAGCGGCAGGGAGAATGTCAGAATCAGTTTCAGAGGCGAGCCCTGCGTCATGTCACGGGTCACGTTTTTCTGCGCCATGTGGATGTCCTTTCGTTGATGCAGGATGGGGGGGAAAATCACGTTTCATTGTCCCCGATTGGGAACGCCTATTTATAGCACGTTTTTCGTCGGTTTTCAAGGGGTTTTGACAGGAATTTTTGCGTCTTTTTTCCCCGTGTTTTTCGGGTGGAAAAGCGCCATTTTTCACGGCTGAAAGCGGTCGTGTAACCGCTATGGTGTAACCTATGTGACGGAATCTAAAAATTCAATCGTATGCTATTGACACCATGCGATTGATTTGCTATAATCACCCCTGCTTCCAATGAAAACATCAGCAAGGAGGTGTCCCATGGACAAGGAATTGGCAGGGTTCGGCTGGTACATCAAGCGCATTGACAATGCTCTCGCCCGCGAAGCCTGTCGGAATGTCCAATCCCACAACCTGACGATGCAGCAGAGTCATCTGCTTTTCGTGCTTTCCGACGCGGAGAATCACACACGGACGCTCAAGGAGTTAGAGAGCATTTTCGGCTGCGCGCAGTCCACGCTGGCGGGGCTGGTGACGCGGCTGGAAAAGAAAGGGCTGGTGGAAGGCTTCACCGACCCGCGCGACCGGCGCATCAAGCATGTTCGCCTGACAGAAAGCGGCGCGGAAATGCGGCAGACGTGCCACAAGGACATTCTGCAATCCGAAAAGCGAATGTCCGCCGGAATGACGGAGGAAGAAAAGCAGCTGTTCCTGCAATGTCTGCAAAAGGTCTATGAAAATCTGAAGGACGACATGGACGAAACAGAGCATTGCCACAACAATTACCATAATAATGAAGGAAAGGAATAATTTCATGCTGAAAACACTGGCTGCGCAAATTAAGCAGTACAAGAAATCAACGATTCTCACGCCGATTTTTGCCGCGCTGGAAGTCGTCATGGAAGTGCTGATTCCCATGGCGATGGCGCGCTTGGTGAAGTATGGCATTGAGGGCGGCGACACCGGCGCGATTTACCGCTATGGCTTCCTGATGATGGCGATGGCAATGCTGTCGCTGGTTTTCGGCTCCGTCTGCGCACACACAGCGTCCCACGCCTCCACCGGCTTTGCCGCGAACCTGCGCGATGGCATGTACCGCAACATTCAGCGCTTCTCGTTCGCCAACATCGACAAATACTCCACCGCCGGTCTGGTCACGCGCATGACCACCGACGTGACCAACGTTCAAAATGCCTTCCAGATGATTACGCGCATTGCGGTTCGTTCGCCGCTGACGCTGATTTTCTCGATGATCGCGGCATTCGTCATCAACCCGGAGCTGGCGGGCGTGTTCCTGATTCCGCTGGTGCTGCTGGGCGTTGTGCTGGGGCTGATTATCAAGCGCGCGACGCACCTGTTCGATCAGGTGTTCAAGAAGTACGACGACCTGAACGCCTCCGTGCAGGAGAACGTCTCCGGCATCCGCGTCGTCAAAGCGTTTGTGCGCGAGGACTTCGAGGACAAGAAGTTCGGCAAAGCGGCGACGAACGTCTACAACCTGTTCGTCAAGGCGGAACGCATCATCGCTTTCAACAGCCCCGTCATGATGCTCACCATCTACGGCTCGGTGATGGCGCTGAGCTGGCTGGGCGCGTCGCTGGTCACGGGCGGTTCGCTTGATGTGGGCGACCTGACCGCCATGTTCACCTACGTCATGAACATGCTGATGAACCTGATGATGCTGTCGATGATTTTCGTCATGCTGACCATGTCCGCAGCGTCTGCCCGGCGTATCGTGGAAGTGCTGAACGAGGAGCCGTCGCTGTCGAACCCCGAACAGCCGCTGGAAACGGTCAAGGACGGTTCTATCGACTTCAACCACGTCATGTTCAAGTACCATGCTGACGGCCATGGCGACCCCATCCTGAACGATGTTGATTTGCACATCAAGTCCGGCGAGACGGTGGGCATCATCGGCGGCACGGGCTGCGGCAAATCGACGCTCGTCAGCCTGATTTCCCGCCTATACGACGCAACCGAAGGCTCGGTGGAAGTCGGCGGCGTGGACGTGCGCAAGTACGACATGGAAGCCCTGCGCAATCAGGTTGCTGTGGTGCTGCAGAAGAACGTGCTGTTCTCCGGCTCGATTCTGGAAAACCTGCGCTGGGGCAATGAAAACGCCACGCTGGAGGAATGCAAAGAGGTCTGCGCACAGGCTTGCGCGGACGAGTTCATCGACCGGATGCCTGATGGGTACGACACGCACATCGAGCAGGGCGGCACGAACGTCTCCGGCGGACAGAAGCAGCGCCTTTGCATCGCCCGCGCATTGCTCAAAAAGCCGCGCGTGCTGATTCTGGACGACTCCACCTCCGCCGTTGACACCGCGACGGACGCCAAAATCCGCCGCGCGTTTGCCCAGCGCATCCCCGGCACGACGAAAATCATCATTGCGCAGCGCATTTCCTCCGTGCAGGACGCTGACCGCATTATCGTGATGGACAACGGCCGCGTGGAAGCATTCGACACGCATGAAAACCTGCTGAAGAAGTCCGACCTGTACCGCGAGATTTATGAGACGCAGACGTCCGGCGGCGGCGACTTCGACAGCCCCGATCAGATGAAGGGTGGTGACGCGCAATGATGGGAGGTCCTCGCCGCAGAGGCGCTCCGATGCCCCGCATGTCCATCAAGGGGCAGGGACACATCCTCAAGCGCCTGATGAAAATCGTTTTTGAAAACTATCTGTGGCAGTTCATTGCCGTCATCGTCTGCATCGTGGTGACGGCGTATGCCACCATTCAGTCCAGCACGTTCACGCGGGATCTGGTGGACGTGTACATCGTCGGGATTCAAAAAGGCACCAAGACGATGGGCGATTTGGCGAATGCCATGATTCCGCTGGGCTGCGTCCTCGCACTGGGCGTTGCCGCCAGTTACATCCGCCAGCGCCTGATGGTCAGCGTCGGGCAGGGCACGATGCTCAAAATCCGCACGGACTTGTTCACGCACATGGAGTCCCTGCCGATCCGCTACTTCGACACGCATTCGCACGGCGACATCATGTCCATCTACACCAACGACGTGGACACCCTGCGCCAGCTCATCAGCCAGAGCATCCCCGAAATCATCAACAGCGCGATTTCCGTCGTCATGGTGTTCTTCGCCATGCTGAACAATTCGTGGATTATGACGATTCTCTCGCTCATCCTGCTGACGTTCCAGATGCTGGCGTCCGCCAAACTCGCGAAACTGTCTGGCAAGCACTTTGTCGCGCAGCAGGCGAATTTGGGCCGCGTCAACGGCTTCATTGAGGAAATGATGACCGGGCAGAAAGTCGTCAAGGTGTTCTGCCACGAGGAAAAGGCGATTGAGCAGTTTGACGAGCTGAACGAGCAGCTGCGCACATCAGCCCACGAAGCGAACCGCTGGGCGAACACCCTTGGCCCTATCAACAACAACTTGGGACACATCTCCTACGTTATCTGCGCGATGGTGGGTTCGGCGCTGTCCATCGCAACGGGCGGCACGCTGATGTCCACGGGACGTCTGGTGGCGTTTCTGACGCTGAACCGCAACTTCTCCCAGCCGATTTCGCAGATTACCCAGCAGCTCAACTCCATCATCATGGCGCTGGCGGGCGCTGAGCGCGTGTTCAACCTGCTGGATGAAGCGCCGGAAGCCGACAATGGCTATGTGGAGCTGGTGAACGCGAAGGAAGCGCCCGACGGCACGATTACCGAGACGACCGAGCGCACCGGGCTGTGGGCATGGAAGCATCCGCACACGGCGGACGGCAGCGTCAGCTATCGCAAGCTGTCCGGCGGCGTGACGTTTGACCACGTTGATTTCGGCTACACGCCCGAAAAGACGGTGCTGCACGACATCACCATGTACGCCATGCCAGGACAGAAGATTGCCTTCGTCGGCGGCACGGGCGCGGGCAAAACCACCATCACGAACCTGATTAACCGCTTCTACGACATCCAGGACGGCAAAATCCGCTACGACGACATCAACATCAACAAGATTCGCAAGTCGGATTTGCGCCGCAGCCTCGGCATGGTGCTGCAGGACACGCACCTGTTCACCGGCACGGTGCTGGACAACATCCGCTACGGCCGCTTGGACGCAACGGACGCGGAGTGCATTGAAGCCGCGAAGCTCGCCAACGCGGACGAGTTCATCCGCAAGCTGCCCGACGGCTATAACACGATGCTGACGGGCGACGGCGCGAACCTCTCGCAGGGGCAGCGGCAATTGCTGTCCATCGCCCGCGCCGCGGTTGCCGACCCGCCCGCGCTGATTCTGGACGAAGCGACATCCTCCATCGACACGCGCACCGAAACGCTGGTGCAGCGCGGCATGGACGCTCTGATGAAGGGGCGCACGACGTTCGTGATTGCGCACCGCCTGTCCACGGTCAAGAACAGCGACTGCATCATGGTCCTGGAGCAGGGCCGCATCATCGAGCGCGGCACACACGACCAGCTGATTGCGCAGAAGGGCAAGTACTACACGCTGTACACCGGGAACGCGATTGGGGAATAATTGAGGATATAGAAAGCGCGCCTGCTTCCGAATGAAAGGGAGCAGGCGCGTGATTTATATAGGGATGTTATTCAACGCCGCCGTAGAGGTACGCTCTCGCCGTCTCGTCGCCCGTGTGGCAGAGGTACAGCCCGTCATGCGTCTGGATGAGGTAGAAGCCGCGCCAGTAGAAGCCGCACATGGTGTCCTCGGCGAAGAACGGCAGCTTGTCAATGCCGTGCGGTTCGCCGAACTGGCTGTTTTCCTCGTCGTACTCCATGACCCACACCGTATTGTCATGCACGAAGTACATCGCCGTGTTGTCCTTGTTGGGGGCATAGGCGTAGTAAGCATCGTGCGTCACATAGTCGCCCAGCGTGACGTCATAATCAGGAATCGGCTGAAGGGTCAGCGTGTTGACCAAGTTATGCACAACGCTCGTCGCTTCGCCGTTTGGCAGGTTCACCATCGTCAGCACCTTGCCGTCGTACAGCGTGCGCTCATACTTCGAGCTTTCAGCGCTCCATCGGAAGAAGCCGGGCATATCAGGCATGAGGTGGCTGTCTTCTTCGTCCTCCAGCGCAAATTCCATCATTTCGCCCTTGCCCGTATCCACGTCGAACCGGACAATCTGGTATTCGTCCGTCTTGTCCTTCGCGATGACGTACAGCCCGTTTTCCGCGTCGTACACTGCCTGTTCGACCGTCACGTCGTACAAGTCCTTTGCAATCGGAAACTTCTTCCACCCCATTTGCGGCACGGTGCTGTAATCGAGTTCCGCGACCATCTGCATCCGCACCATCGTGTCATCCGTCGGGGGAACAAAACTGTACAGCCGCCCTTCATTCGCGCTGAACAGCACCAGCTCCGCGCCGCCGTTCAGAAGCATCACCTGCCCGTAATAGCCGCTCTGTTTCAGCGCTTCCGACCAGATGATGTCTTCCAGATTGCAGACGACTTCCGGCTCATATTCGGGGTCATCGACGCGCAGCAGCTGACTGCCGCTGATGAAGAAGAGTTCGTCTTCAAACGGCAGCGCGCTGGTCACGTCCGTGCGGTAACGGCTGCCGATGCCGTGCGTCCAGTCCATGGCATGGTCGGCAGATTCGGCGAACACGGGCATCACGCCCAGCGTCAGCACCAGCAGGAGGGACAGGAATGCCATTCGGAGGTTGTGCTTCATGGGGAGGCTCCTTTCGTGGGGCGATTATTAGTCAAAATAGTAGTACTGTTCGGGGCGCTCAAAGAACGACATGTCGCAGACGAACGCGCCATCATCGTATGTTTTGAAGTAGTAAGAACCCTTCCAGAAGAAACCGTATTCCGCATAAATTGCCTCTGTCGGAATGCGGTCAAATCCGCGTGCTGGCATTGTGCCGTCCGTAAACCACGCAATATCATCGTGAAGGAAGAAAATTCGGCGGTTCTCAGCATCCCATGCAAAAGCAGAACATTCAATATCGTATGTGTAAAATCCCCATTTCATCAGGTATGTAAGTTGATTTTCCAGTCCCAAATTCTGAAAATTCAAAACTGTTTCTTCCGCTTTGCGCTGTTCAGGATTATAGACCGCGAGTTTTCGTTCATCAATCTCATGACTGTAACCTTCATCACAATCATACCATTCTTCATGGTTATAATACACCAGCAGTGTCGATGCCCATTCTTGATTCTGCTGCCACGAAACAACTTCCGAAATGGTATCAACGCCATATGCTACAATTTCACCACGTCCTGTTTTTAATGAAAAAGAAATAAGGCAATTAATCAAATTAGGTGTTTTGTGTGACCACTCTGACCCAAGCATGTAGATTTTATCGCCGATTTTTACTACTTTCCCTTCGATGTTAGTCTTGTAGTATATGCAGCAGTCATCATCCAGCAAAGTCCAGTTCAATTCCGGCAAAGTGGAATAATCCAGTGTAGCATACAGCATCGGCTTCACTTCGCCGTCTTCAAAATCCAGCCGATAAATCCGCTGCATAAACGTCACAAAGATATACAGCGAATCCCCATCTGTAAAGAGCCGATAGTCATCATAAGAAGCATACAGCATATCTTCTTTTACGTTTTCCGGAAGCAAGTTTTTCAATTCATAGACTGTTTCCGGCGTGTCGTCCGGCTCGTGGCACTTCAAAAGCAAGTCGCCGTAAATGAAATACAGCTCATCTTGGAAAACTTGCAAATCAGTCACTTCTGTCGGCAATCCCAGTATCAGCTTCTCCTCGTACACATCCCCCCACTTCCAAAACTCCTCCGCCGCGAGCGCGCTTCCGGCGTTCAGCAGCGTCAGCAGAACCAGCAGCAGGGCGGTCAGCCGTTTCCATCGGGTCGTCATCGTGTTTCGCTCCTTCCGTGTCTCGTCGGGCGCGTCCGAACCATCTTTCGGGCGCTTTCACCTATAAAGACGCTGCAAAGGGGCAAAACGGGACATCATTCCGCAAAAATTTTTTTCACGCTCTGCGCCACCAGCACCGCTTCGTCCGCCGGCAGCCCGATGCTCGTCACGCGCAGCATCCGCTTCCCTTCCGCCCAGATGATGCTCACCTCGTGCGTGTCCTCGGTCTGGCGGTCAATCAGGTAGCCCGGCACGCTGTGCAGATAAATCGTCAGCACCCGTGCATCCGCCGCGCGAACGTTCCAGCCGTCGAGGTTGTCCTGCTCCTCAAAGCGCAGGGAGCGCGTCTCGTCGGCATAGTAGGCTTCGCTGTGCACCTGGTCGCCGCGTGTCGTTTCGCAGCGCACCAGCGGCAGGCTGTCCGGCAGGAACGTCGGGAAGAACAGCCCCTCCCAGCCGTCCGGCACGTCCATGCGCGGCACGTTCGCGGTCTGCTCCTCCTTCGCGGGTTCCATGCCGACGTGCGCCATGCCCGTTTCGGGGTTGATGGACAGCACCAATTGGAGGATTTGCTCGCGGAACGCCTCAGAATTCGCCAGCGCAATCGGGAACGCAATCCCGACCGCCACAATCAGGCACGCCGCGACGCGCATCACGCGGTCAAGCATATGCAGGACAGTCCGGCGCTTCTGCCGCTTCGCCTTGCGGTCGATTTTCGCCATTGCCCGCGCAAACGCTGCGTCCGCCAGCTTCTCTTCGTCCGCCGTCAGCGGCTGTTCGTCCTGCCAAAGTCCACTGCGGATGAGGGCGTCAATCTGCTCATCCGACACATGCTGATTCTTTTCGTTCATGCTGCTTCCTCCTCTCAAAACAGTTTCTCGCGCAGTCTGCCCCGCGCGCGGTGGAGATACTGCCGGATGCTGCCCGGCGACAAGCCCGTTTCGGCGGCGATTTCCGCGTCCGTGCGGTTTTCCAGCACTTTCAGGCGCAGCACCTGCTGCTCTTTCTCCGGCAGCTCCGCGATTGCCCTGCGTACTGCCGCCATCGTCTCCCGCATCAGCACCTTCTCTTCCAGCGCCGTCGGGTCGGGATAAAGCGCGAGCGCCTCGTCCCCGTCGCGCAGGAACCGCCCGCGCTGCCGCTGCTTGCGCCGCAGTTCGTCCATCGCGGTGTTTCGCACAACTGCCAGCACATACGCGCGTTCCTGCTCCTCCGTCAGCGTGCGCAGCAGGTCGATTTTCTCCATCAGCGCCACGAGGCTGTCCGACACAATGTCCTCCACCGCCGCGCTGTCAGCGGCATAGCACTTCGCCAAGCGAATCATGCTGATGCGGTGGCGCTGATAGCACGCCGCGAGGAACTGCCGTTCGTCATCCGCCTGAGCCACCCGCATCCCGCCTTTCGGATGTTGTTTCTCTTGCATCTGCTTCCAGTATAGCATACGCATATCGGATTCCGCAAGATTCAGGCAAATTTTTTCCGAAAAAAAGGCAAATTTGTGCTTGACGAAACCTATAGGAATAGCGTATAATGCCGTCATTCTTCCTCCTGACTTTATCGGGAGGAAAGACACGAAAAGGAGGCGCTGGTTATGCGCATTGCCAAGTCCGTCGCTGAACTGATCGGCCGCACGCCGATGCTTGAACTCACTCACTTTGAGCAGACGCACTGTCTGAACGCGCATCTGCTGGCGAAGGTCGAATCCTTCAACCCCGGCGGCAGCGTGAAAGACCGCATTGCGCTGGGCATGGTGGAGGCCGCGGAAAAGGCGGGCAAGCTGCTCCCCGGCGGCACCATTATTGAGCCCACCAGCGGCAACACCGGCATCGGGCTGGCGATGGTCGCCGCCGCGCGCGGATATACCGCCATCATCGTCATGCCGGACAGCATGAGCGTCGAGCGCCGTCAGCTGATGCTGGCGTATGGCGCGAAGCTCGTCCTCACCCCCGGCAAGCTGGGCATGAAGGGCGCGGTTGACAAGGCGAATGAACTCGCCGCCGAAACCCCGAACGCGATTGTCGTCGGGCAGTTCGTCAACCCGGCGAACCCCGCCACCCACCGCGCCACGACTGGCCCGGAAATCTGGGCGGACACGGACGGTCAGGTGGATGTGCTCGTCGCGGGCATCGGCACGGGCGGCACGCTGACCGGCATCGGCAGCTACCTGCGTGAAAAGAACCCGGATGTGCGCATCGTCGCGGTAGAGCCGTTCTCCTCGCCTCTGCTGTCCAAGGGCGTTGCGGGCCCGCACGGCTTGATGGGCATCGGCGCGAATTTCGTGCCGGATGTGCTGAGCCGCGATTTGATTGACGAGATTATCACCGTCAAGGAGGACGACGCTTATCGCACGGGGCGTGAGCTGGCGGCGCACGAGGGTGTGCTGGCGGGCATCACGTCAGGCGCGGCGGTCTGGGCGGCATCGCAAGTGGCGGCGCGTCCGGAATTCGCGGGCAAGAACATCGTCGTCATCCTGCCCGACACAGGCGAGCGGTATCTATCCACGAAGATGTTCGCTATCAACGAGTGAATCTCCTGCCTTCCCGAAAAATTGCTTTTGGGAAGGTTTTTTTTGCATCCAAATAAGTGGAAGCCGCCAAACCTCCGCATTATTTTCCCTCTCCGCTTTGCAGGATTTTCCCCCTTCCCCCGCGAATTCTATATTATCTCTTTATCATCAGGAAAGGCAGGTCATGTCGATGATCTCACGCTATATTTTCGGCACTCCCCTCCCCACCATGGCGGTCATCCGCGAAATTGCGCCGTCGGGCGGCGAAATTCCTCACTTCACCGTCACCAAAGCGGACGGCAGCGTCTCTTTCACCACCATACTGGGCGACGATGACCTCATCTTCGGGCTGGGCGAGAATGTCCGCGGCATCAACAAGCGCGGGCATCTTTATCGCGCGTGGAACATGGACGATTTCAGCCACACGGAGAACAAGGGCGGCATTTATTCCAGCCACAATCTGCTGCTGTTCAGCGGCGAGCAAGGTGTTTTCGGCGCGTATTTCGACGATTCCGGTGCGGTCACGTTTGATTTGGGGTATTCTGACGGCGGCAAGGCGGTCATTACATCCGAAAACGGCAATTTGTCGGTGTATCTGATTGAAAGCACCACGCTGACAGGGCTGGTGCGCGAGTTCCGCCACCTCATCGGACGCAGCTACATTCCGCCGAAGTGGGCGATGGGCTACATCCAGAGCCGCTGGGGATACGCAAGCGAAGACGATTTGAACTTCATCGTATCCGAACACCGCAAGCGGCACATCCCGCTGGACAACGTGTGCATGGACATCGACTACATGGAGGATTTCAAGGACTTCACCTGGAATCCGGTGCATTTCCCGGATTTGAAAGCCACCAATGCGCGCATGAAGGACGAGCACATCCACCTTGTACCGATTATTGACGCGGGCATCAAGCAGCTCACTGGCGACCCGATTTACGACGAGGGTGTGCAGAAGGATTACTTCGTCAAGAAGGCGGATGGCAGCCTGTTCGTTGGCGCGGTTTGGCCGGGGCGCGCGTGCTTCCCGGATTTCCTGCGCGAGGACGTGCGGCAATGGTTCGGCGCGAAGTACCATCAGCTGATGGATACGGGCATCGAGGGCTTCTGGAACGACATGAACGAACCGGCGCTGTTTTACAGCACGGACAGTCTCGAAAACGCGTTCGAGACGGCGGAAAAGATGCGGCACGAGAATCTGGGCATTGACGGCGCGTTCAAATTGAAAGCCGCGTTCGTCAACATTGCCAACAACGCCGAGGATTACCGCCGCTTCTACCACACGGTGGACGGTCAGCCCGTACGCCACGACAAAGTCCACAACCTCTACGGCGCAATGATGACAAAATCCGCCGCCGAAGGCTTCCGCAGCTACAATCCCGACCGGCGATATCTGCTGTTCAGCCGCTCCTCCTTCATCGGCGCGCACCGCGACGGCGGCGTGTGGCAGGGTGATAACAGCAGCTGGTGGTCACATCTGCTGCTGAACCTGAAAATGATGCCGTCGCTGAACATGTGCGGCTTCCTGTACACGGGCGCGGACTTGGGCGGCTTCTCCTGCAACACGACGGAGGATCTGCTCCTGCGCTGGCTGGCGCTGGGCGTCTTCACCCCGCTGATGCGCAACCACACTGCGCAGCACACGCGCGATCAGGAGATTTTCCGCTTCCGCAACTGGGAGGATATGCGCAATGTCGTGTCCGTCCGCTATGCGCTGCTCCCCTACCTGTACAGCCTGCTGGTCAAGTGCGCCTGCCGGGACGAGATGATGTTCCGCCCGCTGGCATTCGATTATCCGCAGGACAAGACCGCCATCCGCGTGGAAGATCAGCTGATGCTGGGCGACGAGTGCATGATTGCCCCGGTGGTTGAGCAGAACGCGCGCGGCCGCCATGTTTATCTGCCGGAGGACATGCTGCTGGTGCGCTTCCGATCCGGCGACGATTACACCGTGCAAACGATGCAGAAGGGGCATCACTGGCTGGATGTGCCAATGAACGAAGTGCCGCTGTTCATCCGCCGCGGGCATGTGATTCCGCTGTGCCGCAGCGCGGAATACGTCGATGCGCTGGACACGACGAAGCTGTCGCTGGTCGGCTGGCTGGAGGTCGGCTGTGCCATCACGCTGTACGAGGATGACGGCGAAAGCACGGATATCGACCTGAACGAGGGCTTGCAGCTCATCAACGTAAGCATCGACAAGGGCGTCGCGACGGCAAAATGCGCGGGCAAGACGGTTGACGCGAGCAAAGTCGTCGTGTGGGAGAGATAACGATGAAGATTCTCAATTTCGGGTCGCTGAATCTGGATAACGTTTACCAAGTGCCGCACTTCCTGCAGGCGGGCGAGACAATGGCAGCGCTGTCCGAGGCGGTGCACCCCGGCGGGAAGGGGCTGAATCAGTCGCTGGCGCTGGCACGGGCGGGCGCGGAGGTGTATCATGCGGGCGTCGTCGGCAACGGCAGCGAGCTGCTGACAAATCTGCTGAAAGAAAACGGCGTGCATGATGACTACCTGCTGCACCGCGACTGCACGCAGGGCAGCACGATGATTCAGGTCAGCCCCAAGGGCGAAAACTGCATCCTGCTCTTCGGGCAGTCCAACCACGCCATCACGAAGGCGCAGGTGGAAGAGACGATTGCCGCGTTTGCCCCCGGCGATTATCTGGTGCTGCAGAACGAGGTGTCCTGTCTGCCGGAGATGGTGGACGCAGGGGCGCGGCGCGGCTTGCATGTCGTGCTGAATCCGTCGCCGTTTGACGATTCGCTGCGGTCGCTGGATTACAACCAAATTCGCTGGATTTTCATCAACGAGGTCGAAGGGCATCAAATGACGGGCGAAACCGCGCCGGACGCGATCCTGTCTGCCTTGCGGGCGAAGTACCCCGCGCTGTGCGTTGTGCTGACACTTGGGAGTGCCGGGTCGATTTGCTGCACGCCGGAGAAAACGGTTCATCAGCCAATTTTCCGCGTTCAGGCGGTGGACACGACGGCGGCGGGCGACACGTTCACGGGGTACTTCCTCGCGGCGCTCACGCAAGGGCTTCCGCTGGAAACGTGCATGGCGCGGGCGGCAGCAGCATCGGCCATCAGCGTGACACGGCAGGGGGCGGCGCCGTCGATTCCGAGGGCGGAAGAAGTGGATGCGATGCTGCGCAGGGCTTGACGCTTCCTTTGAAAATGTACTTTAGGTTCGCATAACCGCATACAAAAGCCCGGATTGCCGCAGTTTTTTGTCCGCGACAATCCGGGTTTTCTATTTTTTCTGCCAAAATCCTTGACTCTGACGCTGCGTCATGGTTTATACTGTTCACGCAAGGAGGTAATCAGCATGATGGCGGTTCATGAAGTAAGCAGACGCACAGGGGTGAGCGTCCGCACATTGCAGTATTATGACAAGATGGGGCTGCTGCCCCCGACGGCGCGCACAGAAGCGGGCTATCGGCTGTATGACGATGCGGCACTGGAACGCTTACAGCAGATTCTGCTGTTTCGCGCGCTGGCGTTTTCGCTCAAAGAGATTCAGGCGATTCTGCAAAGCCCGAACTTTGACAGGAATCGGGCGTTAGGCCAGCAAATCCATCTGCTCACGCTGAAAAGGGCGCATATCGACAACCTGATTACCTTCGCTCGCGGACTAAAAGAAATGGGAGGAACAAACATGGACTTTTCTGCATTTGATACGGCACAAATGGATGAATACGCCGCGCAAGCCAAAGCGCAGTGGCAGCACACGCCCGCCTATCAGGAGTACGCGAAAAAAAGCAAAGGGCGCTCCAAAGAGGCGGCGGCGGCGCTGGCGAACGGCATGATGCTGATTTTCGCGGATTTCGGCAAATGCAAGTCTGCTGACCCTGCATCCCCCGAAGCGCAAGCCTTGGTGAAGCGTCTGCAAGCGTACATCTCGGAAAACTACTATCACTGCACGCCGGAAATGCTGAACGCACTCGGCGCGATGTACAGGGCAGGCGGCTCATTCACCAAAAACATTGACAACGCGGGCGGCGAAGGCACTGCCGAATTTGCCGCGCGCGCCATTGATGCCTATTGCAGGTAATACGATTTCCAAATTCACCCGCGCCATCTGTTTGCGCCTTTTCCGTTGGAAATAGTATAAATCATAGATTCAGCAGCACATTCACCCGGAACACGCCGTTTTCCGTCTCGACGGTCATCTGCCCGTGGTACTTTTTCGCGACTGTCTCCACGCTCAGCAGCCCTGTGCCGAAGCCGGGGTGGCTGGTGGAGAGTAGCTTGCCTTCACGACGGGAAAGCTGCCCATCATAGCGATTCTCAACAATCAGCCCCATCATGGCGGGCGACAGCATGTGGCAAATCACGCTGACGCGTCGCATTGTTTCGGGCAGGCGTTCGCTGGCGCGCAGGGCGTTCTCCAGCAGATTGCCCAGCACCATGCACAAATCCGCCTCGCGCATCGGCAGTTTCTCCGGCAGATTCAGCTGCCAGGCAAGCGGGATGTTCTTCTGCGCCGCCGTCGCTGCGTAGTAGCCTGCAATTGCGTCCATCGCACCATTGGCGCAGAAGGTCGCGTGCGCGTCAACGAATTCGCTCTCATACTCCTTCAAATATGCGCGCAGCTCCTCCATTTTGCCGCTCTCCGTCAGCCCGGCAATAACGTGCAGGTGCTGCCGGAAATCGTGGCGGAGGCGGCGAGTTTGTGCCATGTACTCCCGCAATTGTGCATAGCGGCGCGATTCCAATTCCAGCATCTGGTTTTCCTGAATCAGCGTCAGATTGCGCACGCTCTCCTGCGCCATGCGGTAGAACTGGTAGAGCAGCAGAAGCATCGCCATCATCGCCATCAGCAATGCCACAATGGAAACGCGCTGCATCCGGTTAACCAGCACCGTCGCCGGGTCTTGCGGCATGATGAAGATGATGAACGCGATGCAAATAGCGGGGATGGGGCTGACAACGCGCCACACGCGTTCCACCTGATATTCGTGCAGCAGCCATCTCAGCCACGGCACAGCCACCAGCGCGTAGACAATTGCCAGTAAACTTTCGATGCCGAGATTCAGCAGTACCGTGGACAGCAGGTAAATTGGCTGAACGTTCGTTACCTCGCGCCGCGCGTTCAGGCAGACGGACAGCATGAGTGCCACCGCCGCCACGGTGGCGGGGCTCAAAAAGAGAAGGATGCTTTGTGACACTGAAACATTTGGTTTCAATGCACGGCGGAAGAGCACGAACGCCAGCGCCATGAAGGGCAGCAGCAACGTGTTTGTTACCCAGCCCTGCCAGCAGCAGACAGCCGCGCCGCTCGCGCATGTCATCAGGATGAACAGCATCGCCTGACACGCCGTTCGTTTGGGCGAAAGCAGCTGCTCCCAGACCGACATCAGCACCATGACCGCCGCCGGCAGCATAGGCAAGAATTCCAGAAAGTAGCGGATGTACTGTGAAATTTCGATGGTCGTCTCCTCCCCTCCTGCGCGGATTTCGTCAGATTTCGCGCCGCATATGGCGGAACTGGTACTGCGTGAACGTTGCGAACAAGCGCCCCTTGTCTTTCTGGCGGACAGGGAACTGCGTGCCGTCGAGCATCTGGATGCAGTCATTCTCGAACCGCAGAACGGCGCTCATGTTGATGATGATGCCGCGGTTGCAGACCAAAAACCGCGGATCGGCGCAAAGCTCCTTTTCCACCTGCGCGAAGATTCCCGTTGCGCGGCATTCGCCCTCGTCGCTCATGATGCGGACGAAGTGGTTCTGCGCCAGCGCGTAATACACCTTGCTGTACGGCAGGCGCATGAGTTTGCGGGCGAAACGCACCTCGATTTCCGGTTCGGGGTGCTGCAGGATGCGCAGCAGGTCATCCAGCAGCTGACGAATGCGCGCTTGCTCGAACGGTTTGAGCAGATAATCGAACGGATGCACCGGGAAAGATTGCCAGACGTACTCCTTCGAGGATGTGACGAAAACAATCGGCAGCGTCGGCGCCTGTTCGCGGAGTTTCCGTGCGGTGTCGATGCCGTTCGTGCCCTCCATGCAAATGTCGAGGAAGAGGGCATCCAGCTGCTCCGGGCTGATAGCGCTAAGCAGTGCGTCGCCGCTTTCGTAGCGGATGATGTTCGTCTGTCCCTCGGCGGTCAGCGCCTGTTGAAGACGCTCGGCGTCCTGCGGGAGATCATCGACGATGGCGATTCGCAGCAACATGCAAGGACTCCTTTCTATCTTGATGATACCACAGCGGCGGATTTTTTGCATCCCCCATTGGCGCAGGAAAATGTGCGATTGAGGAAGAATTAGGGGGGATTGGGCTGTGTGCGGACAATATTATTTTGTCAGATGACTGGCACTGGGCAGATGCGGGGTGAAGTATGTAGCGATCAGCAGACACAAAAGAATCTGCATCCACCTATTTTTCGGACGGCGACACCGCTTCTTTTGCGCGGCAGTGTTTTTCCCGCTTTTCGCCCACCTGTTCATTATTTTCACGTTTTTTCCACATCCGCCATCCGAATCCGTATAGAAAAAAAGCCTTGAACGTTCTCACTCTCAAGGCTTTGAAACTCAAGACCTATTTTGATACGAAATGCACACCTTGTCACCTTTCCGTTGAAATGTTTGGAAATCGTTAAATGGTGCACACCGTATTTGCAGAAGATGCTGCATACTTCTAATCCAGACATTCCGAATCACCGGCTTCTTCGTTTCCAAGATATACTTTGTATGGTTTCCCTTGATAATAATTCATAATCTGTCGTCTTAATTTCGAAGGATACAAGGGCTGCAAATTAAGCGTAGAAATATCCAGCCATCCTATGCCAACTTGATTCGTATCTCCATGAAGAACAGCATCCGGCATGTTATCAATATATTCACAAGAAAAAACCAAATCGACACGATGAAAGTTTTCGCCATGAACACCTTCCACTACAAAAAGCAATTCTTTGCACTCTATAGCAATACCTAATTCCTCTGATACTTCACGGCAAACAGCTTCATTTAGCGTTTCTTCTGCTTCTTGACCACCGCCAGGCATAATATACCATTCTTCACCAGCATCTCTGATTTTGATAGCGGCCATTTTTCCGTCTTTGATGATAAGTGCTTTTGCAGAGTTTCGAATCCTCCCCATAATATTTTCCTCCGTAATGCTTAAAAGAAAAACTGGACACCCAGTCGTATACACAAATGTATCAGAACTGGTGTCCAGTTATGGTGCGGGAAACAGGACTTGAACCTGCATGAAGTTAGCCCTCACTAGAACCTGAATCTAGCGCGTCTGCCAATTCCGCCATTCCCGCAGAATGTGGATGGGGGTGGATTCGAACCACCGAAGTCGGTGACGGCAGATTTACAGTCTGCTCCCTTTGGCCACTCGGGAACCCATCCATATGAAATTTCTCTGTAATCCAGAGAATGGAGCTGGCGATGGGACTTGAACCCGCAACCTTCAGCTTGGGAAGCTGACACTCTACCATTGAGTTACGCCCGCAGAATCATTCCCCTCCATTATAAAAAGGACGTTCTGTTTTGTCAAGCCCCCGCCTGAATATTTGGGGTTTTTTCAGCCCAGACGCCCCAGCAGCCGGTAGCCCATCACCGCGGCATATTCCCGCAGATAGAAGTTCGGCAGCAGATAGACGACCGACCGGCTGCCCATCGTCTCCACGTTCAATCCAAGCTTCTGCGCTACCAGTTTGGCGCGATAAAGATGATAATCGCTGGAAACGACGAGGATCCTCGCTTCTTCCGGAAAGAATTCCTTCAGAATCTCGTGCGCGTTTTGCAGATTTTCCAATGTGGAGGCAGATTGATCCTCCTCGTAGATTCGCTCTGAGTCGATTCCCCGCGCTTCAAGGTACGCGCGCATGGCGCTGGCCTCGGTCACATTTTCGCCATCGCCCTGTCCGCCGGTGACGATCGCGCGCGTTTCCGGGCTCTTCTTCAAATATTCCAATGCGCAATCGAGCCTTGCGGCAAGCGTCGCGGACGGAACGTCTCCCCGAACCGCCGCGCCGAGCACAATCACTGCATCCGCGCCCGGCTCCGGCTTTTGTGCACTGTATCCGGCAACCTTTGCGGCGACTATGCCGAAACTGATCGCAAAAGCGGCATACCCGCCGATCAGCAGCAGCGGAAGGCCGATGATGGCCGGCAGATACACGCCGAGGTTGGGATTGCTGATCGTCTGGACGAGGATGGTATCCAACGTCAACAAAGTACCCAATGCAATCAAAATCCACCGCATCTCAACGCCTTCCCCCTTTCCTTTATACACGAGTTAGACGAATATGCGGTCCTCTTTGTTGCATTTATGCTGTTTGTTCATATTTTATTTTCAACTCAGCGTATAAAAGCTCAAAAGCCCGCCTGCTTTCTTGCTTTTCGTCAACACAAAAGACGGATGAAGCTTTCGCTCCGTCCGTCTTGAACGCATCGGATTTATCTGTGCATATGGATTTGATCGAAGCCCTGCTCCTTGGCGTTTTCAATCACGCCGCGGTCATCGGCCTCGCCCAGGAACTTCTTGCGCGCCTGGGTATACAGACGCTCGTTGAGCAGGTTTCCGGGGCCATACATGCAACCGCCTTCGCAAGCCATGCCTTCGATGAAGTCCATGTCAAACTTGCCGGCCTGGAGCATCATCAGCGCCTTCTTGCATTCAGCCGCGCCGTTGCAACGCTGCGCCGAAACCTGCGGCACCTCGCCCATTTCCTGAATCACCTGCATAACGGCGCTGGTCACGCCGCCGGAGGAAGCAAAGCCCTTGCCGTAGGTGGAAGACTCCTGCACGGGATCGGCTTCCATCTTGTCCGGATCGGTCTTACGCGCCTCCATCATGGCAACGATCTCTTCCGTCGTCAGCACATAATCGGGGCCGCCCTCGACCTGCTCGGTCTTCTTGGCGACGCACGGCCCGATAAAGACCACCTTGGCCTGCGGGTACTTCTCACGCACCCAGCGGCTGAGCGCAACCATGGGCGAAACCGTGGTCGAAACATTGGCCTGCAAGCGCGGGAAATGCTTGCGGATCATGTTGACGAAGGCCGGGCAGCAGGAAGTGGTCATCATCTTTTCGCCGTTTTCCAGCTCCAGAAGGTTGACGATGTTCATGCCCTTGCTGGTGCGGCTGCCCTCGGCGATGGTGTAGCCCTTGATGCGGAACAGGCGGCCCCGGTCGGTGACAAAGAGCACATAGTCGTGGGTGGAGCCTACGAACATCTCCTGCACGATATCCTCTTCCTTACGGGTCATGCCGGAGATGCCGCGTCCGCCGCGGCGCTGTGCCTGATAGGTGGCCTTGAGCTGACGCTTGATATAACCGGCCTCGGTCAGGGTGTAGACACACTGCTCCTCGGCGATCAGATCCTCGATATCCACCTCGCCGGTCACGGACTGGATCTCGGTGCGGCGCTCGTCCCCGAACCGCTTCTTCATTTCCAGCAGCTCGTCCTTGACGATGGCAAGCACCCGGGCGTCATCGGCCAGAATGGCTTCCCAGTTCTCGATCTTGGCGTGCAGGCCGTTCAGTTCTTCCTCGATCTTCAAAATCTCCAGACCAGCCAGACGACCCAGCTGCAGCTTGACAATGGCATCTGCCTGCGGGTCATCAAAGCCGAACTGCTCCATGATGGCAGCTTTAGCTTCTGCCATGCCGCCCTTGCAGGCGCGGATGGTGGCAATGAGTTCGTCCACGATGTCGGTAGCCTTCTTCAGACCTTCCAGAATGTGGGCGCGCTCCTTGGCCTTTTTCAGGTCGTACTGGGTGCGGCGGCGCACCACTTCGTCCTGAAATTCCACATACTTCTGCAGCATCTGCTTCAGAGTGAGGACTTTCGGCACCTTGTGGTCGATGGCCAGCATGATGACGCCCACGGTGTCCTGCAGCTGGGTGTACTGATACAGCTGGTTCAGGATGACCTGTGCGTTGGCGTCCTTGCGCACATCCACCACGATGCGCATGCCCTTGCGGTTGGTCTCATCGTTCAGACCGGTGATGCCCTCGATGCGCTTTTCCTTGACGAGCTCCGCCATATTCTCGATCAGGCGGGCCTTGTTGACCATATACGGGATTTCCGTAATGACGATCTGGGTGCGGCCGTTCTTGGTCTCCTCGATGGTGGCACGGCCGCGCAGGGTGATCTTGCCGCGGCCGGTGGCGTAGGCGGCGCGGATGCCGCTGCGGCCCATGATGATGCCGGCGGTGGGGAAGTCCGGGCCTTTGATATGCTCCATCAGGCCGGGCAGGTCGAT
>ERZ779865.777-NODE-777-length-26524-cov-2.763837_pt1 | contig 26524 bp, 20 predicted proteins | sample MGYA00433088_ERZ779865 | MGnify/ENA primary metagenome ERZ779865 (study PRJEB29588, sample SAMEA2151703) | human gut metagenome | biome: human gut; feature: human-associated habitat; material: faeces | place: Denmark | collected 2008/2010 ... | reverse complement strand
GGCGGGCACGAACGATTACGGCACAAGCGTGCCGCTCGGCAACTTCTCCGATACCGACGATACTTCTTTTTACGGCGCGGCGGATCTGGTTTTTCGCACATTGAAGAGGCTGAACGAACCAAACGGAAACATTTTCGTGCTGTTGCCGCTCCCCCGCAGAAACGAGCGCGAAAAAAACGGCGCGGGCTTTGTTCTCGCCGACTATCGCGCCGCCCTTTTGAAAAAAGCGGAAAAATATTCTCTTTTTACAATCAACGGAGCAAAACTCGCCATCGATCCTTACGATACAAGCGAAACTTCGTTGATGTTCGACGGCACGCACCCCAACGAACAGGGGCATCGACTGCTTGCGGAATTTCTGTTCCGCGAAATCGAAAACCAACTCAATTCCGCAAAATAATCGTAATTGCCCGAAAATACTTGCGTGTCTCTGCGAATAAGCGAGGAAAAAATCAAATGGAAAAAACTTACACGTTTTTTTATAACGGACATGAAGCCACGGTAATCGTTCCGGATAACGCGAACGGCGAATGGATATGGAAAACAGAATTTCTTTACGCATTCGACGCCGCCGAACGGGCATTGCTTGAAAAAGGCTATACGCGCGTTTATTATTCCGTAAGCGACAAATACGGCTCGCCCGAAGCAATCAGGCTGATGCGCGCGTTTTTTTTCGAAGTTACGACAAAATTTTCTTTGTGCGGAAAATGCCATTTGTTCGGATTCAGCCGCGGCGGGTTGTACGCGTTCAATTTCGCGTTGTTTTACCCCGAACTCGTGGCAAGCGTGTATCTCGACGCGCCCGTACTCGACTTAAAATCGTGGCCGCTTTCGCACTCCGAAGAACAACGGCAGATGTTCGGCGAATACGCGTTGAACGAAGACACGCTTCCCCTGTTTCACGAAAACCCCGCGGACAATTTCGGTGAATTTTTTTCGTTGCGCTTACCCGTTCTTCTCGTGGCAGGAGCGAAAGATTCGCTTGTGGCGTTTACAGAAAACAGCGGCGCGCTCTTGAAGTATTGCACAAAGCATCAAATCGCGATCGAATCGTATATCAAGCCGAACGGCGATCATCACCCCCATTCTTTATCCGATATATCGCCCATAGAACGCTTTGTTGTCTCTCACAGTTTTAAACACTAACCGCTTTTAAAAAGTTATGAATTCTTTGATCGAAAAAATTTCAAATTTGCGCTCGGGAGAAACGCTTCTGCTCGAAAAAAACGCCGTATACAACGTTTACGATGACGATTGTGTGCGCCTTACCGGTATATATTGCAGTAACACAACCACGAAAGAAGAAAACCCGACGGACGCGAAAAAAACGGCGATTTTTCTGCAAAATAAAAAAAACGTTACCATCAACGGTAACGGCGCAACGGTTCTGGTCCACGGAATTCTCACGCCCGTGATTTTTCTCGGTTGCGAAAACATCACTCTGAAAAATCTCACGATCGATTACGCTCGCCCTACGATGTCGGAATTCACCGTGCTTGAAAACAGGCATGGGGAGTGCGTACTTGAAATTTCGGAAGAAAGTTTATTCGAAATCGAAAACGGGTCGCTGTGTTGGGTGGGCGAAAGAAAAGCCGACGGCTCACCGCGGTGGAAACATGCATACAAAGCCGACGACGTTTTATCGATGTATTTTTCTCCCGAAGAGAAAAAACTGCGTTTTTTAAAGCGAGAAGCGGGCGATAAGTTTCCGTCCGTTCCCACGTTTTCCCGCGTGGAAAAAATCGGCGCGCGCATGGTTCTGGCTACCTTGAAAAACAAAGAAGCGTTTCTGCCCGAAGGCGCGGTGATTCAGACAAGGCGGGTTACGCGCGATGAAATCGGCGGCTTTTTTAATCGGTGCAAAAACTGCGTATTCGAGGGGCTTCGAGTTGCGTTTTTCCACGGTTTGGGCTTGCTTTCGCAGCATTGCGAAAACATAACGTTTTTAAACTGCGATTTCACGCCGTCGCGCGGGCGCACGTTTTCGAGCAACGCCGATCTTCTGCATTTTTCGGGATGCAAAGGCAAAATCGTTATAAAAAATTGTAAATCGTATGGCACGCACGACGATTTCATCAATGTGCACGGCACGCACCTGAAAATCGTTGCCATAAACGAAAAGCAAAGGCGCGCTATCGTGCGCTTTGCAAACCCGAACAGTCGAGGCTTTCAAGCGTTTTCCGTGGGCGATACGATAGAATTTATCCGCAGGGATACACTGTTGCCCTATCACAGAACAAAAGTTCTGCGTTTTTCGAAATTAAACGATACCGACGTAGAATTAACTCTTTCTGCATTGCCTCATAAAACGGCAAAAAACGGAGTCTGCGCTCTCGCCGACGCGATCGGCGACGCGGTGTACAACTATACGCAGAATCCGCGTGTGCTGATCGAGAACAATTATTTCGGATATTGCGCGGCGCGCGGCGTGCTTTGCACCACCCGAAAGAAAGCCGTAATCCGCGGGAACGTGTTTGAAAATATTGCGGGGGCGGCGTTGCTGATCGAGGACGATTGCAATTTCTGGTACGAATCGGGCTATACGAAAAACGTGATTTTCAGAAACAACAAAGTAATCGACTGCGGTTTTGAAAACGGCGAAACAAACAGAGAAATTGCGGTTACGCCGAAAGTTTTAAGCGTTGCGCCGCAAAAAAGCGTGCACGGAAAACTGACGATTACAGACAACAAATTTTACGCTCCGACGAAAAAGCACGAATTTCTTTTCGAGCACATTCGCCGCGTAATTTCTAAGCGCAACTTTTTCAACGGCGAACATACTACAAAATTTAAAAAATGAAAAGATTCGTTTGTTTACCGTCAAATGTTTATTTTTTCGTCATTTTCTTATTGTTCGCAAAATAAAAGCGTCGTATTTATAAAAATATTATATATGGGTGCGCAAAAAGCACGAGAATATGAGGGCCGACTTCTGCATGAGTAAACCAATAAAAAAAGATGCCCTTGAGAAAGCATTTGTAAGGGTGCTGAACGGACTTATAGGAGATAAGGCACAAATACTCGAAAAACTACAAAGCGTGACCGTATGCGGAAGATAGTCACGCGGCTATAAGCGATTTTCCGAACCCTCCGGCTTCTCGCCCTGTTTCGTCGGAAAGCAAAAAAACAAACGCCCGTACCAATGTACGTGCGTTCGTTTTTTGGTGTGTCCGCCGGGGCTCGAACCCGGACCGGGAGCGTCGGAGGGAGTTAAATCTTACACCCTATGTATATTTTTATGCTTTTTCTTTGATTTCTTGCATATTTTTATGTTTTCTCTTGCATAATTGTTCTATCTTTTATATCTTGCAGGGTGTAAATTCTCTTGCGGGTGTAAAAAAGGTGTAATTTTTTAGGGTGTAAACTTTCAACATATTTTGTTAACCTACATTTATGCATTACCGCTTATTAAACAGATAACGCTGAAAGATCTTTAATCATCTCAAAGTTGACACCTAATTTTATGGACACTATCAATATTAAAGAGAAAAGTGTATGAATCGTAGGGAAACATACACGTTTTTGTTATTTTTTAAGCCTATACCGTAAAACGGATGCTATGTCAACCTTATACACGATATCTATCTCACGTTCTTTGCCTGTTATTTTCGGCAGTCCGCCGACTACTACACGGTCTAAGAGTTCTTAGCACATTTCGCGAGTAAGTTCGGGAGCTTCAAGATATTTCTTTACGTTCCGTATAAACTCGTCCGCGCTCTGGATAGTATTATTCGTTTCGCTTAATTTTGTTTCCGACTCGGCTATTTCGGTTTCAAGCCTTTTCTGCTCATCGGTATATTTTTGTATAAAGGCGATACAAATATCTTCGGGCATTTTGCCTTTCAGTCTGTCTTCATAGGCAAGTTGTATCAGACGAGATAATTCTTCCGTGCGTTTTCGTTTTGCTTGCAAATCTTTTTGAATCGCCTTGATTGTTTTGTCCGCAAGTTCGGCGTTCTGACGGATAAATTCTTCTCGGATAGACTTTTCATCGAGTACGATTGCCTCGTCTATCGGCTCGCTCACCAACCCGTTAAAACTTTCCAATACGTTTGCAAGTACGAAAAAAGTCAAACTTTCCGCAAACACTATTTCGGCATATCTTGGGTACTTGCAGGACGCCTTTTTGATCGAAAAGGCATTGCGCTTCGACATCAAGGGAAAAAGATACATCAACACCCCCGCCAAGTATTACTTTGTAGATATGGGGCTGCGGAATGCCCGTCTTTCCTTCCGGCAACAAGAATATACGCATATCATGGAAAACGTCATCTACAACGAACTTCGCTCACGCGGCTATTCGGTGGATGTGGGCGTTGTGGAAAATGTCGGGAAGGAGAATGGCGTATCGGTCAGGAAATCGCTCGAAGTCGATTTTGTCGTCAATTCGGGCAATCGCAGATATTATATCCAATCGGCTTATAATATCCCTTCGGAGGAAAAAATGAAACAGGAACAAGCGTCGCTTCTCTCTATAAACGACGCTTTCCGTAAAATCATCATTGTAAATCAGCCAATTCTTTCAGGTTACAATGAGCAGGGAATTCTTATGCTCTCTCTTTCGGACTTCTTGCTCGATCCCGAAAAAACTTTAAGTTTGTGATAACTATGCAGAAAAATAAACTCGTCGATCATGCTTGGCGCATGGGTGAAACAAGCCGTGCAGAACGTATATGGATTTGAATAGCAGGGCGACAATGTCCTGCTTGCAAGAGAAAATCTGTTGTTTCCCGTCATGATTTTTATGAGGAGAAATTACACAAGTCGCTTGCAAAGAATATAAAACATCTCGGAGAGTCCGCCCGCGTCCTTTTCTGGAACATTCGGCAGATGGACTATTGCCGCCCTAATATAATCTCGGGGAACTCCGTTCGGATTACGAACATAAATATGCTTCATTCCTTAAATCTGCTTATCGGATTTTATTTCAACTTGAATTTCGCGACTCTTACCGCAAGGCTTTCCCCGTATTCAAAAGGCTCACATTCAAACGAATTGCCGGTTTTCAAAACGATTTTCTTCCCGTTGTCGAGCCACTCGGCTGCTACGATTTTTTTATCGGTTTTCAGCGTTACCGTTTTGTTTTCGCCAAATTTTGCTACGTTACAATTCGCGCTCATCAAAACGCCTTTTATCGCGGCGTAATAATATTCTCCGTCGGTCATCAAATCAGCGTTTTCGGCTGTTAAATCAGTGGATTTCACCTCGTAGATAAAGTTCTTATTCTCTTTTATCCACATGCCTATGCGCTCGAATACGGCTTTTTCCCCCGCGTCTATTTCGCCGTTCCCTTTCAATCCGGCATTTAAAAGCAAGTTGCAACCGTATTTACGGCAATCGATTAAAGTTTCGATCAATTCTTTCGGCGACTTTAAACAAAGATCGTATTTCGCGTACCCCCAGTGGTCGGTAAGCGCGTCGCACACCTCGCCCGCTACAGGCTTTTCAGACGTATCGACGAATGCGGGTTTGCCTCGCTCGAAAGTGACGCTGTCTATTTCGATATGTCCCGTTTGACCGAGCGCGTTTAGCCCCGTATTGTTTATAATCATCGCTTCGGGCTGATATTTTCTTATCGTGCCGTAAATTCTGTCCTCCTGCCAGTCTTCGTTCGGCTTATCCCACATCCCGTCAAACCAAAATCCGCCTATCCTGCCGTAGTTTCTACACAAAATCTCTATGCTTTTATCAAGATAGTCAATATATTTGGGAAAGTCGTTATTATAGTTCGGATTGTGCCAATCGAGCAAAGTATGATAGAAGAAAGGAATCACACCCTCTTTATTGCATTCGTCCACGAATTCGCGGATTAGATCCCTGCCCGCGGAAGAGTGAGGAGCGTCGAACTCGGTAAGACCGCACGTGTCGTACAAAGAAAAACCGTCGTGGTGGCGGGTGGTGAGCGTAATATATCTGCACCCCGCTTCCTTTGCGGTCCTTACGAGGTTTTCAGCCCAATTTTTGGTTATCTTAAACTTACTTATCGTGCTTTCATACTCGATTTGATCGGGACCGTATTGCAGATAATACCATTCTCCCCTGCCGATTACGCTGTAAAGTCCGAAATGGACAAACATTCCGAAACCTAATTTCTTAAAATTTTCAATATATTCGTACATATTATTAAAATTTTCCTCTGCTTTCACCGCTGCCAAAACGGCGGCGTTATCGCGAGCATTTACTCTTTTGTTACGAAATATCCTGACGAATACGGCGGAACGACAAAAGCATCCCCACGTTCCCTCATTTGCGCACCGCACTTTATAAGCGTTTCGGGCTTGCAAAGCAAAAACTCGTTGCCTCCCGCATTCATAATGAACGTAATCTTTTTATCTTCGGATATAAGCGCCTTTTCGTAAATTCCGTTTTCGGTATCTGCATACGCATATTTTCCCGTATTCTCAGGCAAAAGCGCGTTCACAAGTTCGGCAATTCTCTTTTCGCCCATAGCGTAAGAATAGCCCAATGAAAAACCGAAAAGATAGACCTTTCCCTTTCCGAACGAAAACGCATATGCGGCCGGCTGTTTTCCGAAAAATTCGTCTTGTCCTTCCTTAAACGCCGAAAGAATTTCACCGCCGTTCGTTTGTATCAAGGACTTATATCCGTATAAGCGCAGTTCTTGTCCGCATATTTGCAAAGTTTCCTCATTCTCCAAAAAACGACGTTCTTTCACACGCGCTTTGAATAGATCAAAATTTACATCGTATGGATTCATCCACGTATTCAGCGTCCGGAACCCGAACCCTTCATCTAAAAACAATATTCCGCCTTGCGCTACAAAATGTTCCAAGGAAACTTTCAATTCGTCGGAAACAAAACATTGATAAGGCAGGAATAATACCTTATATCCATTGAATTTTTCCGCCGAGCCGGGCGATATATAATCCACCTTATAGCCGAGATTTCTGAACATTTTATACGCGCCCTGATGGCTCTTCGAATAATACTTGGGCGCATTTTCCGTTTGAAAGGTATAGAGCTCGCCGAGCGAGCCATCCTCGATCATCGCCATCAACGAACAATCGAAGTCGAACATCACGGCTATATCGGCTTTTTCTGCTTTCGCAGAAGCAAACAGAGACATATCCGCCTTTAACATCTGCCCGAAATTCCGCACTGCGTACGTTACGGGACGGGGTGAACCGTCCGCGCGCACAAGCCCGGCACAGTCGGTTTCGTTTCCTATGCGCTCGGCCCGGTATTGCCAAAAAAACATTCCCTTTGCCCCGCACGCAAGCGCGCTGTATAGTTTGAATTGCATATCGAAGGGCGTATCGTAGCTACGCAGCATTCCAAGCCCCGGATATATTTCGTGCAGGAAAAAGTTTTCATCCAGCGAACGCATGAAATCCAGCAGAAGCTGCATATTCAGTCTGCTTTCATTGGTTGACATTTCGGTATCGAAGGGAATAGACGTTCCCCAAAAATCCACGGCTTCCTTTGCCCTGAAATCGTTGCAGACATCGCCCAGATCATCCTGAAATGCCGAAGTAACTCCTACGTGCGACATGATCGGACGATCTTTATCATACGCCCGGATCGCGTTGTACACAAAGCGCAAGTTGTTGTATTGCGTTTCCCCTGCCTGAAACTTTTTAAATTCAAAAATATCCCAGTATCCGTGCGCCATCGCGGGGAGATTTACGTTATCAAAACTCTCCTCCGTCGCGCCGTAAAATGCGTTCATACGCTCTACGGTATGAAATTTTTCCTGTAAATACTTTCCGAACGCCTTTCGGCAATGCTCGCAGAAACATTCCTCTATCGGTCTGTTTCTCGGCTCGTTCCAAACGTTCCAAAGAATGATATCTTCGTTTCGATAATATCTCTCCACCGTTTTTTTTACAAACCGTCCCGCCGCCTCTTTTACTTTGGGATTGTTAAAACAAGGCTTAAACCCGCCGAAAAACGCACCGTGATAGCCGCCGCGCAGTTTTTCCCCCTTAGAGCTCGTTCTCGCACCGTCCAACTCGTCAAATACATATTGCGGCGCACATTCGAGCAGGAATTTCATGCAAACTTTCAAACCGTTCTTTTTTGCAAGCCTCAGCAGTTCATCCACGTCGAAAAAATCATACACGCCGCGTTTCCGTTCGTTGTTTCTCCAGTTGATTTGAATCACGTTGAGCGAATACTTTTTTAAATCAGCCAAATCTTCGGCCCATTCCTCTTTTAAAGGGGTGGGTGAGCGATAATACTGTGTTCCGTATAAAATTTCATTAAAAAACATATCTCAATTCTTTCCAACTATCTTTTCCGATATATATACAGCCATGAAGATAACCTTTTTCGTCTGTTACCCTCTGAGCATAACGGGGTATCTCTTTTCCTCGTTTTCCGATTGCAATATCACGTATGCAAGTTTACTCTTTTCCTTCAAATTCCGAAAACTCTTCTCAAGCGAAAAACACAATCTTCCGCAGAACTCGTTTTCCTTCGCGCCCGTCGCCTTAAACACGCCGAGAAACGTCTTTTCTCCGTCGTCAAAATATGCCGTGATATTTTCTACGCCGCTAGGCTTTCCGCTGTCGTTCAAAACGTGTATTTCCCCTTCGAAACAATCGCCCTTGCGATAAGAAAAGTTCCCCATTCTCAAAGAAACGGTCACCGGTTTCAATGCGTTTTTCACCGCGTCGTAACTCGGCTTTTTCACTGTGCCGTAGCCGACAATGCTGTTGTTTGCGGCACAATACCAAGGCTCGTTAAAGCACCAGTTCATCATCATCGAACACATCGGCTGCTGGCGGCGGCCCTCTTCAAAAATATAGGTATATCCCGTGCAGGCAAGAAACTGCGAATGTTCCACATATTTTTTTACGTCCGTCGTTTCTCCGAAATAATCGGTCACGCTGATATAATCGCAATTTCCTAGCATTTTATTCTCTTCGTCAAAGGCGAAATGCTCACGCCAGACGAGCGAATTTTCAAACTTCTGCAAATCCTTTTTGGGAATAAACTTTTCAAGCTGCTCGTAACTTACCATGCTCGGCATGCCGAATTCCACATACCCCGTCGCGCACTCTTCGTTGAAGAGTTTATACACGTCCCTGCCGTACATATTAAATCTATACGGCCCGTGTTTCACGCCGTATACGGGCGACGTAGCCAAAAACGGCGTAAACGCGTCGCATTCGTAACATATTTTATTGAGCAAACGCAATGCAAAGCTCTGATCCGTCATCGCGCTCCACGAATTGAACAACTCGTTGCCGCCGCACCAGATCACGTGACAGGGATGCGGTTTGATGCGCTCGACAATGGCAATCGCTTCTTGCTCCAATACCGAAAGATAATGTTTATCGTTCACGTAATTGTTGCAGGCAAGCGGAAATTCCTGCCAGACCATAATGCCCAACTCGTCGCAAATATCGAAGAACGCCTCTTTATTGACGATTGCTCCGCCCCAGACGCGCAAAATATTCATATTACAATCTTTAACAAGTTGTAATTGCTCCCGATAAAGCTCCTTTGTAATCGTTCCCACAAAAATATCGGGATTTACCCAATTCGAGCCTTTTGCAAACACCTTTTGTCCGTTTACGCTAAGCTGGAAGGCGCAAAACGCGCGGGGAAGCGGATAGCTGATTTCCGATTGTTCCCAGGCGCCCTCGTTCATCAAAAGTTCTACGGCTCTGAAACCGATTTTCTTATTCAACTCGGACGCGGTATGCCCGTTTTCGTCTTTTAATACCGCGCAAAGCCGATAAAGCGGCTGTTCCCCCATGTTGTGGGGATACCAGAGCCGCGCACGGAACGACATCCTGTTTCCGTCCGTATGCGCCACAACGTTATTTTCGCCGTCGTAGAGATATAGTTCCGCTTTACCGCCCGTCTTTTCCACGTCCGCGGTGAGTTCTATATCCCCCGTTGCGTTCCCGATATTCGTCACCTCGTAGTTTACGCGCATATCCACGAGATGTATTTTATCCAAAGACTCTATATATGCTTCGTCCCAGATCCCCTGTACGATCAGACGAGGGTGGAAATCCCAGCCGTATCCTACGGCGGGCTTCACGCTTCTGTCCGCCTCGGCTCTGTCCCAGGGAATACGGCTCGCATCGAGTTTTCCGTCCTTGATGAGCGGATGTTTGGGCGCAGGGTGTATCAACACTTCCAAAACGCTGTTTTCATGAACGCCCTCCAGCAGAACGCGGTTTTTTGCAAACATCCCCTCATAGGAGAAAAGACGTTTCCCGTCTAAAAACACGTCAAAGCAATAGTCGATACCGTGCGCCACGAAATAATGCTCTTTTCCCGCGGGAAGTCCCGTTAAAACCGCGCGGTATTTCCAATAGCAGTCCTCTAAACCGTCAAATTTATGATAGTTTGTCCCTACCTGCCAATCGTCGGCAAATCCCTTTGCCTTCGCATAATCCAGCTGCACGTTGCCGGGAACGCCCGCAGGGATAAAATCTTCAAACGCTTTGCCGTCCGCGCTCTTTGCGACCGTCCATTCCAAATCCTTTTTCATCTCAATTCTCCTTCTTCTCTTTTTCCTTTTACGGAAAAACCGACAACGCAGAAACCCGTAACATCTTGCGGCAAAACGCCGAGGCGGGATCCCAAGGGCAAACGAAACGCTTATAACAGTACAAACGACGCGGAGCGATCCCGATCAGGGAGAGAGCGCCCCTCGTCGCCGCGCTCTTCGTAACGACAGAATGGTTACGTTAAATATCCGCCTTTCTCTCCGTGCGGTTATTCCGTAACGGCGGTGTTTACAACAAATTCAATGCTGTAAACGTCGATAACGAAATCGTTGGTTTTAGCCAAAGCCTGCGGTAAATAAATCCAAACTTGGTCGAGACCGGACGCCTTAACGTTTTCGTAAGTCCATACATAATCCGTATCATCGCCGGGCCAATTCTGAATATTCAGATTCATCAGATCCGCTTGTTCCGTAGCCGGGGAAATGTTCAACGTGGAAGTTCCGCCGGCAAGCCCGATCCTGATATTGCCGGCCGATGCAAGCGTATCCGCATTGTGCACTTTAAATCTCACGATAACATTCGAATACGTCGCATCGGTGATGCCCGATAAATCGAACTCGATCCCGATGCCGGGCCACGCACAATCGGGGGCCTTTGCACACGCAGCGCGTACAACCTGCGCGCCGCTGTCGTCCGTCGTCAACTCTATGCTGCAGTTTTTTCCCAAAGGTTTCGCCAACAGATTCACTTCCTTTGCGGAAAGCTCGGTGTTTTCCGTATCGGAAATCTTTAAGAACGTCAACCCCGTAAGCAGGACTTCATAAGTATCGGCTACATTGTTTTCCGTCGTAAATCTGACCACGCGCAGCGTTTCTACGGAGTTGCTCTCCGCAACGGATTTCAGATCGACCGATTGTTCCGCAGACCAATCCGAAGCAGGCTCGCAGTAAGTACCGGAAGTCCAGCCGCCTTGATTTAGGAAAATACGCAAATAATCCGCCGCTTTATACTTAAAGTTCAGCCTGATCGTTTTATAATCCGCCACGGTTACGGCATCCGTTCTGAGACATAAGTTTTCACCGGAGTTTGCATTGATCGCTCCCGCATTGGTGAGCAAAACGCCCGCCGTACCGTCTTCCAATAACGTCAGACCTTTCAGCATACCTGCCGTAGACGAATAAGAAAATACCGAATATACATCCAATAAACTGAAGCCCAAAGCCTCTTCGTTCGCGTCCAACCTAATCGTTACGGAAGGCGTTTCGTCTTCGGTAACGGTCACGCTTGCGGCGTTCTCCGCGACCCAGCTGTATGCGGCGGGAAGGCTTGCCTTGAAGGGATCCAAAGATACCGTATCGCCAACGTAGCCCTTCAGGTTCGCATTTTCGATCAATGCCGCAAATTCCTTGGTCTTGTCCGCATACGTCTTATCGCCCAAGTATGCGCCCATTACATTGGTAAAGCCATTTCCGTTGTCTAAATAATTAAATCTTTCCGTTTTGATCCCGCCATCACCTTTGCTGAAAAGTTCGGCAGTGTAATCTTCGACCAAAACGGTCACTTGAACGGCTACTTGTTCTTCCAGAACGGGATAATAAGAAACGTTTTCCGTTACGGGAACGGTCGTTAAATCGGCAACCGTTTCGCCGCCTGCCGTCAAAGCCCAACCTTTGAGCCTGGAGTCGGCGCCAAGGGTCACGTTGATTTCCAGATCCGTTTCCGTCAGACATTCGTTATCCTTTACGCGCACGGTTTTTAAAACGGTTTGATCGTCCGCGTCGTAGAAAGTTACATTCCAAACGTCGGTATATGCTGCGACAAGTTCCCTGTCTTCCCTAACGTCGGCAACTTCGCCCCAACCGTCAAACTCTTTATTTTCAAGCGTTTCGGGCGTGATTTCAGCCAGAATTTCCGAAGAAATGCCCTCGCCCTCTTTCACGGTCACTTTTTCAATCAGCGTTTCGCCGTCCGCTTCATAGAAACTTACGGTGTAGTATGTGTTTATTTCGGGCATTGCGCCGGTTTTATCCTCGTCCACCGTTTTCGTAGGCGTTGTTTTTCCTGTATTGACGGCAACCTTGCCCGAAAAATCCACGCCGCGGTTTACGTTTTCGATCAACGCGTCGTATGCGGCCTGATCTTTTAATTCGATCGGGAAAGAGTCTCCGCCGAACCAGGAGGAATACGTTTCGAGCACTTTCTCAATGGCTTCTACGCTCATATTTTCGGTAGTATCCAACACCGCGCAGTTCAATACGCCGTACAAACTCATTTCCGTATCGGCTAAGCCGTCCGTTCCCACCGTGTAAACGGGATCTGCCCCCGTACCGTCCACTTTTACGGGAACGCAAACCATATCCATCTTGTTATATCCCATCTCGTTGACCTTTGTCAACACGCCGTTTGCATACCAAGGGTTTGCATCCCCCTCCGCCTCTTCGAGTTGATAAATTTTAGCTTCGTCAACTTCTACCACGGCTTTGGGCCATTCTGCATAATTTGCGTTATCTTTGTACTCTGCCCAAGCCGAACTCGGCATGATCCAAAGCTCCAAAGTAATGTTATCATTGCTTACGATTTCCGTCTTGGTCTCGGTATCCATTTCCACGATAAAGCGCAAACCTTCGCTTTGCAGACGCGCAGACGCACCCGCCTGCATTTTCATGTTCGGCGCTGCTTCCTCGCTTGCATGCGCGGGCGCTTTCCAGCAAAATGCGGTTAAGGCGAAAAGCATTGCAACCGCACAAAGCACGCCAATCGCATACGTTACATACCTTTTTATCGATCTACTCATTTTTTTCTCCTTTCAATTTTCTTTCCCACCGCGATCGGACCTCTTATCCCAAATCGCCCAATCGCCCGGCGCCTCAACGAAGTTATCTATCGATTCGCGCAAACAGTCTGTGCCTGTATGAAATAAAATCGTTTCGATACGGGGAGCAACATAGTTCTTTTTCTTTAAATTTTTCATTTTTTCACTTCCCTCAATAATCAGTTTTTACCGTAATTAGGCGTTGACACTTGTTCTTCCGTGAATTTTGCATAGAGCGTGACGTTTTTCGTTACCGCGTCTTCAAAAAAGTTCCATTCGGTCTCCGTTTCGCCGTCTTTCGTAAACCAGCCGTCAAACATATATTCCGTCGTATGGCTGGTCGCCGTTTTTACGGGATCTTCCGGGCGGGTTGCTTTTCCGCCTTCCGCCACCGTCTGCGCCGCAGGCGCCGTTCCGCCGTCCACTACAAAAGTCACCGTGTACTGCGTTTTGGCGGGTTCTTTATTGTTGTCGCTTTCGTTCCCCGGATCGCCGCACCCCGCAAATACGGCTGCGACAGACAACAACAAAACCGCCATAACGCAAATCAACAACTTTTTAATTCTCAACGTTTTCACCTCCTTTTCAGATTTATTTTTTTGTTTAAGTTCCCAACTGATTTTCTTTTGCTTAGGGAGTTACCGGATACCTATATTGTCTGGAGAACGGGCGTTCCGCTTACCCTATCGCTCCACGCCGTTCTCCGCAATGCGCCTTATGCTCGGACGTTAAAAATTTGCCGTTTTCCATACGGGCGCAGCGCCGTCCGTCAACGTCCAATATGCCTCGTTGAAGCCTTCAAAGTTGCAATTTGCGATGTCTTCCGACATTTCCGCACTGCTCGCATACTGCCTGACTTCATTCAACTGAACGTTGTAATACGTTTCGCTCGTCCAAATTTCGCCCAAATTAGGGTTCGGGCGCGTATATTCGCCCGTTTTGGTATGTCCTGCGGAAACAACGGGGTTGCCATATACGTCCGTCGTTTTATTCTCCGCATACGCATACACGGCGCAATATGTTCCGTCGCCGCCGCTGTTCCAACCTACCTGCGCAGGATTGAACGCCAATACGTAAGGAGATACTACATAGATGTTCGCCCAATTATATTCCACCGTCTTATCGTGGAAAAATTCCCGCTTAACGCCGTCGTCTTTGACTGTGGGAACGGTTACGGGGATGTCCCCCATAAATACGCCGTAATTCATCTGTTCTTCATAATCGCGGAACGCAGCCGCATTCTCGCCCGTATATTCGATAAGAATATTCGTATAACTGTTGTCGCTGCCCGCATAGCCCGTCAGCCCCCTCGGATGCACGGTATCCTCGCTCAGCCCGATATAAATGTTATCCATTACAAATCCCGCTTCCGCGCTGCCGTTTTCGGTAAAGAAGTAATGTGCGCGCGTTGCGTTCACATTGACGAGAGCGATGTTTTTTACCGTACAGCCGGACGTTCCGCCGCCGTCTCCAAGCAGGCTGCCGTATTCGGGAAGAGTCAGATTTTTGATCGTCTTTCCCTTTCCGTCAAACACGCCCTTGAACGTACCCTTTCCTCCGATCGTTTGCCCTTCCGCGTCGATATTGTTCAAAAGTTCCCAATACCCTTCGCGAACGCTTGGCTCGGACAGCGCTTCCAAATCGCTCAGATCGTTGATGACGTTGCCGAGCGTTTCCATTTGCAGATGATACATCACCGTATCGGTACACACCGTCACGGTTGCCTCTCCGCGCTCCTGCACCTTCGATGACGTGACGCCTTTCAATTTACCGTCCGAGGCTACTGTCAGTGCTTTGTCGTCCTGGTACGCTTCCGTCAATTCCGTTCCGTAGTTCTCCGCGCCGTCCACGTTTGCTTTTATGAATTCGTACACCGTCTTGCGCGAATCGTCCGCTGCGTCGAACCAAGTGCCTTCATGCGTACAAAACGTGGGAATTTTTTGCGAAACCGTCATTTCGGGACGGATCACTTTTACCGCGATCGTTCTACTCGTTTTTATTTCACCGGTATCGCAAGACACGGTAAGCGTAGTTTCGCCGCTCTTCAATGCGTTCAGGAACGCGCCGTTTTGCATTACGATTTTTTCGTCGGCGATCTTTACGTCCGCTTCGTACATGGTTCCGTCCGCCATTACGGTGAACTTACAAGGCGCAGAAGCGGCATACGTTTCGCCGTTGAACGATTTCACCGTATATAGCGTGAGATCGTCGAACGGTTCTCCGTCGTTATAAAACACGACGTCCGTTTGTACCTTTACGGGAACGGTAACGCTGAGTTCGGGCACATCGCGATAGGAAATGCCGCGCCAAACGCCGTTTACGACTATTTCCGTTTCTCCGAGCGCTTTTGTCGTGATTTTCCCCGTTTCGTCTATCGCGATAACGGATGGATCCGTAACTTCGTAGGTAAGTTCCGCATCGTCGAAACTTTTGTTATTGAATTCTACGCCCGTGTTGAGTTGGAAAGACGCATCTTTTGCGATCGTCAACGCGCCGTTGTTTGTGTTATAAACCACAAGGTTCGGGCGATAATCGCCAAAGCCGCTGCTGATCGTACAGCTCGCGCTCACGCTTTCCGCGCCCTCTTTCGAATATTCCGCCGTGATCGTCGCGTTTCCTTCGCCCACTGCCGTAACAAGACCGTTTTGCGTAACCGTTGCTATCGTTTCTTTGTCTGAACGATAGGTAAGCACATACCCCTCTTCGTTTTCTGCCGTCACCGTAAGATACATCTCATCGCCGATCAGCAAATCTTTATGCGATGCCGAAAGCGATATCGTCGGCGTATTTATTGTCTCCGCTCCCTTTTCGATCCAGGCGGAGGGCGGATCGTCGTTGCAGCCCGCTTCCGCAAACATCACCGACGAGAGGGCAAGCATCATACATAACACTATACATATTTTTTTCATCATTTTGCGCCCCTTATATGTTTATTGCAAAATCGTGCATTCCGTCCGAAGGCGTTTCGTCCAGTTCTGCAATCCTGAAGCCCATCGCTTCGGTAATCTCTACCAGGCGCGTTTTATAAGCAAGTTTTTCCGCCGAAGTGAACGGCATTGCCGAACTGTTTCCGTAATATGCCAACGTCAGATACAAAGGTCCGACGTATTCCGTTTCGATGCGTTTTTTCACAAGCTCGTATTCAGCGGGAGCAGTCGTTTTTAACACTTCGATTTCCTCGAGCGCCTGTTCAAACTTCTGAAGCAGAGGACGCAGATACGAACGATAGGGATACATTTCCGCCTTATCCGCTCTTTCGCCGGCTTTACCGCCGGGCATTTGCGCAACCGTCATCGAATGATTGCGCATCGTCGTAAAGATGTCGTACATCGTGTCCGCGGCGTCACAATACATATGCGCAAAGAAATCCTTGACTAAGTCCTCTATATTTAACGTGCAGTTCCACATCAATTTAGAGAAGACATACTCATTCATCGCGCCGAACGAAGTTATATTTTCCCCCTGCCAATCGCCTTGATTCATCATAAACGAAGAGCCGTTGTTCAAAAGCCAAGCGAACAAATCGCCGTTCAGCGTATTGATCGAATCCGTGTACGAGGAATAGTTCAAAAAACGCTGTTGATACAACCAGTTATACATATGGGCGCTGCAGGCTCGCCATTTTTCAACATAACTCCACCTGTTTGCAACATCCTGATCGAGCTCCTTACTCCAATATCTGGATATCTCGGAAACAGGATTGCAAAGGAATACCGCCACGTCGTCGCGACAGATCACGTCCTCACTGACTGCGACATACGCGTCTTTGCTTTCATCGTAAATAACCGGCGGCGCTTCCGAAGGACCGTAAGCGAAGATGAACATGGTCAATTCTCTGTCCCGATAGGCTTCGTTTCCTTCCGCATTCTTCCACTGTTCGATCTTTTCCATGATTCTGTTCGCCACGCGAATTTGCTGCCCAGCGTAGGAATTTCCGTCCTGCGCATACAAAGCCTGGCAGGTTTCGCAATCGCATTGATAACCGCCGTCGAGAATAGTGAACCCGACCATGGTACGCGAATTCAGGTGCGGCATCTTCAAAGAATTGATGATCTTATTCGCACAAGCCACTACCAACGCTTCCAGATCTTCCTCATTTCCGTGCGCGGAATAACAAAGTTCCGCGCCGCGTCCCGCAGGCGCGCCTTTATCGCTTTGCCAGCTGGTTCTCCAGATAACGTTTCCGTTCTCATCCGTGCAGCCGTCATATACGAAATAATCTACGTTATGGAAACCGTAGTTGAAATTATCCGTCGATCCGTATTCCTTGTAAATCGGAAGAAATATGTTGGCATTGTTGATATAGCGGTAACGATCCATACAACGCCGTGCGTCGTTTTGAGTGAACAAACCGGACTCCAATTCAAAATTCCAAGCGTCGTTAAATACGGAAATATTATTGCCGTAATTACGGATAGCTACGTCCGGAATATCGGTAACGTCAAATTGTTTCATCGGAAGATTGATAACGCCCGTATCAATGTACCAACAGTTGCGATAATAAAATTCATAGTTAAAACAGATGTTCATAAAGTCGTACACGGAATACAAAACACCGTTGCTTCCGCCGCCCAATAAGAACACGGTGTTGTCCTTGGTGACAATACGCACCCCGTCCGAACCTAAAACTTTTTTATCATAGGAAAGCGATTCTTTTTCACTTTCGCTCAGATTTTTATAAACGCTCGTTTCCCCAAGGGAAATGCGCTTTGCGTTACTATCCGTCAATCGGGAATCGTTCACGTTGTCCTTAATCGATAGAATATCAATGCCCGTTGCCTGCTTAAAAAACTGCTTAAACTCGCTCGCTGCATTTTGCATGATGGAATCGGCGTCGTGAGGAACGACGAGCACATACTCCGTTCTGCCGTTTTGTACCAAATATTCGCCGGCGATATCGGGCGCAGTAAAATCGTGCACGCCGCCCGTGTAAGCATCGCGGTATTTTTCTTCCGTCTGCGTGTTAGTTGCGCCGCAGCCCGCGGATATCAACATGCTGACGACCAATATAATAGATATTAAAGACTTCTTGATGTTCTTCATTTTACTTTCCTCTCGGCATTCACTCCACAACGATTTTCACATCTCTGGGCTGATAGTTAAATTCCTCGTCGTATGCGAATATACGCGCAGTGTACGTTCCCTTGATCGAAATGGTAAATTTTGCTTCGTATTTACCGTCCGCAGGAGCAGAATTCGGATCGTACTGACAAATATTCGCTACGAATTGATACATATCGTCGCAATAAAGATGAAGATAAGTGGTGATATTTTCCGTCTTGCAGTAATCGTCCGAAACGGTAAACGTGAAATTTACTTCCGTACCGACGGGAATATGCAAAATGTCGTTTTCATCGATCCCGTCCACAACAACTGTTGGCGCGGTCGTATCCACGCATTCCACAAGGAAACTCGCTTCCGCCGCTCTGCCGACAAAGTCCTCCACCGTGTACATTACGTAAAATCTGGTAACACGATCCATCAAAATGCTGTATTGTTTGTTCCAAACAAACTCCGTAATGACTTCTCCACTTGCATCTTTGACGGGTTTTCCGTCGTCTGCAAGAATCCTCATTGTCGCCGCGGCGTAATTGATTCCGGAGAACACGTCGCTGAATTCGGGAACATTGAGCGCAACCACATCGCCTACAGCGTATTTCCCCTGCATGTCGTCCACATAAATCTGAGGGTTTGCATTATCCTTGTAAATTGTACCGCTCACGTTCTGATTGTTGATTTTCGACAAGATAATTGCCGCGTCGCCGTCGATATCCGTTAAAGTAACGTCCAAATACGCCTTTCCGGACGGAATATCGATCTCCTCAAAGAACGTAGCTCCGCCGATCATAAGCTTATGCGTAGCGTGCGTATAAGAAATATTCTTTGCCGCAATTCCGAAGAATACGAAATCGCTGACGCTTTCTTTTGCACTGCCGTTAAAACTGACCATTGTGTTTTCGCCGTTATTGTACAGCGCAAGCGAGTACGTCTTGCTCGGATCCTCGCTGTCCGTAAGCGTGAGTTTCAAGCCGCCGAAGTCCGTATACCCTTCCACCGTCTTGTAGGAGAACGTAAAATCTCTTGTGGAAACGGGATTTACAAACGAGAAAGTATTATCGCCCGATTTCTTATTGGAAATAAAGGTGATGTCTCTTGCTCTTTCGCCGAACGCCATTGCAACTTCGTTGGTGAAATCGCCCTCGAACATCTTTGCCATATCAAACTGATCTTCTGCATATGTCGCATCTACAATGGGAACGATATCGCTTTCCAAAACCGCGCCGTTTGCCTTAAAGACGATCTGCGCAGTTTTACTGCCCGTCACGGTAAACGCGTTCAGATCCTCGATGGGGATTTCTTCTCCGCCGTCGAATTTTACATAAGCCGTCGGGGTAACCTCCGTCGGTTCTGTGGCAAACATTTTATATTGATAGGCGTTTACCCCTTCCAATGAATAGGTAAAATTCTTGATAAACTGTTTAGGCAAACGCACTTCGTCGCAAAAAGACGTAACGCCGGTATAACTGCATTTTGCCGTAAAAGACTTTTCATAGGTGAAGAACCCGTCCGTATATTCATACGTAATCGCATAATCGCCGCTGTAACGGGGAACAAAGGTATATTCATCCGTCAAAGTAAGCGACTGTTTTTCCGATTGTATATATACCGTAACTTTTACGTCTTTCGCCCCAACATTTAAGGAATGCCTGATCGTGTAAGACAGGTCGATCGCCTCCCCTGCGCCGAACGCAACGTTCTCTCCGCCCGTGACCTGATCTAGCTGCGCGGAAGTCAATCCGATCGCGCGTTGATCCGCCATTTCTTTTGCCAGGACGGTAAATTTCGCACTGCCCACGTTGCCTTCGCTGTCCCGCGCCGAATACACAATCGTATATAAATCCTTTTTGTCCAAAACAAACTTTCCGTCGGAAACAGATACATTTTGAACGGCATTCGTGCCGAACCCCGTATATACGGCTACGTCGAGCGTGCCCGTAAGATTGATATCGATCGCCTCCGCCCGAGGAATAGTAACGGTATACCCCACAGCCCCGTAAATCCCCGTTTCCGTCGTCTTTTCGGAAAGCACGGTCACTTCGGGAGCAACCGAATCTTTATATTCTTTGCCGTATAACAAAGATGTCTTATCTTCGCCGATAGAAATAATTTCGTTTCTAGCCGTATCAGAGCGGTAATCTTCCGCATACAAACTCACATAGACCTCGCCCGTCGTCCAACCGGGAAATACGTTTCCCTTATCGTAGATGAGGAGTTCGTCCAAATCGGTGATGAGATGTTTTTCCTCTTCTCCGCCGGCAGTCGTCCAACATACATATACCCGCATCGTTTCGTAATCGTATTTCCAGGTGAATCCGCCTTCCAAAGCCACCCGAGCATTCGGGAAGCCCTCGTTTGCATACCCGGACTCGTTGTGCCACAATCTATACTGTACGTCGTCGAGAACGACGTATCTTTGATCCATCAGCAACAACTTTGTACCCGTATCGAGCCCCGTAGGATCTTGATTAAACGAGCGCACGGCAGGGAAAAACGCTCCGTCGTAATCCACCGACTTCCCCATCCGCAGCTCTATGTAAACATTGGGATTGTAACAGTCGGTCAAGCGTACCCAAACCGCCCCCGCATCGGGAACATACTTTCCGCTTTCGTCAAAAGTCCCCAAAACAGAGTCCAATTCAATGATATTCGTCAATCCGTCAGCCCCGCTCTTTCTTAAATCCACAGGCTTGTTATAAAGGAATTCCGGCCCATCCGTCAAATTGACGATAATGCCGTCCTGTCCGCAAGCAAGCGGATCAGCTGCGCTTGCTTTGATAACTTCGTTGCCGTTTTCGGTAAAGTATCCTTCAACAACGACGATCTGTCTCTGCACCATGCGCGCGATGCCGTTCGTATTAAAAAAATACTTCACGGTGTACTCGCCCGTTTGATCAAACGAAAGTTCGTCTCCCAAGCTCACCGTTTTACCGGAAGGATCGGTAATTTCACCGTTTATTGCCACATGCGTTCTGCCGCTGTAAGAAACCGTTACTGTGGATGGGAGCGAAACGCTGCTGCCGAGCGTCTGTTGATAAGGTACGGAAATGCCGGTGATCTCCGCCTCCGTGAGAAGCGGGTTCGCAACATTTATACTATGCGCTATCGCAAGTCCTGTGCCAACCATGAAAATGACTGCGACGCCTGCGATAAATACGCACAATTTTCTGCCGATAAGTTTTCTGTTGTTTTTCATTCCTTAATACCTCCCATTGTCAGATTGCTCATCAACAGTTTGTTAAAGACTGAAAAAAGAATGATAATAGGCACGGCGAAAAGCATAAGCGCTGCCATCTGCTGCGGTTTTTCCTGCAAAGTTTTGCCGCCCGTCGTTCCCCAATATACCAAATAGGAAAGCGTGGGTTTTCCGGGAAGAAAGAGCATAGGCGTCGTATAATCGTTCCAAAACGCGACGAATAAGATGAGGAAAACCGTCCAAAAAATATTCATAGCCAAGGGAATACAAATACGGAACATTACGGCAAGTTGTGAAGCTCCGTCTATTTCCGCCGCTTCGTCATAGCTGCTTGCAAGGTTTCTGAAATATGCATAAAAGATCAAAAAATACATATTCGTGAAACTTGCTTTGCGCAGCCAATCGCCGATAAACGTATTATACAAATACAGTCTGCGCATTAAATTCAACATGCTCGACGTCGTGCCAACAATCGGCGTAGCCAGTACGAACAGCACCAACACATATAAAAACGAGGAAAATTTGTTCCTGTATTTTGCGCACAGATAGCCCATAAACATCGGCACAAACGTTGCCACCAAAGCGCCGCCGCCCGCATAAACAAGCATATACCAAAGGGATTTCACCAAACCTACGTCATACGTTGAAGAAATTTGTTCCAACTTAAATACGCCGCCGTAGTAGGAAACCGTGCCTTTTAACGTTAAGGCATTCCAAGCCGTTCGATAATTGTCGAACATACTTGCAAAACCGTTTCCCTCAACAGAACCCAACATTTCCCAATACTGCAGATCGGGCAGTCCGAAATAGTCTTCTTTGCCTGTCAATGCGCCGTTCAACTGCATTTGATGCTTCAACGAAATATTCAAACCTAAAGCGAACAACACGAACATCAATGCGGTGTATAATATCAATACGACCAAAACGCCCCAGAAAAAAGCGGTCATTTTGCTTATTTTTGTTTTTCTCACAGACAAACCTCCCTGTTTTATTCGACGCTGGGACCGACCTTATCCAACAGCTTTCTTGCGGCAAGCGACACGGGAATAATAATCATGCTGATCAAAACGCCGAATGCCGACAATTGCGTATATGACAAATATCCTTTCAAATTCACCGCGCTCCATACGCCCTTGCTTGCCGTCAAGTCCGAATTTAACGACTGCCAATACATATAGTACCCTACCGTTTGCAATCGCGATTCCGCAAGTTCCAATCCGTCGCGGAAGGACATCATGCTCATTTGGTCGGTAAAAATCTCCGCAATGCCCAAAATGACAAACGTCGTAAACGTGGGATAAATCATCGGAATAGTGATATACCACATTTCACTGAGCGCGTTTGCGCCGTCAAGCTGCACCGATTCCACAATAGATTCGTTAATGCTCGCCATTGAGCTGGTAAACATCAACGTTTGTCCTGCAAACCCTAACCAAAGATTGAAGAAGATGATTGTCCAAAGTTCCGTTTTGGGGTTATCCAAAAGCCCCATTCCCGTTTCCAGACCGAACAGTTCTACGATGCCGTTGTTTGCAAACAGACGGAACAAATACACCATAACCAAGTTTGAAATGACATTGGGCAAAAATAAGATAACGCGGAAAAAACCGCTTCCTATGTACTTTTTATAAATATAATAAGAGAAGATAATCGAAACAGGCAGCCCGATGAAAAGTTTCATCACCCAAAGCAGCAGGGAATTGGTCACCTTTTTGATGTTATCGCCGTAGGCAAGCATTTCCAAAACAAATTTGAAATTGTCAAACCATACGAATTTTTCTACATACTCCACCTTTTCCGTATCGAGTGTGTAAGTTTTAAACGCCAAAAAAATGGAATCGATGTTTACAATACAGTAGAATACAATAAAAAGCAAAATGGGAACGGCAACCATGCCGGCAAAGAATAAGGTTCGTCGCTGCGTTCTCGTCAGACTCTTTTTCTTTTGCCTTTGCTTTTCTACAAGAACAAGCGTTTCCTCCATTGACCCGCTGTTCCGATCGGAAACGATGTTCGAATTTTTATTTTTCTTACTATTTACCATTCGCCTTACTCCCCTCTCGGAACAACGGTATGCCCCGTATTATCTCCGTGAAATTTATTGCCGGGCAGCGCGCAGACATACTGCGAAAAATCCCCGCCGTACGCCGCGCTTAAATTTTTATGATCCATCAGTTTATCTTGTCGTATTCGCCGCCGACTGTACCGCTTCCCCTATAAAGCGAACTCCAAGCGGTCTTGGAAATGGACTGCTGTTTGAACGTGTCCATAACGCTGGGATACTTTCCTGCATTCTTGGTACGGGCTTTGTAGTAACATAATTCGCCTACCCAACCATAACCGTTTGCCCAGCTTGTAATGACAAACCTATCGGGAGTGCCTTCAAATGTAGCATTGTTCCCCTCGAAGTACAATACGTGATTATCCGGATCGTTTACAAGCCCCAACAATTGCTTGCCGTAAGAACTGATGTTCTGGCTGTCGCTATCCGAAATCTCATAGTTTAAAGACTTCTTAATGGAAGTAAGCGCGGTATATGCGGAAAGTTCTGCGTCGCTGTAAATAAACTTCACGAAATCTTGTGCCGCTTCACGCAGTTCGTCGTTGTTTTCGATATTTTTGTTGATCACGAGCATACTGCGCCACATCTCGACGAATACCTGCCCTTTGCCGTTACCCTCGGTAACCGTTTCGCTGTAATTTACAGGTAAGGACATCCAACCTACTTCTCTGGGATTCAAACCGCCCGCCATTCCCTGCAATTTGTCGCGATCTTCAAAATACCCCTGCGTGTTCGCTTCGTTATACCAGAACGAGCCGTCGATGTGCATACCGATTTTATCCGCGCTTCCCAAACCGCTCATAACAAATTTATTCATAGCGTCTTTCTGAGAAAAACCCGTGTTTTCCGCCCATGAACCGAACCAACCGTTCGCGATCGCCAATTCCATAAACGCTTCCGCGTAGTATTTTTCCACGATCCAGCTGGTATAGTAACCGCATTCTTCCGTTACCTGCACTTTCTTCGTAATGGGCTTTTTAATATTTGCACCGCCCGTTGCTCCGGGAAACAGATTTTCCTCGCTGAATCCCGTAACCACTTCCAGTTCGCCGTTAAAAGTATATAACGTTTGCGCGCGTTCCCAGCCGAGCATAGAGACCGTCAACGCTTCGATCATAAAGTTGGAATAGTATGCGTACTGCCCCGTGAAACTGAGAGGAATGACCCCGGCATCGTGATTGCTCATATATTCGCAAAGTGCGATGAGCTCGTACAGCGAGGATGGCAAGCCGTCGTCCGCCGTACCTGCTTTTCCGTCCGGACCAACCGATTTCTGCAAATCCTCCCCCACTTCGATAAAATAGAACTCTTCCCCTAAAATGGAGGACATATAACGCCTGTCGGGGTTCTTGTAATCGGGGCTCGCAAAATAGAAACCGTAGTCATCGAATAAATTGATGTCGTACGCCATGCCCGGATAGAACTCGATACTCGGCAATGCGTAATATTCACCGCCGATTTTATATCTTGCCCGTGCGCTTTCATCAATTTTATCCTCGATGGAAATGCTCTGCCCCTTGCGCGTGTCATATTTTTCCTTTACAAGGTCGTCTAAGTTAAGAACTTTCCCCGCCGCCGTGTTGATACTGGCGACGCCGCTCAAGTCGAAAATTGCCGTACCCGACGTCTCAGAGCCGTTTAAGTTAACGCCGTTTACCGTTTTGGGCGTAATTTTAACGCCCTTTTTTCCCTCGGCATACGATTTGTTCGCATTGAGCTTGGAAAAGCGTTCCCCTGCTTTGACAACCCATTCCGTACCTACGCCGCCGGAATCCAATTCAATAATAATTTCCGTTTCGTTTCCGGTAAAACCACCGCTATCCGTTGAATTGCCGCCGTCACAAGCGGTTGCCGTCAGCATAGCGCCTGCAAGCATGAAACTCACAATTAGGCACATAAGTTTCTTCATTTTCATAATTACACCTCATAAAATATATTTTTAATACCGCTCACTATAATTTTACTGCCATTAAAGGTTTTTATTTGTTGTGGGACACAACAAATAGCCCTAGGGCTATCTTTATCGCTGCATTTGTCTGTTACGGGAACGGGCTTTTTCGCAACAAATCTTCCGAATCGTTCAAAAAAATTTTAATTGATCATACTGCTCCCGTAAATCTTTTTGCCGTATTATGTGCGTTTTTTTCATTTTATATAATCATTATACCACCCATATACAAACCGTTCTTCCTTTATTTTTACCAAGATATCCTGATTTTTTACCTTTTTCCTGTACCTTTGATTGACATTCTTTTATATCTATGATATTATATCTATGATAGCATATAATTATAAAAAAAAAGGAATTCGTACCATGCAAACGAAAAATCAATACGAAAAAAAAGCCGACGAACGCTTTAAGATAGAAATAACTCCTTTTGATTACGATAACCCGAAACACTTTCATAGAGCGATCGAAATCGCATATATTTTAAAAAACAATTATGAACTCAGCGTTCAAAACCACGCGTACACCATCAAGACAAATGAGATCATAATCATCTCTTCGCGAATGGCCCACTCGGCAAAAGAGCAAGATGCAACAGCCGGTTTTTCCTTGGTCATCCCGTATGAATATTTTTCCTATTTCCCCAAAATCCAACATACAATGACGCCCTGTTTTCTTTTGCGAGATGTAAAATATAACAGAGAAGTGCTTTTACCTATCTTAAAATTATTTTTAGAACAGGAAAAAAACCGTTCTAATCGTGACATGAAGATTATTTACGATGCGGTGCTCCTCGGTTGGACGAACCTGCTGTTTGGAAAAATCCTCAATCATTACAGCTTAAATTTTCTCACAGAAGAGAAGAAGGAATCCGGATTTACCGAACAAATACTGTTCTTCATTGACAATAATTATATGAAACCGGACTTGTCGCTGCAAACGATTGCAGAAGCGTTCGGCTACAATCCGTCCTATCTGTCTAGAATATTTAAAAAATATTTTTTCGTTCCGCTCA
>ERZ779865.759-NODE-759-length-26810-cov-3.611960_pt1 | contig 26810 bp, 21 predicted proteins | sample MGYA00433088_ERZ779865 | MGnify/ENA primary metagenome ERZ779865 (study PRJEB29588, sample SAMEA2151703) | human gut metagenome | biome: human gut; feature: human-associated habitat; material: faeces | place: Denmark | collected 2008/2010 ... | reverse complement strand
GTTTCCGCAGTTGGAAGCATAAATTTATCTTGCCCTTCAAGCCAAAAAACATCGTTTTTAAATTTTGGGAATTGTCCCGCCGTATAACCACTTTCTTCATTAAGTAAGTGTGGTGGCAAAATCATTGTATAACCATCTTTTAAATGCGTATTAATAAAATAATTGACTAACGCCCATTCTAATTGAGCACCTAATCCTGTATAAATCCAAGTGCCTCTTCCAGAAATCTTAGCTGCTCTTTCATAATCAACTAAACCTAAAGATTCTGCTAATTCAACATGGTCTTTTGGTTTAAAGTCAAATTCAGGTTTTTTACCAAATGTATAAATTGGTCGATTGTTTTCCTTTTCTCCTGGTAACAAATCATCATCTGGTAAGTTAGGCAACGTTTCAACAAAACCTTTGATATCAGCTTCTATTTGCGCTAATTTCTCTTCGTTTTCAACATTTTGATTCTTCAATTCTTTAACTTTTAAGAAAATTTCTTGAACATTTCCGCCATCTTTTTTAACTTGTGGGACAGAAGCAGAAAGCTTATTAATTTCAGCCTTAACCGTTTCAACTTTTTGAATCAAAGATAATCTTTCATCCATTTTTGCGATGACATCAGTGAAATCAACATCCCATCCTTTTTTCTTAAGTGCGGCTTTTACATACTCTGGTTTGGTTTTAATTAAATTTAAATCTAACATTTTTGTATCCTCCTAAAATAAAAACGTCCCCTATAAGGGACGTAAATAACCGTGGTACCACCCAATTTTTAATGCCTTTTTTGCATTACTTTATTCTTTTTAACGCAAAGTTACGGAACGATTAAGTTCTCTCTATGAGACGGATTAATTAAGTTTTGTTATTGCTTTTCACCAAACAGCAACTCTCTAAAAACAATTTCTTAATATTGTTCTCAATCATTGAGCACAATTATTCTATTACTTTATTAAATAAATTTCAATTGTTTCTAGAATAATAAATCTGCAAATTCTGGATGATCAATAAATGGATTTCTATTTCTTTGAACGGAATAGTTTCTATTATTTCTCAATATTTCCCAACTTGTAACTGGGAATTCTCTATTCCATTTTAAACACAAATCTAAAGAAGTAAAGTTTCCTGTGACACTATGTCCGTATACAACGTAAGTATATAAAGTCGCTCTTGCAACTTCTCCTTTTGCAGCATCACATGGTTCAAATGTTGAACCTTGTCTATAATTTGCTGTCACTCTATTTGCAGAGTCTTTAACAGCAGTTGATGAATTATGTGCTACTTCTCCAAAAACATAGTTACTTCTTGCTCCGTTTGTTTTCCAGTCATCCGCAAAAATCAAAATTGAATCTTTAGCGGCTTCTTTAGAAATTTTTGATTGAGGATAAGTATGTTCTCTATTCCATGTATTTGCGGCATTACCACTTACATGAGCGCTCTTTCCATATGAAGTACGACTGTAAATACAAAATACGTTACTTGAATTGTTTGGGTCTTCATCAACTTTTTCAAATCTTGACCAATCGTAACTTCTTGATATAGATCCTCCTACAATTGATTTAAGTGAATTTAATAAACTCGATCCACTTTTTCCAAATGCAGAACTATAGTAACTATCATCAACTGATGGGGTAACACCTTCGATATATGGTGTTCGCATAAAATCTCTACTTGCAGAACTATCGCTTTGTAAGAAATATTGCCATTTTCCTTCGACTACACCTGCTGATGTTTGACTTGTTGATTGACTTGGCTTTGTACTTATTTCAGATGGTTTTGTGCTTGCACTTGGAGTATTGGAAACTGGTGGATTTGTACTAGGGACAGTTACACTAGGAATGGTTACACTAGGGACATTAGAATCCGGTAATGTTACACTCGGAGTCGTAACACTTGCGCTTCCAATTGGATTAGTGGAATTATTAACTGAATTATTATTAGATGTGTTGCATCCTGATAATAATACAACTAATAAAGCAAAGACTATATTGGTCTTAAATTTGTTTTTCATATGTATACCTCACATTATGACGTAACTAGATTATATAACTTTTTGCTTCAAAATAAAAGAAAAAAGCAGGTCGTCCCTGCTTTACTATTGATTGCTTTATTTATTACATTCCACAAATTGAACGAGTTGTAGAATTTGTGTCACCCCATATTTTACACGCTAAAGTGCGGTCATCGATAAATGGGTTTCTATTTCCTTGAACGTCTTGAGCGCCATCGTTTCTTCTTAATTCTGTATCATCAATATCGTATTTTAAATTCCACTTAAGTAAATCAGATAATTTTCCCATCATATAATCTTTATTTTTGTTAGATGTCGCATGATAATCTAAGTCAACTAATTGAAGTTTTGGAGCAGCAACAACGCAATAAAAGATGATTCGTGCAGAAATTCCACGATAATATTCGGTCATACCGTCTGCATACGGATCCCAGCCATTTGAACTGTGATTCTTACCTTCAACATAGAAAGAATTTCCTCTACTCGAGTTATCAGAACTTAACGTTGGTCGTGTCATATGGACATCGCCTTCCACTAAATTTCCGCCATGTGAGTTTGGCCATACATGCTCTCTATTCATAGAATCTCTAGACGCGGAGGTTCCACGATAAAAAGCAATTAGTTTACTTGGATTATTTGGATCATAATCTGTTTTCTTGTATGCTTCCCATAATCCTCCATACCCTGGAGTTTTTTTCCTTTTTTGACTGTTTAACGCCTGTAAAGAAGATAATAATTGTGTGCCTATTTTTGTTGTATCAATAGAAGCGTAATAACCATTAAATTTTGAATCATGAAGTATACTATCATCTGCAATGGTGGAATTACCTACGTTTGAAATTACGTTACTTGTACCAGAAACTGAATTATCATTACTTGTAGAATTGTCCTTGTTACAACTAGATACTAAAGTTAAAACTGCCACTAACAACATCGGTAATTTGATGCTTTTTAATATAGTTTTCATACACTCACACTCTTCTTTCGTTGTTCTTATATTTTAACAAAGGCAAGAAAAAAAGCAAGCACAACACATGCTTGCTTAATTTATACTATTCGTTTTCTTTATTTTCTTCTTCAACGACTTCTTCTTGTTCTTGATGTTCTACAACAGCGACAGAAGAAACAGTTTGGTTTTCATCAAGTCGAATAATTCTTACTCCTTGAGTGTTACGTCCTGCAACTTTGACTTGGTCAAGTGGAATACGAATAATTATTCCTGCTTTAGTAATCACCATTAAGTCTTCATTACCGTCAACAGCGCGAATTGTTACAAGATTACCAACTTTTTCAGTTGCGTGAATAGTGATAACACCTTTTGTACCTCGAGAAGTTAAGCGGTAATCAGAATAGTGAGTCATCTTACCATATCCTTTATCAGTGATAGCTAAAATATATTCACCTTCTAAAGAAGTTACCATACCAACAGCAATCCCTTCATCAATGTTCATTCCGCGAACACCAGAAGCAGTTCTTCCCATTGGACGTACTGCATTTTCATTGAAGTTAACCATCTTACCTAAACTTGAAGCAATACCAATAATAGCGTTACCGTTTGTCATCTTGACATCAAGTAAATGGTCTCCTTCTCTTAATGAAATAGCGATTTTACCATTTTGTCTAATAGATTCATATTCTTTAATACTTGTACGTTTTACAACGCCTTGTTCGGTAGCAAAGAATAAGTAATCTCCTTCTTTGTATTCATCAACGGAAATAATTGAACGAACAAATTCATCTTTTTCTAGATTCAATAAGTTAACAACTGGTAATCCTTTAGATGAACGTGAAAATACTGGTACTTGATAGCCACGCATTCTATAAACTTTACCATAACTTGTAAAGAACAATAAGTCTGTATGAGTTTTTGCATGTACTAAGATATCCACAACATCATCTTCATGTGTTTGCATTCCTTTAACACCGCGTCCTCCACGATTTTGAGTTCTAAATGTATCGGTAGCGACACGTTTAATATATCCGTTCTTTGTAAGAGTGATGATAATCTCTTCTTCCGGAATCAAATCCTCATCATCGATATTAGAGATTTCGTTAGAGATGTAAGTTCTTCTTTCATCACCAAATTTATTTTTAATTTCTTCTAATTCGTCGATAACTACTTTTAATTCGTTTTTACGATCAGATAAGATTACTTTATATTCCTCAATTTGAGCATTTAAACGAGTAATTTCATCTTCGATTTTTGTTTTCTCTAATCCTGTTAATTTAGATAAACGCATATCTAAGATTTCTTTTGCTTGAATATCAGTAATGCCAAATCTTGAAATTAAATTATTTTTTGCAACTTCTGTTGAAGAAGCCTGTTTGATAATATCGACAACTTCATCAATGTTATCAATTGCAATTTTTAATCCTTGTAAGATGTGATCTCTTGCTTCCGCTTTTTTCAATAAAGTTCTTGTTCTACGACCAATTACTTCAACTTGGAAATCAAGGTAATTCTTTAACAAATCGGTAATTGGTAGGATTTTTGGTTCACCATTAACTAAACATAAGTTAATAATACCAAATGATGATTGAAGAGCGGTTAACTTATATAACTTATTAAGAATAACTTCTGCGATTGCGTCTCTTCTTAATTCAATAACAACACGAATACCTTCTTTATTAGATTCATCACGAATATCAGTAATTCCTTCAATAACTTTATCTTTAACTAAATGCGCAATATGTTCAATTGTTAAAGCTTTGTTAACTCCATAAGGGATTTCTGAAATAACAATTCTCTTTTTGCCGTTTTCGTGTTCAATAATTTCAGCTTTTGAACGGACAACAATACTTCCTTGGCCTGTTTCATAAGCTTTTCTAATTCCGCTTCGACCAAGAATAATGCCACCTGTTGGGAAATCAGGACCATAAATGCATGTAGTCATCAATTCTACAGGAGTGATATCTGGGTTTTCAGCGATTGCTTGAATAGCGTTAATTGTTTCAACTAAGTTATGTGGTGGCATATTTGTAGCCATACCTACTGCAATACCATTTGAACCATTAACAATTAAATTTGGGAATCTTGATGGTAACACTGTTGGTTCTTTTTCTTGACCATCGTAGTTATCCATAAAATCAACTGTGTCTTGGTCAATATCTCTAACCATTTCCATAGCAATCTTAGACATACGAGCTTCTGTATAACGCATAGCTGCAGCTTCATCACCATCGATAGAACCAAAATTACCATGACCATCAACAAGTGTATAACGCATATTGAATGGTTGAGCTAAACGGACAAGAGACCCATAAATTGCTGAGTCACCATGTGGGTGATATTTACCCATGACGTCACCAACGATACGCGCAGATTTTTTAAATGGTTTTGTTGGTCCGATACCTAATTCGTTCATGCCGTAAATAATACGTCTATGAACAGGTTTTAAACCATCACGAACATCTGGAATTGCACGAGATACAATAACAGACATTGCGTATTCAAGGAATGAGCTCTTAACTGTTTCGGTGATTTTTACGTCACGCATTTCAGGGACAATACCTTCTTCAATGTCCTCTAATGCTTTTTCATCTTCTTCAGTGAATTCTTCGTTATCTTCGACTTCTTGATCTTCATTTTCATCAATTTCGTCGTCTAATTCTTCGTCTAATTCATTGTCTTTTTCTTCTAACATTTAAGTTCCACTCCTTTCTAGATATCTAAGTTCTTAACGAACTTTGCATGTTTATTAATAAATTCTTTTCTTGGTTCAACTCTTTCACCCATCAACATATCAAAGATTAAGTCTGCTTCGATTGCGTCATCAAGAGTTACACGCATCATCTTTCTTGCACTAGGATCCATAGTTGTTTCCCAAAGTTGGGTATCATCCATTTCACCAAGACCTTTGTAACGTTGAATATCAATTCTTGCGTTAGCTGGAAGTTTTGATTTTAATACCTCTAATTGCTCATCGTTATAGCAGTAATAATGTCTTGAACGATAAGTTGCACGATATAGAGGAGGTTGAGCAATATATACGTAACCATTTTCTACTAATGGTCTCATGTAACGATAGAAGAATGTTAATAATAAGATTCGAATATGTGAACCATCAACATCAGCATCGGTCATAATAACAACTTTATGATATCTAATCTTTGTGACATCAAAGTCTGGACCATATCCTCCACCAATACCATTAATCATATTACCAATTTCCGCATTATCGAAAACTCTCTTTTGTTGAGCTTTTTCAACGTTAAGGATCTTACCTCTTAAAGGCAAAATAGCTTGAGTTTCACGATCACGTCCGTTTTTAGCAGAACCGCCAGCGGAATTACCTTCAACGATAAATAATTCACGTTTTTCAGGATCTTTACTTGAACAATCAGCAAGTTTTCCTGGTAAAGAAGCAATATCTAAAACTGATTTTTTTCTTGTTGCTTCACGAGCGTTTTTAGCTGCTAAACGAGCATTTGATGCTAAGACAACCTTATCAATAATGATTTTTGCTGTCTTTGGATTTTCCATTAAGAAACGATTAAATTGTTCACCGACAATATTTGAAACAATCTTTCTAACTTCGGAGTTTCCTAATTTTGTTTTAGTTTGTCCTTCGTATTGTGGATTTGGATGCTTAACTGAGATAATCGCGGTTAAACCTTCACGAACATCATCGTTTGTTAAGTTATCATCGTTATCTTTTAAATATTTATTTTGACGTGCATACGCATTAATAACACGGGTAATAGCCATACGGAATCCTTCTTCGTGTGTGCCACCTTCATGTGTATTAATGTTATTACAGAATGAGTATACATTTGAGGCATATCCATCGTTATATTGCATTGCAACTTCTGCAACAATACCGCTATCAATACCTTCACAATAAATTATATCTTCAAATAGAGGAGTCTTATTAGCGTTTAAATATTTAACATATTCTTTTACGCCACCTTCGTAATGGAAAGTATCCTCTAAAACGTTATCTAAATCACGTTCATCGCGAACAACGATTCTAACACCTTTATTTAAGAATGCCATTTGACGTAAACGGTCACGAATTGTCTCATACTTAAATATTGTTGTCTCTTGGAAAATTGTTGCGTCTGGTTTGAAAGTAACAATTGTTCCAGTGTCTTGAGCGTCTCCGATTCTTTCTAATGGTTTTGCGACATGTCCACCATTTTCAAAGCGAATTTTAAAGATTCCACCATCTTTATGAACTACAACTTCTAACCATTCAGAAAGTGCGTTAACAACAGAAGCACCAACACCATGTAATCCACCAGATACTTTGTATCCTCCGCCTTCACCGAATTTACCTCCAGCATGTAAAACAGTATAAACTGTCTCTACTGCTGGTTTTCCAGTCTTAGCGACAATACCAACTGGTATACCACGTCCGTTATCGGAAACAGTGATTGTATCACCTTTGTTAATTGTAACAGTAACTACTGTACAGTAACCTGCTAACGCCTCATCGATTGCGTTATCAACAATCTCCCAAACTAGGTGATGTAAACCTGGTTCGGCAGTTGTACCAATATACATACCTGGACGTTTTCTGACAGCTTCCAAACCTTCGAGAACTTGAATATTCTTTTCCGTATATTCTTCTGGAGCTCTCTCTAATTCTTCAATTTTCTTTTCTTCATCTTCCACGATTATTCCTCCTTACTACATTTTGATTCTTTACTTCGTATATCGTTGCATTACACGAAGAATCAATATTAGTACCAGTGATAAACACTTGGTTAAACTTATTTAAAAACGCTAATAATTTTTCTTGATGTTCTTGATCTAGTTCTGATAAAACATCATCTAAAACGACTATCGGTCTTTTTTCTTTGTCTTCAACCATGAAGTATGGTGCTAACTTCAAAGCTATTGCTACCATTCTCTTTTCTCCTTGTGAGCCAAAATTACCGATTAAGGCTTCATTAAGACTCGTAGAGAAATCTTCATGATGAACGCCAATATTTGTTACCTTGTACTTTAAATCGTTCTCTAGACTATCTTTAAATGCTTTTTTTGCATTTTGCATAAAGTCTTCTTTACTTTCAAATGTCACAAACGAATTGTACGTTAATTTAACTAAACGATTAATTGAGCTTATAGCTTTTAATGTCTTGTTAATAAGAGGCTCAAGTTTAATAAGATACTCTTTACGCATCTTACAAACTTCATAACTATTTTCGATAAGTTGATCAGTTATTACTTCTAAATGAACCTTGTTAATGTTAGAACTCTTTAAAATAGCGTTTCTTTCTTTGGTTAGTTTTGCACATTTTGAACACGCTTCTAAATATTTGTTTGATAATTTACTTAATTGCATATTCAAGTAGCTACGGCGCAATCTTGGAGATGCTTGAAAGAAATTAACGTCTTTCGGCTCAAAGACAATGACATTTATCAAATCAGCTAAAGAAGATAATTTTGTAATTTCTACTCTATTACAAATAATCTTTTGTCCTTCTTCCGTGATAATAATGCGAATGTCTTTTTTGCTTCCATCAATCAACACCTTAGCACTTATACTTGCGAACTCTTTATCTTTCTTAATCAAATCTCGAAAGTTTAAAGTTCGAAACGACCTTGCAAAGGATAAATAATAAATGCCTTCAACAATATTTGTTTTACCTGCTCCATTCTGGCCTAAGATAATGTTTAGGCCCTTTTCAAAACTAACATCAGCGTTATCGTAATTTCGAAATTGTTGTAGTTTCAGCCTTTCTACAATCATTTTTTAACAATTTCAAAAGTTTGGTTTTCTACTTCCACAATGTTTCCGGAATATAATTTACGTCCACGACGATTATCTTCTTCACCATCCACAACTATTTTCTTTCAAATAAAATTTAGCTTCTCCGCCTGTTTGAATCAAATTAGCTAGTTTTAAGAATTGTCCTAAAGTAACAAATTCTGTGGAAATTTTTATTTGTTTCATAAGTTTTATAACCCTTTCAAAATTACGCAATATAATTATAGCACGTTTAAGCAAAAAAAGGAATATATAATATATTCCTTTAAAAAAGCCTTTCGTGTCTTAAAATGTCTTATATCGCGAAATTTGAATTTTGCAAATAAAAAGAGTCAATTAATGACTCAATTTATCTTAGTAAGTTCTTACTGGTGTAACTAATTGAACATGTGATTCATCTTTAACATTTTTAATGACAAATGGTTTCATTTCACCTAAGAATGCAATTGTCACATCTTCACATTTAGCAGCTTTAATTGCTTGCATAACATATAGAGAGTTAAATGATACTTCTAATCTTTCACCAGTATATTGGAAAGTTGATAATTTTTCAGTTGCTGAACCAATTTGTGAGGACTTCGTGGATATTTCAACAGAGTCTTCAGTCATAGTAAGTTTTACAACATTTTCACGATCTACTGATAACAATGAAACACGTTCCATTGCGGCGATTAATTCTTGAGAATTTGCTTCTAAGAAATAAGAGAATCCATGAGGAATAATATGTCTTGTATTTGGGTATTCACCATTGACAAGTCTTGTTGTAATCAATGTTCCACCTAATTTAAATACAACTTTCTTTTCACTTATAGCCATTGTTAAGTTTGTTTCTTCATCAACAAGGTGTGCAACTTCAACCATGACTGTAGCAGGAATGTTAGCAGCAAAACTGATTTTTTCATTTAAGCGAACTGTTTTCTTTGCTAATCTAGCACTATCAGTGGCAGTAGCGGTTAATTCTCCATCAATTGCTTCAATGTTAAGGGCTGTTAGAATAGGTCTTTGATCTTTTGTTGAAGCAGCAAATGCTGTTTGATCTACTAATTCTTTAAATTTAGCATAAGACATTTCAACCATTGCTCCATCCATTGCTATATCAATATCAGGATATTCTTCTGCACGTACAGAATTCAATTTGAAGTCTGACTTGCCATCACTAATTTTAGCAATTGTATCATCTAGAATTTCAAATGTAACTTCTTTACCTTCTAAACGTCTTACGATTTCAGTAATAAATTTATTAGCCACTAAAGTAGCACCATAACTATAATCTCTAATTATTTCTTCTTCTCCTATGTTAAAAGGAATAATTGTTTCAATTGTTAATTCTGTATTGCTACCTGTTAACTCTAACCCTTTTTCACTAACTTCTAGTTTGACATTAGCCATAACTGGAATTGGTGATTTTGAGCCAATAGCTTTAGCGGCAATCATTAGTCCTTTTAAAAATTGTTCTCGATTGATGGTAAATTTCATTTTATTTATTCCTCCTATTTATAAGAAATATTTGTTGTTATTATAAGAGTGGAAAATGTGGATAATTATTAACCGCTCTTTACTTTATTTATTATAACATAATAAATATGCTATTTGTTAGTTATTTTTATAAAATCTAGTAAAAGATTTATTTAAGTCGATTCTTAAGCTCTTTTATAACAGTTTTCATTTGGTCGTTTGTTTTTAACTCTTTATCCACTTTTTTTACCGCGGACATAACAGTTGAGTGATCCTTGCCTCCAAATGTTTGACCTATTTTCGTAAATGGCATATCTAATATTTCACGACATAAGTATATAGCAATGTGTCGAGCCATCGATATTTCACTTGTTCTTATTTTTCCCGTTAATTGAGATGGAGTTAAGTTATAATAATCGGCGACAACATTAATAATACGAGTTTCATCTAATTTCTTTTTCGAATCTTTAACTTTTATGAATGAAGATACTGATTCTTTGGCTAGAGCTAAATCAATATGTTTTGATTGTTTAATGTTGATAGTGTAGAAAATCAAACGATTTAATGCACCTTCTAGCTCTCTAACATTGTTTCCAAAGTTTGTAGCAAAGAACTCTAAAGCATCATCATCAAAACGAGATATTTCTAAGCCATTGCCTTCGATTTTCTTCTTTAAAATTGCAATTCTTGTTGGAGTATCAGGTTGCGTAATGTTTGTATTTAAACCAGAAGAGAATCTTGTCACAAGACGATCTTCTAAGCCTTTCAATTCTGATGGTTGACGATCACTAGTTAAGACAATTTGTTTACTAGCGTTAATTAGTGATTGGAAAGCATAGAAGAACATTTCTTGAGTCTTCTCTTTATTAGCTAAGAATTGAATATCATCGACTAATAAGACGTCAACTGTTTTGAAAAATTCTTTCAAATTGTCGGATTCACGGTCGCCTTTAATAAATTTGATATATTCATCAACAAAGTTATCAGTAGTAATGTAGAGAACGTTTAAATGAGGATTATTTTTTCTAATGTAATTACCAATTGCATGTAGCAAGTGTGTTTTACCTAAGCCTGAATTAGAATAAATAAAGAGTGGGTTATAAAATTTGCCTGGAGTAGTAGCAATCATTAAAGCAGCTTGTTTAGCTTCAATGTTTGATGGACCAACAACAAAGTTTTCAAAAGTATAATTTGGATTAATTTGCGAGTACTCAAAGAATTTTGGTTTGATAGTTTCTGTAACAGCAGGAACATCTTCCTCTTTAATAGAATCTGTTGTAATGTAATCGATAATGAAGTTAGATTCAGTTACTTCGGAAACGACCATAGCAAGTTGAGTCCCATATTTCTTTTCAATAATAGATTGAGCAAAATTTGAATTAACGGCGATGGTTAGCCTATTTCCTTCTATTTTATATATAGTAGAGTCAGCGAAGAATGTAGTGTAAATATTATCATCGTTAACTATGTCTTTCATTTTTGTTAGCACTCGAGCCCACAAATTCTTTAATTCAGTAATAGTAGCATTCATAAAAAGACGTCCTCCAAACAACAAAAATTGTATCACAAATGTTGATAAATTTTAACAAAAAATCATATTGCGTTAATTTTTCCACATTTTTAATGCTAAAAAAGCCGATTTTTACCGACTTTCCACACTTTCCACAACTTTAAAATGTGGAAAACTTTGTTGATAAAATTATTCACTGTGGAATATGTTATAAATGTGAATTACTAACTTTAAGAGTGTATTATTAGATTTTTTAACTTGTGTGAATTATAATAAGAACACAAAAATAATCTTTTATTAAGAAAAAGGAGATAATTTTTATGAACGTAATCCCGGGAAACACTGAATTAATCGAATTAAAACATATAGAAAGCACATTTAAGACAACATGCCGAATTTATGGAAAAGTTGAAAATACAAACCCAAGTGGATCAATTAAAGACCGCGCGGTTTATCAAATGCTATTAGGTTATCAACAAGAAGGTAAATTAGTTAAAGGCGGAATCGTTATTGAAGCTACTTCTGGTAACACCGGTATCTCGTTAGCGTTTTTCCAAAGAGTTTTTGACTATAAAGCCGTAATTTTAATGCCAAAAAGCATGTCTAAAGAAAGACGAGATAAAATCGCTTCATATGGGGCTCAATTAGTATTAATCGATGGTGGAATGAAACAATGTGAAGATGAAGCAATTGCTCTACAACAAAAGACACCAAATTCTCTTATCTTTGGACAATTTGAAAACGAAAATAATCCATTAGCTCATTACTTAACAACAGGCCCAGAAATTGCTAAACAACTAGACAAAGTTGATTACATATTTGCAGGTTTTGGCACTGGTGGAACAGTAAGTGGACTTGGAAGATATTTTAAAGAACATAAAACAAATACAAAGATAATTGGTGTAGAGCCACGTCAATCACCACTTCTTACTAAAGGTGTAGCAAGCCCACACTTAATCCAAGGAATAGGTGCGAACTTCATCCCTCAAACATTGCACCGCGAATACATAGATGAAATTGTGGATGTTGATGATAAAGCAAGTATTGAAATGGCTAAAACAATAAGAAAAATCGAAAAAATAGATATTGGTATTTCTAGTGGCGCGGCGTTATTATGTGCACTAAATTACATTAAAGAACATAATCTTAAAGAGGGAAACATTGTCGTTATATTCCCAGATAAAGGAGATAGATATAAATGGACAAACGATTAGAAATTGTCTTTATTGATAACATTAAGCAAAAATTACTTTGGAAAGAAAAAATTGATGTTAAAGATTTGTTCCTAAAATGCATTGATAATAACGAAGAAAAGGCAAAATTATTTATTTCAGAACTTCCAAACATTGAAAAAGATTTAAAGAAAGATTTAAAGTTTTATATGGAAAGTGACCCTGCAGCGGATAGTGAAGAAGAAATATTGATAGCTTATCCAGGTTATAAAGCCATTATGTACCATCGTGTAGCGCACGAGTTATATAAACTAGGCTACAAAGTTCAGGCTCGCATAATTAATGAGGAAGTACATTTTTTAACAGGGATTGATATTCATCCGGGCGCAGAGATTAAATCACCATTCTTTATTGATCATGGAACTGGTATTGTCATTGGTGAAACCGCTCAAATTGGGTCTTATGTTAAAATGTATCAGGGTGTAACTTTAGGAGCCTTATCACTTGCTAAAGGACAATTATTACGCGGAACAAAACGTCATCCAACCATCAAAGACCACGTTACAATTTATTCGGGAGTTTCGATTTTGGGTGGAAATGTGGTAGTTAATGAAAATGTTGTGATTGGTTCAAATGTGTTTGTACTTGAATCAATTCCGGCGAATTCTCGTGTTACGATGGTAAAACCAGAATTACAAATAATTACCAAAAAAGAGAAAAAATAGGCGGAAGAATTACCTCTTTCGCTTTTTGTTTTGAAAAGAAAAAAAGTATATAAGTATTGACTTATATAGATTTTATCTATAAAATTGTCAATGCGTATATCTGTTTCAAATCGGAGGTGTTAAATTATGAAAAGAACGTATCAACCAAGTAAAAGAAAAAAACAATCTGTTCACGGATTTAGAGCTAGAATGGCTACTCCTAACGGAAGAAAAGTCTTAGCAAGACGTCGTGCAAAAGGTAGAAAAGTCTTATCAGCTTAAGGTTTACTTGGCCACTAGTGTTTAATCTAGTGGCTTTTTAAGAACAAAAAGGAGTTAATGAAAATGATCAAAAATAACAATCGTGTCAAACATCATGAAGAATTTCAAAAAATCATTTGCTCCAGGAACATAGAAAAAAATAATGCATTTGTAGTTTATTACACATTAAGTGATAACGAAAATGCTCGTGTAGGCATATCGGTCTCAAAGAAACTCGGCAATGCCGTGGCAAGAAATAAAATCAAAAGACAAGTTAGACATATGCTTCATGAAAAAATGGACTTATCAAGAAACATTGATGTAATTGTTATAGTCCGTTCAAATTATCAAAAAAACACATTTTCAGAGAATTTGCATCTTCTTGAGCAATTGCTGAAAAGAGTATGGAGGAAAATAGATGAACAAAATAAAAAAGTGGCTTAAATATTTTGTAGGATTTTTGTTCATAGCGCTTGCTGTTACAGGCTGTACCGCAAACTTTTGTTCAAACAAAGATGTGGCGTGTAAATGGTATGCAACATATGGAAGCGTAGAAAATAGAAATGCCTTAATTACAGAAGCCGAAAAGACAACTGAAGTTCCACATAATGATTTCTGGGTTACATTTGATAACGAAACTGTCAAGTTTGCTTTAGCAGAATACAATGCCCATAACGAAACAAAAAAGACAACTGAAGATGTAGCTAGTGATGAAGCAAAGAATGAATTACTTACTAAATATGGTTATGTAATTTATCTTGATGACAACTATTCTGCTGCTTCTTCTAACGACAGAGTCTTATGGCAAAACTTTGATAAAGTAGTTAGTGACTATGCATCATTAAGTGAAGAAAATGCTAAGAAAGCACCAACAACTGACTTTATCACTTATTACAAGAACACACTTCAAAATTCAACACAAGCATATAGAACTTGTATAACTCCAGAAGCTGGACAATATGGTGCAGTTGGAAGCAAAGTTGATGTTGAAGCAAAAACATGGGGCGACGCATGGGGAAAAGGATTAATCGAAGGTTTATTTGTTTATCCTATTTCTTGGGGGGTCCACCAATTATCTAATTTGTTTGGAGCAAATGGTTGGGGTCAATTATTAGCAATTGTTGTTATTACAATTATTGTTCGTGGCTTGATGATGTTAGTGACATTCAAATCCACTGCGGCTCAAACTAAGATGACAGCTTTACAACCAGAATTAGCAAGATTACAAGAGAAGTATCCAAATGCTGATTCAAATCAATACGAAAAACAACGTTTGGCACAAGCACAAATGGAATTATATAAAAAGAATGGTATTAATCCATTCTCACAACTACTTGTATTAATTATTCAATTCCCTGTATTTATCGCTGTTTGGAGTGCTTTACAAGGTGCCGCAATTCTATCATCTGATAGTGTTCTAGGCCTTGAATTAAGTGCTTCTTTAGGAAAGGAAATGATTAACTTCCAATCCACAAGTTGTATTACTGCAATTGTGTTGTTCCTCTTGATGTCAGGCACACAATTAGTGTCAATGAAATTACCACAATGGATGCAAAAGAAAGCAACTAAGAACGTTTCCCGTATGGGCAAGAACCCAGCAGTGGATAAAACTCAATCGCAAACTAAGATGATGAGCAACATTATGTTAGTTATGATTATTGTTATGGGTATTTCCTTACCATCTGCAATGGGCGTTTACTGGTTAATTTCAGCCTTGTTCTCAATTTGCCAAACATTGATTACACAAAAAATTATAGGAAAGAAGAAAACGAAGTAATTATGAAAAAGTACGAAGCAAAAACTGTTGAAGCTGCAGTTGAATTAGCATGTGAAGATTTAATGATGGAACGTGAATCTTTAATGTATGAAGTAACAATGGAAAAGAAAGGCTTGTTCTCCAAAAAAGCAGAAATTATGGTCTTTGATTTATCCGACGTTATCGAATATGCTGAAAACTATATTAAAGATGCAATTGCAAATTTTGAAATCGATATTACAACCAAATCAACAATATCTGATGACATTATTCGCATTTCCCTAAGTAGTGATCACAACTCAGTTATCATTGGTAAAAACGGAAAAACATTACAAGCAATTAACGAATTAACCAAATTAGCGGTATCTTCAAAATTCAAAAGAAGATTTAGAATCTTACTTGATGTTGGAGAATATAAGAACGACAAATATCAAAAAATCGTTCGTATGGCTAAAAGAATTGCTCGCGATGTTCAAAAGACAAAAGTTACTGCAACTTTAGACCATATGCCTGCAGATGAAAGAAGAGTTATCCATAACGCTTTAGCGAATATGCATAACATCAAAACAGAAAGCATTGGCGAAGGTCGCAAAAGACAAATCACAATTAAATATGTTGATTAATTAGAAAGAGACTTATGTCTCTTTTTATTTTGCTTAAAATACTAAACAAGATAATGTTTTTTTATGTTATATTATATAAGCAAGAAGGTGAAATTATGTTAGATACAATTGTTGCATTAGCCACCGCTCCGATGAAATCCGCAATCGCGGTAATAAGAGTTTCAGGAGAGAATTGTTACGAAATAGTCTCTAAAGTATTTTCAAAAGATTTAACAAATAAAACACAAAAAGGAATTAATTATGGCTTTATTAAGAAAAACGAGCAAGTTATCGATGAAGTCATTGTTTTAAATTACGTTAAACCACATAGTTTCACTGGCGAAAATAGTGTGGAAATCATGTGCCATGGTTCGATGCTTATTGTAAACGAAATAATAGAATTACTTGTTGAAAATGGTGCGCGAATCGCTACTAGAGGAGAGTTCTCTTCACGCGCATATTTAAATGGAAGAATAGATTTAGTTCAAGCTGAAGCAATAAATGATGTAATTAATGCGACATCAAAAGAGGCAAAACAACTATCACTTCTTTCTTTGGAAGGTAAAACCTCAAAATTGCTTGAACCTTTAAAAACGACACTTGCAGATTTAATCTCAAATATAGAAGTTAATATTGATTATCCAGAATATTTAGATATTGAAGTAGTAAGTAAAGAAAAAATTATTACTGAAGGAAGTAAACTTCATGAAATGATTGCTAAATTAGTAAATGAAGGCGAAGAGGGAGCAAAGATTAAAGATGGTGTTAATGTCGCTTTAGTGGGAAAACCTAATGTCGGTAAATCTTCCTTACTTAACTGTTTGTTAAAAGAGGATAAAGCAATTGTTACTAATGTCGCTGGCACTACTCGCGATGTTGTGGAAGGAGATATTGTTTTTAAAGGTATCACACTTCATCTTTTCGATACGGCAGGCCTTCATGATTCTAATGATGAAGTTGAAAGTCTAGGAATTAAGAAAACTAAGAAAACAATTGATGAAGCCGATATTGTCGTTTTGCTTTTAGATGGGGAAAATATCACCAACGAAGATGAAATTTTAATAAAAGAAATATCTCACAAGAATCCAATAATCGTACATAGTAAATCTGATTTGGTAAAGTATGATGAGGGAATAAGCATTTCTAGTAAAAACAATGATGTAAAACAATTACTTAATGAGATTTCCAAACGAATTGGCATTCACGAAGAAAGCTTTATTAGACCTTCTTTAAATAATACACGTCAAATAGGTTTATTAAAAAAAGCGGATTTAGCAATTGATCAAGCGATTGAAGACGCAAAAAATGATTTACCTGTTGATTTAATTTCAGTCTCTTTAGTGGAAGCATATAATACAATTTTAGAAATTATGGGAGATAACGTGAATATGGATTTATCAAAAGAAATATTCTCACGTTTCTGCGTAGGAAAATAGTATGATTTTTGATACACATTGTCATTTAAATAGTGATGAACTATATGAAAATCACAAAGAAATAATTAAAAGCGCGAACGAAAAAGGCGTTAATTTGATATTGGTTCCAGGATACGATGATATCTCATCTATGCGTGTCTTTAATCTTGTTAAAGAAAAAAACATTTATGGTGCGATTGGTATTCAGCCAGAAGAAATCAAACACACAAACATCGACAAGATGCTTGAACTTTTTTCTTTGTGTAAAGATAACAAAAAAATAGTAGCAATTGGAGAAATTGGTTTAGATTACTACTGGGAAAAAGATGAGGAAACCAAAAACAAACAAAAAGAAATTTTTATCAAACAAATAGAAATCGCAAACGAACTAGGATTACCGATTATTGTTCATTCGCGTGATGCTTTAAAAGATACTTTAGATATTTTAAAAGAGCATAGACCACTTAAAGGTGGAGTTATGCATTGTTATAGTGGACCAAAAGAAATGATATATGATTTTATTTCTTTAGGTATGTATATCTCTTTAGGTGGACCAGTTACATTTAAGAATGCTAAAACACCAAAAGAAGTCGCTAAAGAAATAGATTTAAATTATTTATTAGTGGAAACAGATTCACCTTATTTGGCGCCTCATCCTCTGAGAGGTACACAAAACGTGCCAGGAAATGTTCCTTTAGTTGTGGAAGAGATTGCAAGAATAAAAGAAAAAGACACAAGTGAAATTGCCACTGCTACTTTCAATAATGGATGTCGTTTATTTGGAGTAAAGTATGAAGATTAGGTTTGATGGAGCCATTGTTGTTGAGGGGAAAAGCGATGTACAATTCTTAGAATCTTTCATTGATAGCGAGTTCATTATCACTAACGGAAGTGAAGTTTCACGTGAAACAATAGAGTATATATCTTCTTTATCAAAGATAAAGAAGGTTATTGTCTTAACTGATCCAGATTCTCCTGGCAAAAGAATTCGTGATGTGCTAGATAATAATATCAAAGGGCTATATCATGCTTTTTTACAAAAAGATCAATGTATTAAGAAAAACAAAGTTGGGGTCGCGGAATCTAATAAGCAACATGTTTTAGAATGTTTAGAGTCTTTATTAAGTAATGAAAACTCGCAAATTGGCACATTAACGATGCCTGACTTATATGCTTTAGGATTAACAGGGAAAGAGGACTCTAAAGATAAGCGCATTAAAATAATGCGAAAATTACATATCGGGTATGGGAACGCAAAAACATTATTAAAAAGACTAAATAGTCTAGCAATAAGTTATGAAGAATTAGAAAAAATGATTGAGGATATTTAATATGATAGGACCAGTAGCAAACAAAGAATACGTGCTAAAGCACTTAAATGTTTATGATGTCAAAGCTTTAAAAAAATATGGGCAAAACTTTTTAGTTGATGATAAATTGGCTAAAGAAATTGTGGATTCTATTAGCGATGGAGAAAATAAAACACTTATTGAGATAGGTCCAGGTTTAGGGGCATTAACATATCATTTATTAAATAAGCAAGGAAAGAAAATCCTTGTGGAAATTGATAAAGTTATGGCGGAACACTTATCAAGACAAATAAATGATGAAAATATTGATATCGTTTGCCAAGATTTTCTTAAATATAATCTTGAAAATATACAAGGTGAAATTGTTGTTCTTGCTAATTTGCCATACTATGTTACAACTGAAATTGTAGAAAAACTAATTAAGTGCCCAAAAGTAACACAAATGACATTAATGGTACAAAAAGAAGCATATCAAAGATTAGTTGCACCAATTAACACCAAAGAATATTCGCCACTTTCAATTTTTATTGAATATCTAGGTGGAGCAAAAGTATTAAAAAAAGTATCAAGACACTCATATATTCCTGAACCACATGTCGATTCATTAGTGTTTCAAATTAATGTTAATAAAAGAAAACAATCAAATAATGAACAAGATTTTTATAAAATTACTAAAGCTATGTTCTTAATGCGACGAAAAACAATTTTAAATAATTTAACTTCTTATGTAAAAGATAAAGATAAGGCTATTAGTCTTTTAAAAGTATTAAATTGTAATGAAAATATGAGACCAGAACAATTAGATTTAGATTTCTATCTTCGTTTAACAGATTTGATAAAGCGTGATAATTAGGTCACGCTTTTTTGTCAAAGCACCTCGCTTTTGAATATATATAAAAAAGGAGGTGCTTTATGGATTTTAATATTGGAGACGTTGTTACAAGAAAATCACATAATCATGACTGTGAATTCATAGTTGCCAAAGTCAACAAAGAAAAAAGAGTCGCAGTTTTAAAAGGAAAATGTATAAGATTAAACGCTGATGCGCCTTTTGATGATTTAGAAATAAGTGATAAGCGTACATCTTTTGACTTGCCCAGTCTAGTCTTGCCTCGATATGAACCAAATACCATTTTTGGCAAAATTTTACACATTGATGGTGATTCTTCTTTTTTGAAAAAATGTATGGATTTGTATAAATATTATCATGTTCCGGCGATTGGATATTATTTCCCTGAATCTGATATTCCTCAAGTTATAAATGAGTTATTAGCTAAACATAAACCAGATGTTTTAGTAATCACAGGCCATGACGCTTATTCGAATAGTCCGTTTGCGGCGCAATATATGAATTCTCAAAGTTTTTTAAACGCCACAAAAAATGCTAGATTATTTCAACCGAGTAAAGACGCTATGCCAATCGTTGTGGGAGGATGTCAATCGGACTTTAAAGCACTAATTGAATATTCAAATTTTGCTTCTTCTCCTGGGCGAGTAAACATTGGAGCTTTAGACCCTGCGATTATTGCTGTAATGATATCAATGACCGCTGTAAATGAATTTGTCGATGTTTTGCGTGCAGCAAATCAAACAGCCGGAAAAACTAGAGGTATTACAGGCATTGATACAAGGGGAGTTGCAAGAAAAATCTATTAATAAGCAATTACTTAAAAAAAATAACAATATAAAGTAAAACATACTTTATTTTTATATTTGCTATGTTAAAATAATTAATGGCAATTGCCCTCGGGAGAATTACTATGATTATAAAAGCATATGCTAAGATTAATTTAGCTATAAATGTTAAAGAAAAAAGAGATGATGGGTATCACAATTTAGATATGGTTATGTTACCAGTAGAGTTACATGACTCTATTGATATATCTATCTTACCTGGAATATATGATACCTATGTTACTTGTGATGATTACTCATTAGAAGTTAATGAATACAATTTGTGCTCTATCACAGTTCGCAAAATGAAAGAAAAATATCACATTGATAAATCGTTTAGAATACACATTCATAAAAATATTCCAATTGGTGCTGGTCTTGGTGGTGGCTCCGCAAACGCAGCCGCAGTTATTAACGCCATAAAAACATTATTAAAGTTAAATATTTCTGATGAAGAAGAAATAGAGCTTGCAAAATCAATTGGTTCAGATGTTCCATTCTGTTTAAAAAACATTCCTTCACGCGTGGAAGGTATGGGAGAAAAGATAACGCCAATCGAAGTAAAAAACAAATACTATGTTTTATTGGTAAAACCAAAGAAGGGTTTATCCACTAAAGAAGTTTATGCTAAATATGATGAAATTGGTTTTGATCGTTCTGCAAAAGTAAAAGAACTAATTGAAGTTTTAAAAACTGGTGAAGATCAAAATTTAAATGAATACATGGGCAACGAATTAGAAAAAGCATCTATATCAATGCTTCCAGAAATCGAATCGCTTAAAAAGAGATTGCTAGATGCAGGATTAGAGAATGTTATGATGTCCGGCTCTGGTTCTTCTGTCTTTGCAATTTCCACAAATAAACAAAAAATTGAAAAAGAATATCATGTCTTGGATAAAGAAGGATTTGAAGTATTCTTCACAAAAGTATTAAAATAAAGAAAAAGAGGTATAAACAATGAAAAATTATGCAATTATCTTAGCTGCGGGTAAAGGTACAAGAATGAAGTCTTTAGACCAAAGCAAATCAAAAGTCAGTTATGAAATATTACATAAGCCATTAGTTCGTTATGTTTTAGATGCGTTAAAACCAATCGGGTTTGAAAAACTAATCACTGTTGTTGGTTTTGGTGGCGAAGTTACTAAATCTTTGGTACAAGATAGTGCTGAAGTAGTTTGGCAACATGAACAAAAGGGGACAGGACATGCAGTTATGCAAGCCGGACCTTTACTGGAAGGCAAAGAAGGTTACACAATCGTATGCTGTGGAGATACACCAGTTGTGACAACTGACACTTTCAAAGCTTTGTTTGAAAAACATGTTAAAGACGGAAATGCTCTTACTTTACTTACCGCAATTGTGGATAATCCAAAAGGATATGGACGTATCAAAAGAAATGAAACAGGCGACCAAGTAGAGGCTATTGTTGAACAAGCAGATTGTGATGAAGTCATGGATAAAGTTAAAGAAGTTAATGCTGGTATCTATGTATTTGATAACAAAGAATTATTCGCACATTTACATAATTTGCACGCAAATAACGCACAAGGCGAGTTATATTTGACTGATTTATTAGAAATGTTTAGAAAAGAAGGCTTAAAAGTTGGGGCTTCAATTCTTGATAACCCAAGCGAAATGATGGGAGTCAATAATAGATGGCAACTTTACGAAGCTGGCGAAGCATTAAAAATGCGTATCAACAAAGAACACATGCTAAATGGTGTAACAATTATTGATCCAAAAGTTACATACATTGGACCAGATGTTAAAATTGGACCAGATACAATTATTTATCCAAACACCCATATTTATGGTCACACAGTTATTGGAAATTCCAATGTAATTGGACCAAACACTATGATTATTGATTGCGAAATTGGTGATAATAAAGAAATTGCTAATACCACAATCAAAAAAGAAAGAATCTAATTAAAAGATAACTTACAAGGCAGCTTTATTAAGCTGTCTTTTTTTTATAAACAAAAAAATAGCGTTCCCATAAAGAGATACGCTATTTAATTAAAATTTTTAGTTTACAAATACCAACTATTTACGTGGGAATTTGATAGCAGCTTGTGCAGCGGCTAAACGTGCAACTGGGACACGGAATGGTGAACATGAAACGTAATCTAATCCAGCCTTGTGGTAGAATTCGATTGAGTTAGGTTCGCCACCAGTTTCACCACAAACACCGATGTGTAAATCAGGTCTTGTAGCACGGCCAAGTTTGACTGCCATATCTACTAATTTACCAACACCATGTTGATCAAGAGTCTTGAATGGATCTTCTTCGAAAATCTTGTGTTCATAGTAATCTGGTAAGAATTTTGCAGCATCATCACGTGAGAAACCGAATGTCATTTGTGTTAAGTCATTTGTACCAAATGAGAAGAATGTTGCTTCTTGTGCGATTTCATCAGCAAGTAATGCAGCACGTGGGATTTCAATCATTGTACCAACATGGTATTCCATATTGACACCAGCTTCTTTAATTAATTTATCAGCTGTTTCTGTAATGATCTTCTTAACGAATTTTAATTCTTTAACTTCTAAGACGAGTGGTACCATGATTTCTGGTTTGATAGCAATACCAGTCTTCTTTTGGACGTTAATAGCAGCTTTGATAATTGCAGATGTTTGCATTTCACAAATTTCTGGATAAGAAACTGCTAAACGGCAACCACGGTGACCCATCATAGGGTTGAATTCGTGTAAGTATTCGATACGAGCTTTAACTTGTTCAACTGTTCTGCCAGTTGCTTTTGCTAATTCTTCAATCTTGTCTTCTTCTTGTGGTAAGAATTCATGTAGAGGTGGATCTAATAAACGAACGTTAACATTCATTTCGCCCATTGTCTCATATAATGATTCGAAGTCTGATTGTTGCATTGGTTCAAGTTCTGCTAAAGCAGCTTTTCTTTCTTCAACTGTATCAGCTAAAATCATTTTTCTCATTGAGAAGATTCTGTCTTTGTCGAAGAACATATGTTCTGTACGGCATAAGCCAATACCTTCAGCACCGAAGATTTTTGCTTGTTTAGCATCACGTGGAGTATCAGCGTTTGTACGGACTTTTAATACGCGAGCATCATCGACCCATTTCATTAAACGGCCGAAGTAACCAGCGGATAAGTCAGGCATAACTTTCTTAATGTCTCCAAGGTAAACTTTACCTGTTGAACCATCAAGAGAGATTGTATCTTGATCAGTATATACTTTTCCGTTAATTGTAATTGTTCTTGCTTCTTCATCGATTAAAGCTTCTTTACAACCACAGACACAGCATTTACCCATACCACGAGCGACAACAGCAGCGTGTGATGTCATACCACCACGCATTGTTAAGATACCTTCAGCAGCGACCATACCAACGATGTCTTCTGGTGATGTTTCAGCACGAGCCAAGATAACTTTTTCGCCAGCAGCGTGTCTCTTTTCTGCTTCTTCAGCAGTAAATGCGATTTTACCTGTTCCAGCACCTGGACCAGCAGCTAAGCCTTCAGCAATAACTGTAGCGTTCTTTAAATCATCTTTATCGAATGCAGGTAATAATAATTTATCGAATGAAACTGGGTCGATTCTTAAGACAGCTTCATCAGTTGTGATTAAGCCTTCATCAACTAAGTCACATGCAATCTTTAATGCAGCTGCAGGTGTTCTCTTACCATTACGTGTTTGTAAGAAATAGAGTTTACCTTCTTCAACGGTGAATTCCATATCTTGCATATCTCTGTAGTGGTGTTCCATTTTCTTAATGGTTTCAACGAATTGTTTGTATACTTCAGGCATACGAGCATTGAGTTCTTCAATGTGTAATGGAGTACGGATACCGGCAACAACGTCTTCACCTTGTGCATTTGGTAAGTATTCAGCTGAGATCTTGTTTTCACCAGTAGCTGGGTCACGTGAGAATGCAACACCTGTACCAGATGTTTCACCTTTGTTACCGAAAGCCATTGATTGAACATTAACAGCTGTTCCCCATGAGTATGGGATTGAGTTCATCATACGATAAACGTTTGCACGGGGGTTATCCCATGAACGGAAGACAGCAGTTACAGCTTCGATTAATTGAACATATGGATCTGATGGAAAATCTTCACCAAATGTTGCTTTGTAGTATTCTTTATATTTCTTTACTAAATCTTTTAATTCTTCTGCTGTGACTTCTGTATCAAGTTTGTAACCTCTTGATTCTTTTAAGTCTTCAAGCATCTTATCCATTGCTGTTCTTGGATGACCTTTAGCAATGTTTGTGAACATTAAGATGAAACGGCGATAGCTATCGTAAGCAAATCTTTCATTGTTTGTTTCTTTTGCTAAAACTTCGACAGTCTTATCATTTAAACCTAAGTTTAAGATAGTGTCCATCATACCAGGCATACTGACACGAGCACCAGAACGTACACTAACTAATAGTGGATTCTTGTCTCCGCCAAATGATTTTCCTGTTTCTTTTTCAACGGTTTTAATTGCTTCGTAGACTTGTTTGACTAAGAAGTCTGGAAGTTTCTTTCCGCTGTCATAATAAAGTGTGCAAGCTTCAGTTGTAATTGTAAAACCTTGTGGAATTGGGACTCCGATGTAGGTCATTTCTGCTAAGCCAGCACCTTTACCACCAAGAAGTTCTTTACCTAAACCATGTGCTTCTTTAAAGTGGTAAACATACTTTTTTTCTTGCATTTCTTTTCCTCCTAAAAATTTCTTTGCTAATATTAATATTAGCGTAGTTAAATGCTACGGAATTATATTAGCATAAATGAAATATAATTTCATTCAAAAAAGATAAAAAATTGTAAGTTTTATATAACTTCGTGCTTAAAATTAGTAATAGCTAACGCAAGGAAAGAAAAAAACGATTATCAAAGTATGCAAAATGTAATAAAATTAATCGTAGGAAGTGAAACAAATGAATGAAAATTCTTTAGTTCTCACGCTTGATTTTGGTACACAAAGCGTTAGAGCTTTAATTATTGATAAAGACGGACAAGTTTTAGTGAATGTCAAAGAACAATATGAACAAGCATATTTTTCAATTAAACCAGGATATTGCGAACAATATCCACAATATTACTGGGATAAATTATGTAAAGCATGTAAGGAATTAACTGCAAATCATAAAGACTTGATGGATAGAGTGGCTTGTGTTTCTATGACTTGTTTTAGAGATTCATCAGTTTTGTTAGATGAAAACAATGAAGTTATTAGACCATCTATTTTATGGCTTGACCAACGTATGGCGGAAGGTAAAACGAAATTACCACTTCTCCAAAGAGTATTATTTAAAATTGTTGGCATGACTGACGCAATTGATATAAACCATCGTAGAACAGCGGCGGTATGGCTACAAGAAAATGAACCAGAAAACTGGGCAAAAACCAAACATTATGTGAATATTTCAACATATTTTGTCTATCGTTTAGTTGGTGAACTGGTCGATTCTATTGGAAACCAAACTGGTCACTATCCAATCGATTTTAAAAAGAAAAAATGGTACAAGGAAACAGATTTAAAATATCCAATTTTTGGTGTTGACCGTGAAATGTGTTGTCGTATTGTGGAATCTGGCGAAGTATTAGGAAAAATAACAAAAAAATGTAGTGAAGAAACAGGTTTAAAAGAAGGATTAGTTTTAATTGCAACTGGTTCTGATAAAGCTTGTGAAACTTTAGGTACAGGTTGCTTAACAAAAGATAAAGCTAGTATTTCTTATGGAACTGCATCTACGATTGAAGTATCAAATCCTAAATATATTGAACCAGAGCAATTCTTACCTGCATATCCTGCAGCAATTCCTAATTTATATAATATGGAAGTTCAAATATATCGTGGCTATTGGATGATTACTTGGTTTACGAAAGAATTTGCTAAAAAAGAATCTGTAGAAGCCACAATCCAAAAATTAGCAGTTGAAGAGTACTTAAATGAAAAATTGCTTCAAATTCCACCTGGATCTGAAGGACTTGTGTTGCAACCATATTGGGGGCCAGGATTAAAAAGACCTAACGCTAAAGGCGCAATTATTGGATTTAGCGACTGCCATACTTTATATCATGTATATCGTTCAATTGTTGAAGGTGTTGCCTATGGCTTAAGAGATGGCCTTGAAGGCATTGAAAAAAGACAACATCACAAAGTCGATGAAATTGCGGTATCAGGTGGAGGATCTAGAAGTGATGCAATTTGTCAAATTACTGCGGATATATTCGGCGTTCCTGTATATCGTGTACAAACAAATG
>ERZ779865.721-NODE-721-length-27800-cov-11.673166_pt1 | contig 27800 bp, 15 predicted proteins | sample MGYA00433088_ERZ779865 | MGnify/ENA primary metagenome ERZ779865 (study PRJEB29588, sample SAMEA2151703) | human gut metagenome | biome: human gut; feature: human-associated habitat; material: faeces | place: Denmark | collected 2008/2010 ... | reverse complement strand
TCGCATTTTTACTGGGATGTATCATTGGTTCCGTGATCCATCTGATCCGTATGAAGGTAAGCGGCGAAGGACATGTCCTCGCCATGGGACCGTATCTTTCTGCAGGGGTGGCAATCGCCGTCCTCTGGGGAAATGAATTCTTACAGTGGTATCTGCATTTTTACTTATAAAAGATATCCGCATTTCGAACATGATTTCAGAAAGTTCTTCAAAGATTCCGCGATGGCGGAAGGCTTTTGAAATACGATAAATACCGGGAAGAGGAAGGGTAGAAATATGGCAATGAACAATCGCGTATTGAGTATTGAGATCGGCAACTCTTTTACGAAGATCTGCGAGATGGACTACAAGGTGAAGAAGCCGAAGGTCTACAAGGTATTGACGGTGGAGACACCGGAAGGCATTGTGGTAGATGGTATGTTGCAGCCGACACAGGAGTACGCAGACCGCATGGTGAATGCACTGGGGACAAACGGCATCCGGACGAAGAAAGTGATCTTTACCATTTCTTCTACCAGAGTGGCAAGCCGTGAGGTACAGATTCCCAATGTCAAGGCGAGTAAGATCGAGGCACTGGTGAAGACCAACGCCAATGAATATTTCCCGGTGGATCTGACCCAGTATGAGATCGGACATTATCTGGCCGGCGGACTGACCGAGAACGGGAAGCTGCGTGTCATGGCACTGGCGGTGCCCAAGGCACTGTTAGACAGCTATTATCAGCTGGCGCAGATGTGCGGCTGGGAGGTGGAGTGCTTCGACTACAGCAGCAACAGCTTATACCAGATTCTCCGCGATGAGAAGTCCGAAAAAGTTACCATGGTCATCAAAATCGATGAGAACAGCACCATTGTGACCGTGCTTTCCGCCGGTAAGGTGTTATTACAGAGAACGGTGGCTTACGGTGTGCAGGATGCTATTGATACTATGATCGCTTCCGGAGCCTATGCCGTGAACGATCCCATGAGTGCGGTAGAACGTTTCCAGAAGAAAACATGTCTGAACAGAGTACTCCATCAGGGAGACAAAGTCTGGGAAGAAAATGCCGGACGCTGGGAAGATGAGGATGCCGGTAATGTGGAGGTCACAGCAGCAAGACAGAAGATCACCGTTTCCCTGGAGCCTCTGATCGTGGGTGTGAGCCGTGTCATTGACTTCTATGATTCCAGGAACAGTGAAAATCCCATTGAAAAGTCCTATGTTACCGGTCTGGGCGGCAGCTTCAGCGGCATGAGCAAGCTGTTCACCAACTGTCTGGAGCGCAAGGTACATACCCTGTCCGAGATGGATGACAAGATCGGCATGAGCAAGGCCATCCGTTCCACCAGACCCGCAGCCTATATTTCCTGTCTGGGTGCGGTACTCGCCCCCGTGGGACTGATCGACAAGAGCCAGCAGAAGGCCAAGGGCATGACCGTAGTCAGCGGCACGAATTATACCTTCGTCAGTGTGGCGGTACTGGTGTTGGGAGTGATCCTGTCCATCGCCATGGCAGCTACCTCTGTGACCAGATATCTGGGAAATGTGGCGCAGAATGTGTATCTGCAGAACCGGGTACAGGAACTGCAGCCGGCACAGGCAGTATACAACGATTATCTGGCGGCAGAAGCCCAGTATGATAAATACACATATTTATATGCTTATACCCAGACTCCCAATGAGAATCTGGTGGAGTTCATCAATGAACTGGAACAGATCCTGCCGGACAGCTTCTATACCAATAGCTTCAGCTCCGACCAGACCGGTATCAGCATGTCAGTGACGGTGGAAGGGAAAGCAGCGGCAGCCCGTACGATTCTGAATATCCGCAACATGCAGAGCATTGATGATGTAGAGATCAGCAATATTACGGACAGCAAGGATGAGACCGGCACGTCCATAGTGACTTTTTCCATTACCGGAAGCTATAAGGAGCTGACGGATGAGACCGAAGAGAGCGGTGAGGCACAGGCCGACACCCAGACAGCACAGTAGGAGGCAGCGGAAGATGAAGGTTAAAAAGAGTGAAATTCAGCTTTTGATCGCAGTGATCGGTGTTCTTATTGCTGTGTGTACTTATTTTCTGGTATATTCCAGTTTTAATGAAAAATCAGATGCCCTTGAGGCACAGAATGTAACGTTATCATCCCAGGTGGCAACGCTGGAAGCCTTAGACCAGCGCAAGGCAGACTACATTGAGGCTACCGAGAAGATGCAGTCCTATATCACGAATTTTGAGAACCGTTTCCCGGCAGATATCTTACCGGAAGACAGCATTATGATGGTAAAGACATTGGAAGATTATACTCGTACCGAGGTGGCAAATATTGCATTCGGTTCCGAAGCAGAGGTGGTGTATACTCCTGCAGCGGATGCGGCAACGACGACTGCGGATGCAACAGCTGCCACGGATGCAGCAGCCGATGCTGCCGCAGATACTACAGCAGCTGCCGCAACGACGGCAACAAGTCCGGTATCTACGGACGGTACTGCTTATGCAGATACCCATATGTATGAGGTACCCCTGAGCATCAGCATTTCCTGCACCTATGACGATTTCAAGGGACTGGTAAGATACATTTACAATCAGCAGGAACGCGAGAGCATCCAGGGCGTCAGCATCAGCTACAACGAGACCGACGGAATGCTCACCGGCAACATGACCATGAACACCTATTATCTGCTGGGAACCGATAAGGTATACAGTTCACCTTACATCCCGGATATGCAGATGGGCGTAGACACTATTTTCGGAAACGTGGAATAATAGATTTGCAATCATAGCAGTATACGACTGCTTGCAGGCAGGATACTGCTATGATTAGCAAATCAAACAACCATGAGCAGGGAGGACGATAGTCCGGAGTGCGAATGGTTGTCCGGTTTCGGGAGCACGGAGTGCGGAGAAAACGGTATTAGTCATGAGCAGGGAGGACGATAGTCCGGAATGCAAATGGTTGTCCGGTTTCGGGAGCACGGAGTGCGGAGAAAACGGTATTAGTCAGAGCAGGGAGGATGCTTCACATGAAGGAGTACACGGAGAGAAGACAACTGAATAACGAAGGCTTTTCTCTGATTGAACTGCTGATTGCCATCGTGATCCTGTCGATCATCGTTGTGCCGCTTTTGCACAGCTTTGTGACTTCTGCCAGAACCAATGCCAAGTCCCGCAACACCATGCATGCCACGGCCATCGCAGAGGATGTCATGGAGCAGTTCGAGGCACATACACTGGAGGAGATGGCAGACACCTATGAGACGGTCACTCCCACTGATTTCACTAACAATGTGCAGAGAGATGTCTCTCTGGATGTGGACGGTGACGGCTCCGCAGAAGACGGCATCTGGCAATATACCTTCCGGGATGAGAAGACAACTTCGGGCACCTATGATGTAGTGGTGACACTGGATCCTAACGGCTACACGGCACTGAATGAGAAGGATATCGTAAATATCCAGAACCTGGCAGGCAATCTGAATGCGGTATATTCCGAATCGGAAGATGCCGCACAGGAGGCTTACGGTTATTTTGAAGCGTATTCCGGCGGCAGAGACGTTATGGAGATTGCCAGGAATACTACCAAGACCATCGAAATCTCCATAGACAGCAGCCGCATTTTACTGGATCTGGGAGACGGAGAGAGTGTAGAGACAGATGTGTATCTGGTGACGGCCTCCACAGTCTATCATTGTAATTCCGCTATCCTTACGGGCATCAGCGGAGATTATCCCCAGAACGGCTCGGATTATGTGATCTTTTCCAATGAAGAGGCGGTAAGAGCCAAAGCAGCGGAGCTTAAGAAGGAGAAGGAGAGCGGGAATCCGGTGGATGCAGAGGAGATCATTTCCCAGCTGGCCAATATCATTGTGTGCCTGCAGCCCAGAGTGGAGGCATCCCAGAGTGCGGTGACTTCTGCGGTAGACAAAGTAATCGTAAATAACCCGAAGAATGTACAGACAAATCTGTTCCTGGTGGAGCAGACTCCGTCAGCGGAGAGAATAGACAGCTTCACGGACGAAAGCACCGGTTTTAACCCGTATTCCTCCTGGAACAACAATTACAAGGCGGCATTTGAACTGCGGGAGACCTGGCCGGGCTGGATGTCCTCTGCCGGAGCCAGCATTGATTCCGCCTGCAGACTGCGGACGAATCTGATAGACCGCAGCAATACGGAATACATTTTCAATGATCTCAGCGTGTCCGGTACGGCAGGAAATGCTACCGGAGATGTGGCGAAGGATATTATGGGTGCGGACGGCGGTCTGACACCGACGGAGCGGCGCAATCGTATCTATGACATGCGGGTACAGGTGTACAGCAGGGATACGATCGGTGTACAGTCCCCTGTGCTTACCATGACGGGAACCGTGATCGAGTGATCCGTCAGGCACAGGACAGAGAAGATACCGGAAGGAAGACGAGAAAAATGAAGATATGCGGAAGAAATCCCAAAATATTTTCAAGGGTAAGACAATTCCACAGACGAACGGACAATAAGGGCTCAGCAATGGTCGTTGTGATCATTGCCATGGCCTTTATTGGCATTTTAGCCAGTGTTTTGATGTATATGTCACTGCTGAACTATCAGATGAAGGTGAACAATCTCAAGGCGAAGGACAATTTTTACTCTGCAGAGACTGTGCTGGATGAGATCCGGACGGCTATGGGAGAGCGGGTGTCCGCTTCTGTCGGAAGTGCCTATGAACTGGTCCTGAAAAATTATGAGGCAACCTCCGCAGAGGAGAAGCAGAACAAACTGAGATATTATTTCCTGAAGGATATGCAGGATTATTATGCAGTGACAGGAAGTATGAATATCAACAACTATGATCTGACCAAGCTGTTCAACAGCCTGTCTTCGGAGATAAAGCGGGGGACGGTGCTAGAGACATTGAATGACTCCGGGGAAGTAGTGTACCGGATGGCTCTGGACAGCAGCGGCAGTCTGAAGGTATATGTAATGACAACGGATCCGGTGACGGGCAACAAGGAGAGAGTGGAGACCACGGATATTCCTACCGGACGTTTTCAGTTGTACACCGACGGACTTTCCTTCTGCGGCCTGAAAGTGACTTATACGGATACCGACGGTTATGTATCGGTGATCCAGACCGATATCCGGGTGAAGATGCCGGATATGGATTTTGCACAGGCAGTGACGCTGCCTTCCATTACGGGAATCTCCATGGTGGCACAGGAGAATATTCAGGCGCTTCCTTCCAATCCTGCGCTACACAGCACCAATGTCATCGGCGGCAGCTTTTATGCGAACCGTTTTATCGTGGGCAGCGAAGAGTCTGGCAAGGGTAACGGTGTGACGGTGGAATGGAAAGAGACCACCGGCAATGAAAACGAAGACAAGCGTATGGTGATGGCTTCCGACTTATATCTGGGAGAAGGAGCCACACTTACCACAGATCAGTACGGTGAAGTATGGGCCGGTTCCATTGCCATGAACGGAGGTATTCCGGGCAATACGGGAAGCAACGGAACGTTGAACTTTCAGGGAAACAACGTATATGTGGCCGGAGATCTCAAGATGAACGGAGAGCGGAATGTATTTACCGCCGGAGCACAGATCGACGGAGAATATGCCGGACAGTATATCGGCTTCGGTAACGGAAAGGGCGTGGATAGCAGCGCCATTCTGGTCAACGGCACGGATACGGAGATCTATCTGAATGAATTGAAGAATCTTACGCTGGCGGGAAATTCTTACATTTCCCTGACGAAAGCCAATGATGGAATTACCAGTGAGGATGGTGTGAGCAACACCGGAGTACAGGATGTGATGATGGGACAGTCTATCGCTGTGAAGAGTGACCAGCTGGCTTACCTCGTTCCGGCGCAGTGTATCGGCGTGGATGCTTCCGGCAAGACCGTGTTAAACGGTGCCAGCAACCCGATCACGTTGGAGCAGTATAAGGACAAGATCAGGGACCAGGCGGATGTAACGGAAGTGGCATTGAATATTCCGTCCGCTACCCTGAATGGTCATACGCTGGCCGAGTACGGACTGACCCAGAACAATATCCAGAAGATTTTCAAGCGGATCAACAGCAAGATCACGCTGGTGTATTATTATGTAAGCTTTGACAGCACCTCTGATACCGCGAGAGCCAATGCCAACCGGTATTTTCAGGATTATTACGGTGCCAACCAACAGACCATGGAAGCCTATACCGGTCTGTATACCAAAGCCATTCAGGTGCGTGGACAGCAGAACGGAGCGTACATCATGCATCTGGCAGGCAATGTGGCCATGTATGACAGCAGTGCGGCTGCGGGAAGCAAAGAGAAGCTGTTGGATGCCACACTGACCAGTGATGGTGCCAATGCAGGATATCAGGCACTTTTGGCATCGGATCAGTTGAAATTCCAGGCATTGTCCAAGAAGATGATCGATGTCTATGAGCAGCTGCTTCCTTCGGAGAAGACGGATGCAGCCAATGCTTATACCAATCTGGTAAATGAAGGGGAGATAACGACCTTCCATGCTGTATTAAACGGCAGTACCGGAAATAAGGTGGAGGCAAAATATTTCGGCAACACTACCGGAAGCCTTGCGGAGCAGAATTATAAGGCGGTTATTGTAAAGGGTGATTATACTTATCCGGAAGCCGGATTCGGTGAATTTAAGGGGCTGATCATTGCTGACGGAGATGTCAAAGTGACGAAGAACTTCCAGGGAACGATTCTGTCCGGCGGAACGATCACGCTGGATCAGAATGTCAATGTGGAACCCGACCGGGATGCTGTGCTTCATGCCCTGACCTATTCCCAAACGATCGTAAGTTCTGCCGGTAAGACACAGGAATATCATGTGGTAGACTTTTTGAATGGCGGAGACGGTTACCTGAGCAGTAACGGTAAGTCCTATAAGAACAGTGATATAAATCTGGGAGATTTGATAGTTTATGAAAACTGGCAGAAAGAATAACAACAGTGGCTTTTCTCTGGTGGAGCTGGTCATTGTCATTGCGATCATGGCGGTGCTGGTGGGTGTGATGGCCACATCCATTACATCCCTGACCGGCAGGAAAGTCCGGAAATGTGCGGACGAAATTGTGACAACACTGGAGCGGACCAGAGTGCTGACCCTCGGTAAAGAACAGAATCAGGTGGAGTGCGTTATCAGCTATAATGATACGACCAAGGAATATACGGCACAGATCCGGCAGGGAGACGTGGAGGTATCCAACAGGGTACTGGGAAAAGAGCCTATTGATATCAAAGTATATTTTGAGGGGGATTCCACGGGATATTCCCTGACGGAACTGAAAGGATCCGACAGCCTGTTACCTTATGTTTCATCTTCAAATGGGCTGCATCTGGTGTTTAACCGTGCATCCGGGGCCTTTGAGAAGGATACCTGTACGGCAAACAATGTGTTGAAGGAATATTGTCTGAAAATCGTCGTAAGCAACGGAACGAGAAACATAGAAATCACAACGGTCGGCAAGACCGGCAAGATCCTGACGAAGTAAGGAGGTTGACCATGGGGATTGGTAAGAAAGGATTTACTCTGGTAGAGATCATCGTATCTCTTGCAATCATGACCATAGTAGCAGGTGCGGTGGGAGCATTCGTGATCGCCGGCAACAATTCCTATATGCGGGGAAACAAGGAACTGACTCTGCAGGAAGAAGCCCAGCTGACCGCCAACCAGATGATCGATCTGATCATTGATGTGGAGAAGGGTATCAGCTTTTCCAATCTGACAGATCAGGAAGCGGTTGATGTTGATGGCAATGTGGCAAAAGACGTTAACGGCATGGAAGTAACAAATGCCAGTGTCAGCGAGTTGCGTCTGATCAATAATGACAACAGCTATATGATCCGCTGGCAGGGTGGTGCCGGGGCGGATTACGCCGATGCCAATCAGGTATATCTTTACGAGGTAACAAATACTAAGGACGGCGAAGGCAAAGTTGTGGTAGGAGATTTTGACGCGGCTAAGCCCGCACTGATGGCAGAGCATGTCAGCAGTTTCAGCGTGGACCTCAGTGAACTGGATAAGCGGAAAGTCGTTCTGAATATGATCTTTACCTATCAGGACAAATCCTATGATATTTCCGAGACCATCAAGTTAAGAAATGATCTGAGCTCCGAACCGTCCAGCATCTATTCCTGGATCAGCGGCATCCGTATCATTCCCGAGCACGCAGATCTGAAACAGGGACAGGCTTTCGTCTTCGATTACGAGATCACCGGAGACGAGGAAGCCATTGCTCAGGGCGTGACCTGGGCCGTAAGTTATCAGGATGGCAGCGCATGTAAGAGTACCATCAGCGGTAACGGTAAACTGAGTGTGGCAGCGGATGAGACCATAGCAGAGAATATTCTGACAGTAACCTGTACCGCCGTAGCGGATCCTACCATAGCGGCAACGGCTACCGTAACGGTACAAAAGCATATGGTGGATTCTCTGGATATAGAACCGAAAGATGCTTCTGTGATTCAGGGGGACAGCCTGCAGTACTCTTATACTATGGAAGGAACAGAAGAGGCTAAAAATGCCGGGGTGACCTGGAGCGTGGCAAGAGTGGACGCAACTGGACTTAAGGCAGGAACCACGATAAATGGGAGCGGTCTTTTGACGGCTGACAGATATGAGCCGACCGGAACACTTGTGCTACAGGTAACCTGTACTTCCGTGGCGGATCCCGGAATGTCTGCATCCACAAAGGTATCGGTATTACCCTATACCAACATTGACGGAAAATATGATGCAACACTGATTGCCAGGAATCTGACCACATATGATTTTACCGAAGGAAGTACGGAAAAGATCGGTTATAAGGCATTGATTGAATGTCTGCCGTCCTGGGCGGATTACAGAAATGGTTATCCACAGATTGAGTGGAGTGTGGTAGATGATTATGCCAATAATTACAAAATAACCGGTTTGACAGATTCTGATGGTCGACAGTTCCAGGCAGAACTGGAATGTGGAAATATGACGGATACGGTAGTACGTGTACGTGCGGTGATAGCTTTATCAGCAGATATTAAGATTACCAGAGAAATCGATATTACAATCCCTCCCCTGAAGACGGTTGTAAACGCGAAGGAACCGTATATTTACTCCAGTCAGTTTGTATTAAACCGTAATGGAAAAATTAATTGCGAGATTCGAAATTATAAAGGGGAAGTAAATTGGAGATTTGCAGATATTCCCAGTGAGCTGAATAATGATTTCAAGGTATGGAACGGAATACAAAAATCATATCAGGTCGGTTTTGAAGTCTATGACGGAGCATATGATAATGTTCATCAGGAAGCCTATCTGACAACAGAAAATACGGGAGAATCTACAGAGGTAAGAGCACTTAGCTATATTTCCTGGGATACCGAATATCGTCTGAAGCTTCAGGCATGGAGCCCGGATGACTCCACATTAGTGGCCGAAACGGTAATACTGGTGCCGGTAGTGGATATCTTATTTGCCAATGATCAGCATGTGATTACGGTGCTGAGACCTACCTGGACGAATCGTTATGATCTGCATGCGTATGGTTTTGAGTCTGGAAGAGAGAAAGGACATAGAGCAGCAAAACTGGCAGGATATTTCCAGGGAGAACTGCCGTTGGATTCCAACACGAAATTTGCAGAAATTGATAATATGCATCTTCCTTTTTCGCAGGTACAGTTTGATATTGGCGCACATGAAGAAAATGATTATTTAATTATGACCATTTATGATGAACGATATCCGGATCATAAGAGAAATCTTTTACTGGAAGTAGAGAAGAATCCGGAGTGGTGGGAATGGAAGGATAATAAATGACCATGAATTGGAAACGCAATTCAAAAAAGTATATAGCAGGAATCCTCACCATAGCTTTGGCCGTCGGAGCCGGTCAGAGCTATGGCTCTATGGAGGTCAGTGCGCAGGAAAGAACCCTTCCGGGTATTGAAAAACTGGTACAGGATACGGTAGCTTCTTCTGACAGTACTTTCCATATTCTGGAGATCGTTCCGGCGAAGGAAAATGCCACGATCGGCTATCTGGCAGGCGGCGAGGAGCCGGTATCTGAGGGCAGAAAGCTTTCCGAGATGCCGTCAGCCACAGAGCGCCAGACAGCTATGGACAGTCTGGATGCTGCAAAGTTTCCGACGACAGGTCCGGTTACTTTTTCTGCCTACAGCGAAAGCACCGGAGCTTCCAGAACCGAGGACGTAAGAGGACGCTTTGTATTCCGACAGGACGGATCCGGCAGATACAATTACCAACAGATCGATGCGGTCTATCGTGAGATTGCCAATGGGGAGACGGTAGCAGCAGGAGAACGTTATAACCGATACAGTGCATTGGAGGCCGCCGGAGACAGTAACCGGGATGCCAAAAGTGTGACTCCGGTATTTTCCCATAGATCTACCGGAGGAAGCAACGGACTGGAGACTACGATTATCAATGGTTCAGACAGCGCCAGGGGATATGCGCAGGGCTTATATGCAATTTCGGAGACGGATCTGGCCGCTATTGATAAAACGAGTTTTCAGGCAAAAGATTATGTGGACAGGACAATCTATCAGAAGATAGGTACGGGTGAGACTGCCGTTTATACCTATCTCGGACAGATTGTATACGGTACCGATGCGGCACTGCCAGATGGATTAAAGACTACGTCCAGGGGGGTATCCGGAAATGATGCAGGTACTGTTGTGCAGGCACGCACGACATCCGGAGGAGATGCGATAGCAGCCTATTCTGCCGGAGATATTACCCAGAATCTCTACATCCTGGATCATGCACAGCCGGATAGCGCACAGCTTTTGGCAAAATGGGATGATGTTTCGAAGGCATATACATTTGAGACCATAGCCAGTGCCTATCTTGTGGATTTCACAGCAAATGATAACGGCGACTATTATGTATCTGCAATGACAGTAAGTGACAAAAACGGTGATTACCGTCTGATCGATACCTATCGTAAGGATGAGGCCGGCAGCTACACTATGGTGACACCGGGTTCCCTTCAGGTTACTTACAAGGGGGAAGCGGGCTTTGACACCGCCAACAGCTATGATTTTGTAGGGGATGACAGAGAGGATGCTACGGAGACTATTGCCTATAACGGCGGTTTCTACAACAAAGAATGGTTCAAGAAAAATGTCCTGAATCTGTCCGGTACCAGTCGTTATGAGAGTGGTACAGCCACCGGAGACGATATCGATACACTGAAGATCGAAGTGACAACACTTACCCTGCAGGAACTGGCTGATCTGGCAGATGCTTCCATTACAGCGGAGGATTCTTATTGTGGAATTGATCTGGCAGATGTGGATCTGTTCTATTTTTCCGGTCAGGGAAATTACGGGGCAGAGCCGTCCAATATGATCTCTGCGGCAACCGTGATTGCAAAGCTGGCATTTGGCGTGGACGACAGCGGGATCAGAACCGCTGCAGCCAGAGTGCCGGTGATCATGGATTATAATTTTTATGCCAAGAACAGCACCCAGAGCAATGAAGTGTTGACGAAACTGGCATTGACTCTGCTGCAGGTGTCGGATGACAATGTGGCAACCGCAATCGCAGGTCAGGGAGATTCCTATTGGGAAAATGTAAGTGTCGATACGCTGAAAAGCGCGGCAGAGGGAAATATCAGATCCTATGCGTCTGCAATGCAGGCGGCAAATGCGGATACCCTGACGTTGGATACCTTGAAGGAATACCTGAACGAAAATGTATACCTGAACAACGACAGTTCCAAAGCTTATGCGGCAGAGGATTATCTGACGGATCTGAAGTCAGATACGACAAGAGCATGGATCTACACGGATGTCCTGAAAGAGATCCGCTACGAGAATTTTCTGATCACACAGGAAAATGCCACGGCGGTCACTTTGAATGAAGAGATCAGCAAAGCTTCCATCACCAGATATATTATGAACTGGTATCTGCACAGAAGCCAGGTAAAGGACAGCCTTGCGATATTGGATCTGGAGCCCTGTTATGATTTCGGAACTGGAGCTTTATCTGCAGATTCCGTGAAAGGATTTCTGGGGCAGAGCAGTTACGGTGGAAGGATTTCCATTACCCAGATGGCTTCCGCAGAGTTCATTGGCAAGATAGAGGATCTCAACGATCGATATGATATGATCTATGTGGGTGCCCGCACCGGAACCATGAATGTGAAAAACAATCAGACCGTTTACAATGACAGTTCCATGAATGGGCTGATCTATACGCATATCGGGGATCTGTATGATTATAAGGATGAATCGGATGATAACAAGAACCGTCTGAAGGATGATTCCCTGAGTCACACTTCCAATCAGTACCGTGGCCCGGGAAACGATATGAACTCCACCAGAGAAAAGGAGTTCGAGCAGTATATTTCCGCCGGGTATCCGGTAGTATTTGCGAATGCACTTCTGACGGGAATTGACGGTAAGGTGAGTGCCAATACGGCAACAGTGGACGAAAGTTCCTATTTTTACCAGTTGATACAGTTTGCCTTGTCCACGGATGAAAGCGGCAATTACAAATACTGGCAGGAGAATGTATTTGCGGAGAGTCAGCTAGTACCCGGAGCAGCAGAAAAGGCGGCGGATGACAGCAAAGAGGCGCTGGCTGCCGCAAAGGCGGCAAAGGAAGCAAGAGAAGAGAGACAGAGAAACTTTGGCAACCATCTGAATCTTTCCAAACTGCAGATCGAATGGGTGAAAAATCTTGGGGAAGATTATATTCCTACAGAGCTGCATTACAACGGGGACGGTATCAACGATGCGTTCCTGAAGATGACGGACGGTAAGTTCTATCTGCAGTATATTTTTGCTCTGTCCAATGATGCGGCTGCCTCCCAGGTGAGCACGACGTATGATTGCAAGCTGTATATTGATAAGAACTCCGACGGTCGCTTTTCCGGTTCCGATGTGATCGGGCAGACACTTTCCTCCACAGAGGAGCTTGCCGGACTGAATCTGTATGTCAGATCCGGGCAGGAATGGAAGGAAGTGGCGAAGAATGACAGTGGCCATTACGAGCTGCGCACCGGATATACCTATAAGGTAGTCAGAGTGCTGCCGGATGATTATCAGGGAGTATTGCCCTGGAAGATGATCTTCTTTGATAATTCTGATGCACTGGTGAGAACCGCAGTGTCCGGTTATACGGCAGTGGACAGAGGTTCCAGAGTGGATATTCAGGTATTGCAGCTGATGTCCGACAGAAAAGCATCTAATGACAAGACACTGTGGAATCTGGAAAGTGACAGTGATGTAAAGTCACTGTTAAGCGGTATCCGGGAATTTAATGTATCTATTGATTCCGTGAAGACTTCAACTTTTATCAACGGATTGATTTCAGACGATCAGTTGAAAAAGCTTAAGACCGATGAACAGAAGTCTGAGGCTTATTACAATGCGGCATACACCACTTTCCAGCAGTACGATATGCTGATCCTGGGATTCGGAGACAACTATCAGTTCGGAAGCAAGGATCAGAGCCTGAAGAACATGGCAGTATCCGAAGCAATCCGTGATTATATCGAAGATGGTAAGAGTGTCCTGTTCACCCATGACAGCAGTTCGTATATCAACAGTACGGCCGGAAGCGGTAAAAGCTGGTACTGGGGCTATGAGTTCAACAAGACCATGCGTGCGGCGGTAGGACTGGACCGATACGGTGCGCTTCGGGAATATTATGATGACCAGAGGAACAATTCCAGTTTATCTGATGCCCAGAGAAAGCGTTATGATGCTTATTACAATATTCTGGACACGCAGTACAATTACGATACGGCATGGAAGCCGGGAACGGACCGGAGCAGTGATCAGACGGTCGGAAATATCGAGGGCACGACCAAATATACGACAGTCCGTTATGTGCAGAATCGGATCAATGCGATCCTGCGGAAGGGAACGTCTTATACGAGTTTCTGTTTTCCGATTCGCAATTCTCTGTTTTATCAGGGTATGGATAAGACGACGAACTCTCAGGGGCAGATCACGGTGTTGGGAGATTACAAGGAATTCGGAGACGGTGCCGGTCCTGATATGATCGTTACGCAGGTAAATCAGGGACAGATCACTAATTATCCTTATCAGATCACTACAGAAGAACAGCAGACTCTGACAGTGGCGGCAACACATTATCAGTGGCTGCAGCCGAACATGGAGCTGGATAAGGATGGAGACGGCAAAAATGATATTGTGGTATGGTATTGTCTGTCTGACCTGTCCGACAATGCCAAGACCAGAAAGACACAGACTGAGAGGAACAACGGACGGGGCAATGACAATGGCGTGAACCTGTATAATGTCAGCCCCAAAGATGTGGTAAATAACTATTATATTTACAGCATGGGCAATGTCACGTATTCCGGTGCGGGACATACGGAGCCTACAGGAATGGCGGAGAAGAAGCTGTTTGTGAACACCATGGTAGCAGCTTACAATGCCGGAACCAAGGCACCTTCCGTATTTTTCCGGGATGACAACGGCAACACCATTGACTCCGTATATATGATGTATGATGCTGCCAACAAGATGATCCTGGATCGCAGCAATAAGATTCAGGTGGATTTCAAGGCTACCGATTACAACATCCTGTCTTCGGCAACGGAGATCCGGGTAGAGTTCTTCAAGGAGTCCACGGATGCGGATGCTATGGAGATCGCATACGGCAAGGGCACATTGAAGGTGAAGCCTCTGACCGGATTTACAGTGACAAATTCTGCCAAAGCGGAAGTGGGAGCACATGTGATTGCCGGCGGAGACAATCACTTTACGGAAGGTGGAAAGGACTATTATGTCACAGGTACGTCGTATTATTCCGTGACCAGTGACGGTGTATACACGCTGGCATTCCCTGCATCGGAGATGGGGTTGTTCTCCGGCAGCGGCAAGATGACGCTTAACGATCAGGATGCCGCCACCATCTATATCCGCGCTACGACCGTTTACGACAACGGATCCAAGCGAACCGAAGGTGCTGTTAAGAGCCTGACCGTCAGCGCGGCGGAACTGTTTGACCTGGATTAAAGAATTTGCGCTCAAAACAGAAAAGACAAATTGCACAAAGAGCAGGGCTGTGGAAAATAACCAATTTCCGCAGCCTTGTTTTTGTGAGAGTTTTTGGGCGGGATTTTCTTGCAGAATCAATATATGTATGCTATAGTAATCACATCTTAAGAAAGTCTATATAGGCAATATTCTGAAAAAGTTTTAATGCGTAGATGCAGTCGATGGCGGATCGCCGCGAATTCATGGATTGACAGAACAATCGGACAGGGAGGAAACTATTGGAAACAAACGATATTGTGACGAAAAATTTTGAAAGCTATGCGGATGTGGCGGCGGACATAATTAATGTTCTGTTAAATGAAGGGAGAAGAAGGGTTAAAGATTATGAAATGTTGTCGGCGGCTACTGAGAGTCTTTACTTGGATAAAGAAAATGGATTGCGAAATCAATTGGAAGATGTAGCAAAGTACCATATGGTAAATGGGGTGCCTAAGGTATTGTATTTATTTGCCAATCAGACAAAGGTGGATAAGGGCATGGTATTGCGCAAGGCCGGGTATGCAGGTGGAGAATACCGCAGACAATATGAAAAACAAAATCCGAGCCTATATCCTGTGATAGAAATAGTGTTATACTGGGGAAAGAGCAGGTGGAAAGGGGGATGCAGTTTGCACCGGTTATTTGATGAAGAAGGGGCGACTGCAGATATTATATGGAAGTATGTAGATGATGTACAACTTCATGTTTGGGAAATGCGTCATTTACCCAGAGAAATACGAGAGCTTTTTCAAAGTGATATGAGAATCATCGTGGATTATCTTGCAGAGGGAGATGGCTATCGGTCGGACCGGAAAGTGATTCATAAAGAAGCAACAGTTAAGATGCTACGGGTATTATCCGGAGATACAAATGTTGATGATACCGGAGATGCATTAAAAGAAATGGGAATCAAAGAGGAGGATGAGATCAGGGTGTGTGAATTATTTGATCAGTATACAAGAAAAGGGATTGCACAGGGAATTTCGCAGGGGATTTCTCAGGGAGTTGCGCAAGGGATTATTATAATGTGCAAGGATTTTAATACCAGTTATGAAGAAACTTTACAAAAGGTGAGACTGAAACTGAATATCTCAGAGCAGGAAGCTGAGAAAGAAATGAAACTTTATTGGTAAATATGGAATAGAAACTTGACTTTTTCTATGTACTATGATAAATATATACTATACCTACTGGAACAGTAGGAAATATAAAGGGAATAATATAGTATACATAGACATAGGAGGAGAAAAAGATGGCATTTGCAGCAGAGACCATATGTGTCCAGGGAAGTAATGAGAGAAAGGATCCGTTCGGCGCCATCAGCATGCCCATTTATCAGAATGCGGCGTATGCGCATCCGGGACTGGGGAAGAGTACGGGATATGATTATTCCCGCTGCAGCAACCCCACCAGAGACGAAGTGCAGAAGACGGTTGCTCTGTTGGAACAGGGAACAGAGGCACTGGCATTTTCTACGGGAATGGCGGCAATCACTGCAATGATGGAAATCTTTTCTCCCGGAGATCATCTGATCGCTACCGATGATCTGTATGGCGGAACATTAAGACTGTGGAACATGATCAGTCGCAAGAATGGTATTTCCGTGGATTGTGTAGATACTTCCAACGTGGATACGGTGAAGGCAGCGTTGCGCCCGGAGACAAAAGCTATCTATCTGGAGACACCGTCCAATCCGATGATGAAAGTAGCGGATATTCAGGCAATTGCAGATCTTGCGCATGAGAATGGATGCCTGTTGATCGTGGATAACACATTTCTGTCTCCTTATTTCCAGAAGCCGTTGACATTAGGAGCTGATATCGTGGTACACAGTGGAACCAAATATCTGGAAGGACATAATGATACTTTGTCCGGTTTTCTGGTGGTGAAGGATAATGCTCTGTATGACCAGCTCTATAATATCTACAAGACTACAGGAGCCTGTCTGTCTGCGATTGACAGCTGGTTGTTACTCCGCGGTATCAAGACACTGGCAGTCCGCATGGAACAGCACCAGAAGAATGCTCTGGCCATCGCACACTGGCTGGAACAGAGACCGGAAGTGGAAGAAGTCTATTATATCGGACTGGATTCCAGACCGGATAAGGAGCTGATTGACAGACAGTGCAGCGGCTATGGCGGAATGATTTCTTTCCGATTGAATTCTGCGGAGAAAGCTGTTAAAATTTTGGAGAGCGTAAAGCTGATCCGTTTTGCAGAAAGTCTGGGTGGCGTGGAAAGTCTTCTGACCTATCCCATGAAGCAGACCCATGCAGATGTACCCGTAGAGGTCAGGGAAGCTCTGGGTGTGGATGAAAAGCTTTTGAGAATGTCTGTTGGTATTGAGAATATTGATGACCTGCTGGCAGACCTGGAGCAGGCCTTTGCCTGAGTGGGGTTGACTGGTATACATAGTAATTTAGCCAGTTCCGCGGAAAGTTTCACGGAAGTCCCACAACAGACGCAACGAGTCAGGACGTGCAGAAGGTCCTGGTAGAATAGGTACGATTGACAGAAAAATTTAACCTGCAACTTGGGGCCACAGGCAGAAAGCTTGCAGGTTGTCGAAAGGTAAGAGGATTCGTATGGCTACATACAACTTTGATAAAATTATAAATCGTAAGGGAACGAACTGCCTGAAGTACGACTATGCCGTGGAGAGAGGCAAGCCTGCGGATGTGCTGCCACTGTGGGTCGCAGACATGGACTTTACAGTATCGGAGGAGATTACGAAAAGCCTTCACGCGGCGGTAGATCATGGAATCTACGGATACACCCAGCCTAAGGATGCTTATTATAATGCCATAACCAATTGGATGGAAAAGAACCATAATTGGAAGACGAAGAGAGAGTGGATCATGAAGACCCCCGGTGTGGTATTTGCACTGGGTGCAGCGGTAAAAGCTTTCACAAAGCCGGGAGATGCGGTCTTGATCCAAAATCCGGTGTATTATCCCTTTACCAATATCATTAGGGACAATGACCGTAGGGTGATTGATAATACATTGGTATACGAAAAAAGGGTAACTGAAGGAAAGTCGCAGTACAGCATAGATTATGAAGACTTCGAGCGCAAGATCGTGCAGGAACATATAAAACTGTTTATCCTGTGCAATCCTCACAATCCGGTGGGAAGAGTATGGACCAGAGAGGAACTGCAGTATCTGGGAGAGATCTGCCTGCGCCATCATGTGATCGTAGTCAGTGATGAAATTCACAATGATTTTGTATATCCCGGATTTGAGCATACGGTGTTTGCCAATGTGGATCCCCGTTTTGCGGAGTTCACCGTGACCTGCACCGCACCCAGTAAGACCTTCAATCTGGCAGGCTTACAGATTTCCAATATTTTTATCTCAAATGAGACATTGCGGGAAGCATTCCAGAAGGAAATCGACAAGACCGGATACGATGAGCCGAATGCGTTGGGAGCGGTAGCCTGCGAGGCTGCATATCGTGGCGGACAGGAGTGGCTGGATCAGTTGAGAGCTTATTTGCTTGAGAATCTGAACTTCCTGCGAGCATATCTGCAGGAGAAAATTCCACAGATTCATCTGGTAGAGCCGGAAGGTACTTATCTGGTATGGCTGGATTGCAGTGAACTTGGGATTTCCGGCAAGGAACTGGATCAGTTTATCGTAGAGAAAGCGGGACTCTGGCTGGATGTCGGAGCAATGTTCGGACCCAGTGGAGCAGACTTCCAGCGAGTGAATATTGCCTGCCCCAGAGCAACTCTAGAGCTTGCACTGGACAAGCTGAAGGCGGCAGTAGACAACCTGGGCTAGATCCGACAGATTTGATGTGAGCAAAGAAAAATATCTGTGGACGCTTGTTCCGATAGGACAAAAATTATAGCGGTATAATATTAACAGACATATGGTATATTTTTACAATGTTGTCCATATACTGTAACATATCAGGCCATTCATGACTGATCACGGCAGCTTATGCTACGCTTGTGATCCCTGATGAATGGCCTTTTCGATAGTATTGCCATAAGGAAAGGAGCACACAGTATATGCCAAGAGGACAGAGAAAATCCCTGGAGGAAAAGATCCAGGCAAAACAGGAGTTGATCAATGCGCTGAATATCCGCATTGAATCCGAGGAACGGGAACTGGAAGAATTATATGAGCAGAAGAGGCGCAAAGAACTGGAGGCAGTAAGTGACCTGATCGAGGATGCCGGCCTGGCACCGGAGGAAGTCACCGAAGTCTTGCAACAATACATTGAGAACCGTAGCGCAAATGCATCGTGAGATTGCAGGTGAAAGAGAGCTTGCTCACCTTAAAGAACCGGAGCTGTACCGCCCAAAAGTTAGAAACAGAATCAATCTAATGACTGGAGGTCGATACACGCCCGGTCTTTTTTTGTGCCCGTTTGGTTATCGCCAATCATGCAAGCATGTTGGCTCTCTTGCGCTCATTATATCGTGAGCACAGCTCACTCAATGCATTTCGCAAAATCACACTTGCAAGCAAGTGATTTTGCTTCATCATATCATAAAAAGTACTGCGTGATAATCTGCTGTACCTGTTCTGAACGAATGGGAACCTTGCCGGTCTCGTAAGTGGTGATCAGCTGCATGGACGGAAAGATTCCGTTGTAGCAGTAAGACTTGAGTTTGTTGCAGGCAGCATCACAATAATTGTTCTTGTCCATCATCCCGAAGTGTTCCCAGTAGAAGAACTGCTGCGTGGTGGGATGCAGGATCGTGAAATCAGGATAGACTGTCAACTCATTTAAGGCCAGAGCTGCCTCGTAACGATATGGAATATGATTTGTGTACAGAAGATTGGCGATGATAACCTCGGATTTGGAACGGACTTTATGTCCCGCCAGTGTAGTATGAATTAGATTTTCCGGGTGAGAACTGTTTGTTTCATAGCTTTCCGCACACCATTTCTGCATCGATACCGGAAGCTTGTCCTTCGCAAAATGACTTTGCAGCAATTCATAATATGGTGAAGATTCCTCTAGAAGGTCAGAGGAGGATAATTTCCTGGAGCGGCTTTGTGAGGATGAAATTTTCTTATAGGAACTTAGCAGAGAAAATTCTTCTTCGGCTTCCAGTAGCAGAAGAGAGTAGTATTTTTTCAAGGCCATAATCTCTGCAAGAGAACGATTTGATTTAGGACAATATACAGATTGTTCCTCTTTTCTGATAATCCAGCGTTGGTAAGATCCATTTTTTTGAATGGATAATTCTCCTTCTGGAAAGGCGGAAATTTTGCGGCGTAGGTAGTCACATTGTGTCTGTAATTTATTAAGGCGAGTGTCTAAATTCTGAATCATAAAAAACTCCTTTCAAAATGGTTTGGTGTAAATAGGATAAAATACCAGAAAAAAATACAAAAAAGTCTAATTTTCAAGTGGAAAAAGGGATGATTGTATCAAAATAAAGAAAAAGGGTAAAATAGATACAAAAAAAGAAAAAATATGAGAAATTTTGTACTAAAATAGCCGGAAAACAGCTTTTAGCGAAAATGGAGATAAATGAACATTGTGGGACATGCAGATAAGCAATAGAGCGGGCACTTTTGAAGGCACAAGCATATCTGAGTGTATTATAACATGACAGGGGAGATTTTGAGAAGATGTTTGTTTGGGAAAAGAGATCTGAATACAAAACACCCACGGCATGGAATTCCAATGGAATCCCTTGCCGCGGGCAGTGGTTTCAGACTATAAATGTTTTATTCCGCGCTTCCTTCGCCCTTCTTCAGATTCTTCTGGGCGGTGGAGAGCATGAGTTTGATTCGGTTGAGCTGGTTGACTTCGCTGGCACCGGGATCGTAGTCGATGGCTACGATGTTGGAGGAAGGATATGCCTTCCGCAGAGCCTTGATAACGCCCTTACCTACCACGTGGTTCGGCAGGCAGCCGAAGGGCTGGGTACATACGATGTTCGGTACGCCTTCCTTGATCAGTTCCACCATCTCACCGGTCAGGAACCATCCCTCACCGGTCTGGTTGCCGATGGATACGATCGGTTCCGCATAGGAGACGATCTTGTAAATGTTGGTAGGCGGATCAAAATGCTTACTTTCTTCAAAAGCCTTCACGGCAGAGCCGCGGAGGATATGTTCGATGGCCCAGATACCCAGCGCGGAAATCTTTGCAGTCTTCTTGCTGGTACCTAAGTGTTCTGCTTTGTAGATCTGGTTGTAGAAGCAGTACAGCATGAAGTCGATCAGGTCTGGTACTACAGCCTCCGCACCTTCGCTCTCCAGCAGCTCTACCAGATGATTGTTGCCTGCAGGAGAGAATTTCACCAGAATCTCACCGACCACGCCGACACGGGGCTTCTTGATATCCAGTACCGGAACCGCATCGAAATCCCGGATAATCTCGGTACACATCCGGCGGAACTTCGGAATGCTGATATGCTTCGCGGAGACAAATTTCTGTACCTTCGCAAGCCATTTTTTGTGCAGGGCATCCACGGAACCCGGAGTTGCTTCATAAGGACGCATCCGATATACACAACGCATGAAGATGTCACCAAATTCCGCACCCACAGCGGCACGTAACAGCAGATCCGCATTCAGATGGAAGCCGGGATTGCTCTCGATACCAGCCAGGTTCAGGGAGATAACGGGAATCTGCTCCATGTCTGCTTTCTTCAAGGCACGACGGATGAAGCCGATATAGTTCGTCGCACGGCATCCGCCACCGGTCTGGCTCATGATGATGGCTGTCTTGTTCAGGTCATATTTACCGGACAGCAGAGCTTCCATGATCTGACCTACTACCAACAGGGAAGGATAGCAGGCATCATTGTTAACATATTTCAGACCAACATCCACAGAGTGCTTGTTATCGTTGTCCAATACCACGAAATTGTAACCGCAGGCATTGAACGCAGGCTGCAAGATCTCAAAGTGGATCGGGGACATCTGCGGACAGATGATGGTATAGTCCTTACGCATCTCTTCGGTAAACGGTACTTTCTCGATAGCGGAAGAACGGATGTTGCGGTGCTTGCCCATCTTTTCACGGACACGGATTGCAGACAACAGGGAACGGATACGGATACGGGCCGCACCCAGGTTGTTGACTTCATCGATCTTCAGGCAGGTGTAGATCTTGTCGGAGCCGGAGAGGATATCGTTCACCTGATCGGTGGTAACGGCATCCAGACCGCAGCCGAAGGAATTCAGCTGGATCAGATCCAGATTCTCTACCGTCTTCACATAGCTTGCAGCTGCATATAACCTGGAGTGATACATCCACTGGTCGGATACGATCAGGGGCCGCTCCGGTTTCGCCAGATGGGAGATGGAATCCTCGGTAAGCACTGCCATATCGTAGGAGGTGATCAGCTCGGGAATACCGTGGTTGATCTCCGGGTCTACATGATAGGGACGGCCTGCCAGCACGATACCGCGCTTGCCGGTCTTGCGTAAGTATTCCAGAGTCTCTTCGCCCTTTTTCTCCATATCGTGACGGGCATTTGCCAGTTCCTTCCAACCCTTTTCGCAGGCTGCGGCGATCTCTGCGGCGGGAATCTCGGTGAATTCCTTCGTCAGCGCATCCGTCACGGTACCAAGATCTCTAAAGGACATGAACGGATTGCGGAAAGTGATCTCACCGCCGGCGATTTCCTCTACGTTATTCTTGATATTCTCAGAATAAGAAGTAACGATAGGGCAGTTGTAATGGTTGTTGGCATCCTCGAACTCGTTGCGCTCATAGAATAGCGCAGGGTAGAAGATGAACTTGATTCCCTGACGAATCAGCCAGGTCACATGGCCGTGAGCCAGTTTCGCCGGATAACACTCGGATTCACTGGGGATGGATTCAATGCCAAGCTCGTAGATCTTACGGTTGGAGCTGGGAGAGAGCACAACGCGGTAGCCCAGTTCGGTGAAGAAGGTGAACCAGAACGGATAGTCCTCGTACATATTCAGCACTCTGGGGATACCAACTACGCCTCTGGGAGCCTTGTCAGCGTCCAGAGATTCATAAGAGAACAGTCTATGTAATTTGTATTCGTATAAATTCGGTACATTGTGGGCATTCTTCTGACCACCGATACCACGTTCACAGCGGTTGCCGGAGATGAACTGACGGCCGCCAGAGAATTTGTTGATGGTCAGACGACAGTTGTTGGTACAACCCTTACATTTCGCCATGCTAGTCTCGAACTGGAGATCGCAGATCTTCTGATAATCCAGCATTGTGGTCACATAACCGTCTTCGTAATGTTCTCTGGCGATCAGAGCCGCACCGAAAGCACCCATGATACCGGCGATGTCGGGACGGATCGCCTGGCAGTTTGCAATTTTCTCAAAGCTGCGCAGAACAGCGTCATTGTAGAAAGTACCGCCCTGTACCACAATATTTTTACCAAGCTCTGAAGCATCGGAGACTTTGATTACCTTAAATAAAGCATTCTTGATAACGGAGTAAGCAAGTCCTGCGGAGATATCTGCTACGGAAGCGCCTTCCTTCTGCGCCTGTTTTACTTTGGAGTTCATGAATACGGTACAACGGGTACCCAGATCGATAGGATGCTCTGCAAACAGGGCAGCCTGAGCGAAATCCTGCACGGTATAGTTCAGGGATTTGGCAAAGGTCTCAATAAAGGAGCCACAGCCGGAGGAACATGCTTCGTTCAGCTGTACGCTGTCTACGGTCTGGTTTTTAATCTTGATGCACTTCATATCCTGACCGCCGATGTCTAAGATACAGTCTACGCTGGGGTCAAAGAAAGCAGCGGCATAGTAATGGGCCACGGTCTCTACCTCGCCGTCATCCAGCAGAAAAGCAGCTTTCATCAACGCTTCGCCGTAACCAGTGGAACAGGAGCGTACGATCTCCACGCCTTCGGGCAGGAGAGAGTAGATCTCCTTCAGGGAACGGATCGCTGTCTTCAAGGGGCTTCCGTCGTTACTGGAATAGAAAGAGTACAGCAGGGATCCATCTTCACCTACCAGAGCAATCTTCGTGGTGGTGGAACCGGCATCGATACCCAGGAAAGCCTTGCCCTGATAGGACTGTAAGTCTCCGGTGGTCACGTGATGCTTGCTGTGACGCTCCACGAATTCCTGATAAGCAGCCTTGTCCGCAAACAGAGGCTCCATACGTTCTACTTCGAACTCCATCTTGATGTCGGAGGACAGCTTTTTCACCATGTCAGACAGACTGATGCAGACTTCCTCCTTCGCATTTAGTGCGGAACCGATGGCTGCGAACAGATGGGAGTTGTCCACGTCAATGATGTGCTCGTCATCCAGATTTAAGGTACGGATAAAGGCAGCTTTCAGTTCAGACAGGAAATGTAAAGGCCCGCCCAGGAAAGCTACGTGACCGCGGATCGGCTTACCACAGGCCAGACCGGAAATTGTCTGGTTCACCACTGCCTGGAAAATAGAAGCAGACAGGTCTTCCTTGGTAGCACCTTCGTTGATCAGAGGCTGGATATCGGTTTTGGCAAATACACCACAGCGGGCAGCAATGGTGTAGAGGGATTTATAATTTTTCGCATATTCGTTTAAGCCCGAAGCGTCCGTCTGAATCAGACTGGCCATCTGGTCGATGAAGGAACCGGTACCGCCGGCACAGATACCGTTCATACGCTGCTCCACGTTACCACCTTCAAAATAGATGATCTTCGCATCCTCACCGCCCAGCTCGATGGCAACATCGGTCTTGGGAGCCAGTTCCTGCAGGGAAGTAGCCACGGCTACGACCTCCTGAGTAAAGGGAACGCCGAGGTGGTTGGCCAGTGTCAGACCGCCGGAACCGGTGATCATGGGGTGCAGCTGCAATTCTCCCAGCTGGTCATAAGCTTTCTTAAGGAGCTCAGACAGAGTTTCCCGGATATTGGCGAAGTGACGCTCATAATCGGAAAATAAAATATTGTGTTCTTCGTCCAAAATAGCAATCTTGACAGTGGTGGAACCGATATCTATGCCGAGAGTTGCGTATTTTTCCTGTGAATTCATGTGATACATCCTTCCTGAAATAAAAATAAATCTACTTATTTAATGCATTTTTTTCATCAACAAAACATTCTAATTATACGACAAAAAACACCACAATGCAACGAATAATGGGGGAGTTTAGTTGTTAAAGTTTTGTAAAATGTAACTTAAATTTTTCGGGAAAACTCTGAAAAAAGAGAACGTGCAGTTTACTTATTCTCTTCCGGATGTTACAATCTCGATAGAGAAAAATCAAAATATAACTATTTATGGAGACATTGTTTTATGAGCAAATTCGAAAAAAAGTTTGGAAAATATGCGATCCATAACCTGACCATGGTATTGATCATGTGTTATGTGGCGGGCTATGTGATCGAACTGATGGGCAGCGCGGCCGGAAATAATCTGCTGGGATTTCTGACACTGGATCCTTACCGGATACTGCACGGGCAGATCTGGCGTCTGGTGACCTGGGTGATCGTTCCGCCGGACAGCCTGGATATTTTTACGATCATTATGCTGTTGTTCTATTATAATCTGGGAACAGCACTGGAGCGGACCTGGGGAACCTACCGTTACAACGTCTATATTTTTTCCGGTATGCTGTTCACGATTGCCGGCAGCTTCCTGTGCATGGGAGTTCTTTACCTGCTCACCGGAGGTATGGCAACGGAGACCGCATCCGTGGTATTTTACAGCGGGTCCTATGCGTTCAGCACCTACTATATCAACTTGTCCATCTTTCTGGCGTTTGCCGCAACGTATCCGGATATGCAGGTACTGTTGATGTTCGTGATCCCTGTGAAGGTAAAATGGATGGGAATTCTGGATGCCATTCTGATGGTCTATACGGTAATTGCTGGAAATCTGTTCACCAAGTTTGCGGTAGTGGCATCACTTTTGAATTTTGTGTTATACTTTTACAGACTGCATCGCAGCCGTATCTCGCCGAAACAGATGCACCGCAAGGCGCAGTTCGAACGAAAATCCAATGCTGGACGGGCGAAAGTCACAAGACACAAATGTGCCGTCTGCGGACGGACAGAAGAGGACGATCCGAATCTGGAGTTCCGTTTCTGTTCCCGATGCAACGGAAACTATGAATACTGCCAGGATCACCTGTTTACGCATGAACATGTAAAATAAAGAAGGAGAGAAAGTATGAGAAGAACGAAAATTGTCTGCACCATGGGACCAAATACCAACTCCCGTGACCTGATGAAAAAACTGATTGAAACCGGAATGGATGTTGCTCGTTTTAATTTTTCTCATGGAGACCACGATGAGCAGAAAATGCGTATGGATATGCTGAAAGAGCTTCGAAAAGAGCTGAAAACTCCTGTGGCAATCCTTCTGGATACCAAAGGACCGGAAATTCGTACCGGCGTTTTAAAAGATGGAAAAAAAGTAAATCTGGTAACCGGACAGACCTTCACCCTGACAACCGTTCAGGAGACCGGAGATGAAAATCACTGTTCTGTCAGCTACACCGGCCTTACCGACGATATCAAAGAGGGAGACACAATTCTGATCGATGATGGTCTGATCGAGCTGGAAATCGAGAATATAAAGAACTGTGACATTGTCTGCCGTGTTTTAAATGGCGGTGAGCTTGGCGAGCGTAAAGGAATCAATGTCCCTTATGTGAAAGTGAAACTTCCGGGAATTACAGAGCAGGATAAAGCTGATATTTTATTTGGAATTCAGCAGGAATTTGACTATATTGCAGCTTCCTTTGTCCGGGATGCAAAGGCAATCCGGGAAATCAGACAGCTTCTGGATGAAAACGGCGGTCAGGATATTGGTATCATTGCCAAGATTGAGAATGCAGAGGGCGTTGAGAATATCGACGAGATCATTAAGGCAGCAGATGGAATTATGGTTGCCAGAGGTGATCTTGGAGTGGAGATTCCTCCGAGTGAGGTTCCCTACATTCAGAAGATGATCATCCGCAAATGCAACGAAAATTACGTTCCGGTTATCACAGCTACACAGATGCTGGATTCCATGATCCGCAATCCGCGTCCAACAAGAGCAGAGGTTGCAGATGTTGCAAATGCTATTTATGACGGTACAGATGCAATTATGCTGTCAGGTGAGACTGCGGCAGGTAAATACCCGCTGGAGGCACTGAAAATGATGGTAGAAATCGCACAGAATACAGAGCCTCATCTGAATTACGAGTCCTACACCCATGGCCGTAATATGTGCGGAGAGAGCCGTGTTTCCAGTGCTGTGGGGCTTGCAGCAGTACAAACAGCAAGAGATTTGAAGGTAAAAGCTATTGTAACGCCTACCTTTAGCGGAAGAACGGCCAGACTGATCTCCAATTTCCGCCCGGCTGTTCCCATCTATGCAGTTACGCCCAGTGATACGGTTCTTCACAGACTGCAGCTGGTTTGGGGTGTGACTCCGTTGAAGGGATATGAGAAGGATTCCTCAGAGCATATTATTTCCCAGGCCATGAGCGTTGTCCGCAGAAAGCGTCTTGCAAAGAAGGGCGATCTGATCGTGTTTACTGTAGGAGATCCGGCTACGAATATGACCAGGGAGGGTGCTGTTACAAACATGCTTCATGTGATTGAGGCTAAGTAACAAATAGCTGTACATTTTATAAACGAGGAGAAACTATTATGAAAAAAACACCTTTTGTAACATTGGAGAAGGTTCAGGAAATTGCAAAGAAGTATCCTACACCGTTCCATCTCTATGATGAGAGGGGAATCCGTGAGAATGCACAGGCTTTAAAGGAAGCATTTGCATGGAATAAGGGATTTAAGGAATTTTTTGCCGTAAAAGCAACACCTAATCCATTTCTCATTAAGATTCTGCAGGAATATGGCTGCGGCTGTGACTGCTCTTCCATGACAGAGCTT
>ERZ779865.714-NODE-714-length-28025-cov-7.679907_pt1 | contig 28025 bp, 20 predicted proteins | sample MGYA00433088_ERZ779865 | MGnify/ENA primary metagenome ERZ779865 (study PRJEB29588, sample SAMEA2151703) | human gut metagenome | biome: human gut; feature: human-associated habitat; material: faeces | place: Denmark | collected 2008/2010 ... | reverse complement strand
GAGCACTAGCCTTCCAAGCTGGGGGTCGCGGGTTTGAGTCCCGTTTTCCGCTCAAATGCCTAAATAGCTCAGCGGTAGAGCACTTCCTTGGTAAGGAAGAGGTCCCGAGTTCAAGTCTCGGTTTAGGCTCAGATTAAATCGGATAAATTATTAATCATATAAAGAACAATTAAGTTATGGCAAAAGAGAAATTTGACAGATCGAAACCACATGTTAACATTGGTACGATTGGTCACGTTGACCACGGTAAAACAACTTTGACAGCTGCAATCACTACAGTATTGGCAAAGAAAGGTCTTTCAGAACAGCGTTCTTTCGATTCTATCGATAATGCTCCTGAAGAAAAGGAAAGAGGTATCACTATCAACACAGCTCACGTAGAATATCAGACTGCAAACCGTCACTATGCTCACGTTGACTGTCCGGGTCACGCCGACTATGTAAAGAACATGGTAACTGGTGCTGCTCAGATGGATGGTGCTATCATCGTAGTTGCTGCTACTGATGGTCCTATGCCTCAGACTCGTGAACACATCCTGTTGGCTCGTCAGGTAAACGTACCGCGTTTGGTTGTTTTCTTGAACAAGTGTGATATGGTTGACGACGAAGAAATGCTGGAATTGGTAGAAATGGAAATGCGTGAATTGCTTTCATTCTACGGATATGATGGCGATAACACTCCTATCATTCGTGGTTCTGCCCTGGGTGCTTTGAATGGCGATCCGAAATGGGAAGAAAAGATCATGGAATTGATGGATGCTTGCGATACTTGGATTCCTCTGCCTCCGCGTGAAATCGATAAGCCGTTCTTGATGCCGGTTGAAGATATCTTCTCAATTACTGGTCGTGGTACTGTAGCAACAGGTCGTATCGAAACAGGTGTTGTTAAGGTAGGTGATGAAGTTCAGATCATCGGTTTAGGTGCTGACGGAAAGAAATCTGTTGTAACAGGTGTTGAAATGTTCCGTAAGTTATTGGATCAGGGTGAAGCTGGTGATAACGTAGGTCTGTTGCTTCGTGGTATCGATAAGAACGAAGTTAAGCGTGGTATGGTAATCTGCCACCCGGGTCAGGTTAAGCCTCACTCTAAGTTCAAAGCTGAAGTTTATATCTTGAAGAAAGAAGAAGGTGGTCGTCACACTCCGTTCCACAACCACTATCGTCCTCAGTTCTATATCCGTACTTTGGATGTAACAGGTGAAATCACTTTGCCGGAAGGAACTGAAATGGTTATGCCGGGTGATAACGTAACTATCGATGTAGATTTGATCTATCCGGTAGCATGTAGCGTAGGTTTGCGTTTCGCTATCCGTGAAGGTGGTCGTACAGTAGGTGCTGGTCAGATCACAGAATTGGAAAACTAATTTCCATTATATAAAGCCAGTCCTATGATAGGACTGGCTATTTACGGAACTAGCTCAGTTGGTAGAGCACTGGTCTCCAAAACCAGGTGTCGGGAGTTCGAGCCTCTCGTTCCGTGCTAAAAATAACTATTCAATGAAGAAGATATTTGAATATATTAAAGAATCTTATAACGAGCTTGTATATAAGGTTTCTTGGCCTACAAGAGCAGAGTTGTCAAATAGCGCAGTAGTGGTTATGTTTGCTTCCCTTATCATTTCTGTCGTTATCTTTGTTATTGACATGAGCTTTGAAGGTGTGATGCGTTTCTTCTACGAAAAAATCTTTTAATTAGTGTAAGGGTATGTCTGACGTTCAAAAGAAATTTTATGTTCTTCGTGCTATCAGCGGGAAGGAAAACAAGGCGAAAGAGTATCTGGAAGCTGAAATAAAGAATACTGATTTAGGAGAGTACGTATCGCAGGTGTTGATCCCTACTGAAAAGACTTTTACAGTCCGTAACGGGAAGAAAGTAATGAAAGAACGTGCTTATCTGCCTGGTTATGTATTAGTAGAAGCTGCTTTGGTGGGAGAGGTAGCTCATCGATTGAGAAACATTCCCAATATCATCGGCTTTTTAGGTGGATCGGATAATCCAGTTCCTCTTCGTCCGGCAGAAGTTAATCGTATTTTAGGTACGGTTGATGAAATGCAGGAACAGCCCGAAGATATGGATATCCAATTTGTAGTGGGTGAGAATGTGAAGATCACTTTTGGTCCGTTTAACGGATTTAGTGGTATCATCGAAGAAGTCAATGCCGAGAAACGGAAGCTGAAGGTGATGGTTAAAGTCTTCGGACGGAAAACCCCTCTTGAGCTCGGTTATATGCAAGTGGAGAAAGAATAAGAGCTCTGGTTACGAAAAGTACTTATTCTTTCGGTTATTGATGTTATATATCTAAAATTTTTAGAAAATGGCTAAAGAAGTTGCTGGACAAATCAAATTGCAAATTAAAGGAGGAGCAGCAAACCCTTCTCCCCCAGTAGGACCGGCCTTAGGTTCTAAGGGTATTAATATTATGGAGTTTTGCAAGCAATTTAATGCCAGAACCCAAGACAAGGCTGGTAAGGTATTACCTGTAGTAATTACTTACTATGCTGATAAGTCTTTCGACTTTGTCGTTAAAACTCCTCCAGTAGCAGTTCAGTTGTTGGAAGCTACAAAAGTGAAGAGTGGTTCTGCTGAGCCGAATCGTAAGAAAGTTGCAGAAATTTCTTGGGATCAGGTAAAAACAATTGCAGAAGACAAGTTACAAGATTTAAACTGCTTTACTGTTGAATCAGCCATGAAGATGGTTGCCGGAACAGCTAGAAGTATGGGTATCACTGTTAAAGGGGCATTCCCGGGTAATAATTAATAAACTTCAATTGAAATGAGTAAACTTACAAAAAATCAAAAGTTGGCTTTAGGTAAGATTGAAGCTGGGAAGACTTATTCATTGAAAGAAGCTGCTGCTTTGGTAAAGGAAATTACTACTACCAAGTTTGATGCTTCTGTAGATGTAGACGTCCGTTTAGGAGTTGATCCCCGTAAGGCCAATCAAATGGTAAGAGGTGTTGTTTCATTGCCTCATGGAACTGGTAAGCAGATTCGGGTTCTTGCATTGTGTACTCCAGACAAGGAAGCAGAAGCTACTGCAGCAGGTGCTGACTATGTAGGTTTGGATGAATATATCAATAAGATCAAAGGTGGCTGGACTGATGTTGACGTAATCATCACTATGCCGTCAATCATGGGTAAAATTGGTGCTCTGGGTCGTGTATTAGGTCCTCGTGGTTTGATGCCAAACCCTAAGAGTGGTACAGTTACTAACGAAATCGGTAACGCTGTTAAAGAAGTTAAGCAGGGTAAGATCGATTTCAAGGTTGACAAAGCAGGTATTGTTCACACATCAATCGGTAAGGTTTCATTTAATGCTGATCAGATTCGCGACAACGCAAAGGAATTTATTTCAGCTTTGATTAAATTGAAGCCGTCTGCTGCTAAAGGTACATATATAAAGAGCATTTATCTTTCAAGTACTATGAGTGCGGGTATTAAAATTGACCCAAAATCAGTTGATGAACTTTAAAAACAATTGAACAACAATGAGAAAGGAAGATAAAGGTGTAATTATAGAACAACTTACTGCTACATTGCAGGAGTATCCTAACTTCTATTTGACGGATATTGAAGCTATCGATGCTGAAACAACAAGCCGTCTGAGAAGAGAATGCTTCAAGAGTGATGTTAAGCTGGTGGTTGTTAAGAACAATTTGCTTAAGAAAGCACTTGAAAATGTTGAAGGTGATTTTTCACCTCTGTATACAGCATTAAAGGGCAATACAGCTGTGATGTTTTCACAAGTTGCTAATGCTCCCGCTCGCCTGATCAAAGAATTTACTAAGGATACAAAAGGTGAAGGTAAACCTCAGTTGAAAGCTGCTTATGTACAGGAAAGCTTCTACGACGCTTCATCTTTGGAAGCATTGGTAAATATCAAGAGCAAAAACGAACTTATTGCAGACGTTATCGCTTTGTTGGAATCTCCGGCAAAGAATGTTATCTCTGCTTTGCAGTCATCAGGACAAACTATCCACGGCTTGTTAAAGACCTTGGAAGAAAGAAAATAATAAATTAATCAAGTAAAAATAATCATTTAAATCATACAAAAATGGCAGATTTGAAAGCTTTTGCAGAACAATTAGTAAACCTGACCGTAAAAGAAGTTAGTGAATTGGCAACAATTCTGAAAGAAGAATATGGTATCGAACCTGCTGCTGCAGCTGTAGCTGTTGCTGGTCCTGCTGCTGCAGGCGCTGCTGCTGTAGAAGAAAAAACTTCTTTCGATGTAATCCTGAAATCAGCTGGTGCAGCTAAATTACAGGTTGTTAAGGCCGTTAAGGAACACTGTGGTCTTGGTTTGAAGGAAGCTAAAGACTTAGTAGACGCAGCTCCTAGCAAAGTTAAAGAAGGCATTTCAAAAGAAGATGCTGAAGCTTTGAAGAAGGCTTTGGAAGACGCTGGCGCAGAAGTTGAGCTTAACTAATATTTCAAAAACCTGGTAATCAGGGAGTCGGTTAAGAATCTTCGGAGACGGAGATTCTTAACCTTTTTGTGTCTATAATTTCAATAAGTTCAATAAAATCGTTACTAGATGTCTTCAACAGATGTAAATCAAAGAGTTAATTTTGCTTCGATAAAGAATTCTTTACCATATCCAGATTTCCTCGAAGTGCAATTGAAGTCCTTTAGAGACTTCCTGCAACTCGACACGCCTCCAGAGAAAAGAAAGAAGGAGGGTTTGTATAAAGTATTTGCTGAAAATTTCCCTATTGCAGATACACGTAACAATTTCGTGTTGGAGTTCTTAGATTACTATATTGATCCGCCTCGCTATTCAATAGATGAATGTATTTCCCGGGGTTTAACATATAGTGTCCCATTAAAAGCGAAATTAAAATTGTATTGTACTGACCCGGATCATGAAGATTTTGATACGGTTATTCAGGATGTATATTTGGGACCGATCCCATATATGACTGAACGGGGTACTTTCGTAATTAATGGTGCAGAACGTGTTGTGGTATCGCAGTTGCATCGTTCGCCGGGCGTATTCTTTGGACAAAGTGTGCATGCTAACGGTACGAAGTTGTACTCTGCACGTATTATTCCTTTTAAAGGATCTTGGATTGAGTTTGCTACTGACATTAATAATGTGATGTATGCATACATCGATCGTAAAAAGAAATTGCCAGTAACCACTCTTTTAAGAGCTATCGGTTTCGAAAGCGATAAAGATATTCTTGAAATCTTTAACTTGGCTGAAGAAGTTAAAGTAACGAAAGCCAATTTGAAAAAACTGGTTGGCCGTAAGTTGGCTGCTCGTGTGTTGAAAACATGGGTAGAAGATTTTGCTGATGAAGATACGGGCGAGGTTGTTTCTATTGAACGTAATGATGTGATTGTTGATCGTGAATCTGTTCTCGACGACGATAACATAGACGCAATTCTTGAATCGGGTGCACAGAACATTTTGTTGCATCGCGAGGACCAGAACTTGTCTGACTATGCAATTATTTATAATACGTTACAGAAAGACCCAAGTAACTCTGAAAAGGAGGCTGTGCTTTATATTTATCGTCAGCTGCGTAATGCTGAACCGGCTGATGAAGCCAGTGCCCGTGAAGTCATTACGAATCTGTTCTTCTCTGAAAAGCGTTATGACTTGGGCGATGTAGGTCGTTATCGTATTAATAAGAAATTAAACCTTTCTATCAGTGAAGATATTAAGGTATTGACAAAAGAGGATATCATTGAAATCATTAAATATTTGATTGAACTGATCAATTCGAAAGCGATTGTAGATGATATCGACCATTTGAGCAACCGTCGTGTTCGTACAGTCGGTGAACAATTATACAATCAGTTCGGTATTGGTTTGGCTCGTATGTCACGTACAGTGCGTGAACGGATGAATGTGCGCGATAATGAAGTATTTACTCCGATTGACCTGATTAATGCTAAGACGATTTCTTCAGTTGTTAATTCGTTCTTCGGAACCAATGCTCTGTCTCAATTTATGGACCAGACAAACCCGTTGGCTGAAATAACTCATAAACGTCGTCTGTCAGCCTTAGGTCCTGGTGGTTTGTCAAGAGATCGTGCCGGATTTGAGGTACGTGACGTTCACTATACCCATTATGGTCGTTTGTGTCCTATTGAGACGCCTGAAGGTCCAAATATCGGATTGATTTCTTCTCTTTGCGTGTATGCAAAGATTAATGATCTTGGATTTATTGCAACGCCTTATCGCCGTGTAACCAATGCTCAGGTAGATTTCTCAGAAGAAGGATTACAATACTATACAGCGGAAGAAGAGGAAGGAAAGATTATCGCTCAGGGAAATGCTCCGCTTGATGATGAAGGTCATTTTGTGCGCGATAAAGTTAAGGCCAGATTGGAAGCAGATTTCCCGGTAGTATCACCGGAAGAGGTAAATCTGATGGACGTTTCACCGACACAGATCGCTTCAATTGCAGCGTCCTTGATTCCTTTCTTGGAACATGATGACGCGAACCGTGCATTGATGGGTTCTAACATGATGCGCCAGGCAGTACCTTTGTTAAGAACGGATGCTCCTATTGTTGGTACGGGTATTGAAGCACAGGTTGCGCGTGATTCGCGTACGCAAATTATTGCAGAGCGTGAAGGTGAAGTCGTATTTGTGGATGCGACTTGTATTAAGATAAAATATGACCGTACGGAAGATGAAGAATTTGTCAGCTTTGAAGATGCGGTTAAAACATATAATATTCCGAAATGGCGTAAGACTAACCAGTCTACAACCGTTGACTTGCGCCCAATTTGTCATCGGGGTCAACGTGTGAAAGCGGGAGATATTCTGACTGAAGGTTATTCAACTGAAAATGGCGAATTAGCTTTGGGTAAGAATGTTAAAGTAGCATATATGCCGTGGAAGGGATATAACTACGAGGATGCCATTGTGTTGAACGAACGTATGGTTCGTGAAGACTTCTTTACTTCAGTCCACGTAGATGAATACATCCTGGAAGTGCGTGAGACTAAACGTGGTATGGAAGAGCTTACTTCTGATATACCGAATGTAAGTGAAGATGCCACTAAGGATTTGGATGAAAGAGGTATTGTCCGTGTAGGAGCACGAATCGAACCGGGTGATATCTTGATTGGTAAGATCACACCGAAGGGTGAATCAGATCCATCTCCTGAGGAAAAACTGTTGCGCGCTATCTTTGGTGATAAAGCTGGTGATGTTAAAGATGCATCTTTGAAAGCAACTCCTTCTTTGCGTGGTGTGGTTATTGACACTAAGTTGTTCTCTAAAGCCGTTAAAAAGCGTAAAACAAAGGCTACTGAAAAGGCTGTTTTGCCGAAGTTGGATGAAGAATACGAAGCAAAGATGGCTGAACTGAAGACCATTTTGGTTAATAAGTTAATGACATTAACTGATGGTTTGACTTCTGTGGGTGTTAAAGATTATATGAATTCTGAAATCATAGCGAAAGGTGCTAAGTTCACTCGTCGCGTTTTGGAAGAATTGGACTTTAATGCTATTCAGGTAAGCGCATGGACAAATGATGAGGCCAAGAATGAGCTGATAAAACAAGTAATCTTGAATTATCTGAAGAAATATAAGGAATTGGATGCTGAGTTGCGTCGTAAGAAGTTTGACTTGACTATCGGTGATGAATTGCCTACAGGTATCGTTCAGATGGCTAAAGTTTACATCGCTAAAAAGCGTAAGATCCAGGTGGGTGATAAGATGGCCGGTCGTCACGGTAATAAAGGTATCGTTTCAAAGATTGTACGACAGGAAGATATGCCATTCTTGGAAGACGGTACTCCTGTAGACATCTGTTTGAATCCGTTAGGTGTGCCTTCTCGTATGAACTTAGGACAGATCTTTGAAGCTGTATTGGGTTGGGCAGGCCGCAATCTGAATGTCAAATTTGCTACGCCAATCTTTGATGGTGCATCTTTGGACGACTTGAATGCTTGGACTGATAAGGCTGGTATTCCGCGTTATGGTAAGACTTATTTGTATGATGGTGGTACGGGCGAGCGCTTTGACCAACCAGCTACAGTGGGTGTGACTTACTTCTTGAAGTTGGGACACATGGTTGACGATAAGATGCACGCACGTTCAATTGGTCCGTATTCATTAATTACTCAGCAGCCATTAGGTGGTAAGGCTCAGTTTGGTGGTCAGCGTTTCGGAGAAATGGAAGTTTGGGCACTTGAAGCCTTTGGAGCTGCTCATGTACTGCAGGAAATTTTGACAATCAAGTCTGATGATGTAGTAGGTCGTTCTAAAGCTTACGAAGCAATTGTTAAGGGTGATCCGATGCCACAGCCTGGTATTCCTGAATCTCTGAATGTATTGCTTCATGAATTGAGAGGTCTTGGTTTAAGCTTGACTTTGGAATAATAAATCACATAATACTAAAGTAGGCGAGTCGTATATTGACTTGTCTACTTTTATCAATTGATAACTCTTTATAAACACAAAATATGGCCTTTAGAAAAGATAACAAGATAAAGAGTAACTTTACTAAAATAACCATTGGTTTGGCTTCGCCTGAAGAAATTTTGGAAAATTCAAGTGGTGAAGTGCTCAAACCGGAAACGATTAACTATCGTACCTACAAACCGGAACGTGATGGTTTGTTCTGTGAACGTATTTTTGGTCCTATCAAGGATTATGAATGTCATTGCGGTAAATATAAGCGTATCCGTTACAAAGGTATTGTCTGTGATCGTTGTGGTGTGGAAGTTACTGAAAAGAAAGTCCGTCGTGAACGTATGGGACACATACATTTGGTTGTTCCTATTGCTCACATCTGGTACTTCCGTTCTCTTCCTAACAAGATCGGTTATTTGTTAGGTTTGCCAACCAAGAAACTGGATGCCATTATTTATTATGAACGTTATGTAGTCATCCAGCCAGGATGTGTAGATACCGTTTCTGAATTGGATTTGTTGTCTGAAGAAGAATATCTGGAAATTCTGGATAATCTGCCAAAAGAAAATCAGCTGTTGGAAGATTCTGATCCAAATAAGTTCATTGCGAAGATAGGAGCTGAAGCCGTATACGATTTATTAACGCGGCTGGATTTGGATTCGTTATCGTATGAGTTGCGCCATCGTGCTAGCACAGACAGTTCTCAGCAGCGTAAGAATGAAGCGTTAAAACGTCTGCAGGTTGTAGAGTCTTTCCGTGCTTCTAAGGGTAAAAATAAACCGGAATGGATGATTATGAAAGTAATTCCGGTTATTCCGCCAGAGTTGCGTCCGTTGGTTCCGCTGGATGGAGGCCGTTTCGCTACTTCGGATTTGAATGATTTGTATCGTCGAGTAATTATACGTAATAATCGTCTGAAGCGATTGATTGATATCAAGGCTCCTGAAGTTATTTTACGTAATGAAAAGCGTATGCTTCAAGAAGCAGTCGACTCTTTGTTTGATAATTCACGTAAGTCGAGTGCCGTTAAGACAGATGCCAATCGTCCGTTGAAATCTTTATCTGATAGTTTGAAAGGAAAACAAGGACGTTTCCGTCAGAATTTGCTGGGTAAGCGTGTTGACTATTCGGCTCGTTCTGTAATCGTTGTTGGTCCTGAATTGAAAATGCACGAATGCGGTCTGCCTAAAGGCATGGCAGCCGAATTGTATAAGCCGTTTATTATCCGTAAATTGATTGAACGTGGTGTTGTGAAAACTGTGAAGTCTGCAAAGAAAATTGTAGATAGAAAAGAGCCTGTTGTATGGGATATCCTTGAATATGTAATGAAAGGCCATCCGGTGTTGTTGAACCGTGCCCCGACATTGCACCGTTTAGGTATTCAGGCGTTCCAGCCTAAATTGATAGAAGGTAAGGCTATACAGTTGCACCCGTTGGCTTGTACAGCGTTCAATGCCGATTTCGATGGTGACCAGATGGCTGTCCATTTGCCGTTAGGAAATGAAGCCGTATTGGAAGCTCAGATGTTGATGCTGGCTTCTCATAATATCCTGAATCCGGCTAATGGTGCTCCTATTACTGTGCCTTCACAGGATATGGTGCTTGGTTTGTATTATATTACCAAGCTGAGAAAAGGCACAAAGGGTGAAGGTCTGATTTTCTATGGACCGGAAGAAGCTACTATTGCCTATAATGAAAAGAAACTGGATATCCATGCTCCAATTAAGGTTTATGTCGATGATTTGGATGAAAATGGTGTTCTGGTTAAGAAGATGGTCGAAACATCTGTGGGACGTTTGATGGTAAATGAGTTTGTTCCTAAAGAGGTCGGTTATCTGAATGAAGTTTTGGGTAAAAAAGCATTGCGTGATATTATCGGTAAAGTAATCAAGGCTTGTGGTGTTGCCCGTACTGCCCAGTTCTTGGATGATATTAAGAATTTGGGATATTATATGGCCTTTAAGGGTGGTTTGTCATTTAATTTGGCAGACGTTCTTATTCCGCCAGAGAAAGACGCTCTTGTAAAGGAAGGTTATGACGAGGTGGAACAGATTATGGCCAATTATAATATGGGTTTCATCACGAACAATGAACGATATAACCAGATTATCGATACATGGACACATGTCAACAGTAAATTGTCAAATATCTTGATTAAGCAGTTGACTGCTGATAATGACGGATTCAACTCTATTTTCATGATGATGGATTCTGGAGCCCGTGGTTCTAAAGAGCAGATTCGTCAGTTGTCTGGTATGCGTGGTTTGATGGCAAAACCGCAGAAGAGTGGTGCAGAAGGTGGACAGATCATTGAAAACCCAATCCTTTCAAACTTTAAGGAAGGTTTGTCTGTGCTGGAATACTTTATTTCTACTCACGGTGCTCGAAAAGGTTTGGCAGATACAGCCTTGAAGACTGCCGATGCAGGTTATTTGACTCGTCGTTTGGTGGATGTTTCACATGACGTGATAATTAACGAAGAAGATTGTGGTACATTGCGTGGCTTGGTTTGTACAGAACTTAAGAATAATGAAGAAGTAATAGCTTCCTTGTACGAGAGAATTCTGGGACGTGTTTCAGTCCATGATGTAATCCATCCGCTGACAGGAGAAGTCATTGTAAAAGCAGGAGAAGAAATCCGTGAGGATGCTGCGAAGAAAATACAAGAATCTCCGATTGAGAGCGTAGAAATTCGTTCAGTGCTTACTTGCGAATCGAAGAAAGGTGTTTGCGCTAAGTGCTATGGTCGTAACTTGGCTACCAATCAAATGGTTCAGAAAGGTGAAGTTGTTGGTGTAATTGCTGCCCAGTCAATCGGTGAACCGGGTACACAGTTGACACTTCGTACCTTCCACGTCGGTGGTATTGCATCTAATGTCGCAACCGAGAATAGTGTAGCTTGTAAATATGATAGTGCTTTGTTGGACATTGAAGAGTTGCGTGCTGTTGATGCTGAAGACAATGGCAAGAAATATAAGGTCGTTGTAAGCCGTTTGGCTGAAATGCGTTTGATCGATCCGAATACAAAGATCGTTTTGATGACAAATAATATTCCTTATGGTTCTAAGTTGTTCTTCAATAGTGGCGATCTTATTAAGAAAGGAGATGTTATCATCGAATGGGACCCGTTCAATGCCGTGATTGTATCTGAAGTTTCTGGTAAGATTGAGTTTGAAAGTGTCATTGAAAATGTTACTTATAAAGTAGAAAGTGACGAAACAACTGGTCTGAAGGAAAAGATTATTATTGAATCAAAGGATAAGACAAAAGCACCTGCTGCTCATATTGTTGATGAGAATGGTAATTATTTGAAGAATTATTCGTTGCCGTTGGGTGCTCACGTTGTTAAAGAAGAAGGTGATTCGATCAAGGCCGGTGAAGTATTGGTTAAGATACCCCGTGCTGTAAGTAAGGCAGGTGATATCACCGGTGGTTTGCCTCGAGTTACAGAATTGTTTGAAGCTCGTAATCCATCTAATCCGGCTGTCGTTTCTGAAATAGATGGTGAAGTTGGATTTGGTAAGATCAAGCGTGGTAATCGTGAAATTACGGTAACTTCTAAATTAGGTGAAGTTAAAAAGTATATGGTTCCGCTGTCTAAACAGCTGTTGGTTCAGGAGAACGATTATATTCGTGCTGGTATGCCGTTGTCAGATGGAGCTATTACGCCTTCAGATATTTTGGCAATCATGGGTCCGACTGCAGTACAGGAGTATATCGTAAACGAAATCCAGGATGTATACCGTCTGCAAGGTGTGAAGATCAATGATAAACACTTTGAGGTGATTGTCCGTCAGATGATGCGTAAGGTTGAAATCGTTGATCCGGGAGATACACGATTCTTGGAACAGCAAGTTGTCGATAAGCTGGAGGTAATGGATGAGAATGATCGTATCTGGGGTAAGAAAGTGGTAACTGATCCAGGTGATTCTCAGACATTGAAGGCAGGTCAGATTGTCACTGCTCGTAAGTTGAGAGATGAAAATAGTATGTTGAAACGTCGTGATATGAAGTTGGTAGAAGTTCGTGACGCTATTCCTGCCACTGCAAACCAGATACTTCAGGGTATTACGCGTGCAGCATTGCAGACTAATAGCTTTATGTCTGCAGCTTCATTCCAGGAAACAACAAAAGTCTTGAATGAAGCCGCTATCAATGGTAAGGTTGATTACTTGGAAGGCTTGAAGGAAAATGTTATTTGCGGACATTTGATTCCGGCTGGTACTGGTCAGCGTGAGTTTGATAAGTTAATAGTCGGTGCAAAAGATGATTTTGACCGGATTATGGCTAATCGAAAGAATGTTGTTGATTTCAATGAAATGGATAAAGACTAAAATTCGTTATTGAAATATTTAAATTAAGGACAGGCTAATTTTCTTTTTAGTCTGTCCTAATTTTTTTGGGAGTAGCCAGTTTTTAAGAATCAATAGTTGAATATTTATTTATTTCGCAAAAATTAGAATAAACTGTTTATTTTCTTTGCTTATAATTTGGTCACTATAAATAATCTCCTTATTTTTGCAGTACAATAAGATTTTGATTAGCACTAAACACTGTTTCGTATTGAGCGTTAAGCGAAACAGAGAAAACACAAAGGTATTTTTACATTGGTCTAAAGAATTGAGAATTAAAAACACAACTGGAAAGCGGCTGCTTGTGAAAGTAGCCGCTTTTGCTTTTATAATTATGTATTGCGAAGACTGATCCAATTTTTCTGTTTATACAATTCTTGTTTTTTTGCGGATTATTCCAATTAAGTATGTATATTTGCAAGCGTATAACTTTTATATTTAACAATCATGGAAGAAAATAAAACAACAAACAATGAAATCCAAGTAGAGCTGTCTGATGAAATGGCTCAAGGAACTTATGCTAACTTAGCCATTATCTCTCATTCTGCTTCAGAATTTATCTTAGACTTTATCCGCGTTGTTCCGGGTGCTCCTAAAGCACAAGTTAAGAGCCGCATTATTTTAACTCCGGATAATGCTCATCGTTTATATTTAGCTTTGCAAGATAACTTGAGAAAATTCGAGGAAATGATGACTGCTGGTAAAGCTCAGGCAGAAAACAAAACAGCTAATTTTGAGGATTTCGTTCCCAAAGGAGATGCTTGATATATTTGATAAAGCATATGAAGGGTATATCGTTTGCGATATGCCCTTTTTTTATGCATAAAATTCCTATTTGCTAATTGTTTGTTGATTTTACTGGATTTTTGTTATTTTATTTTCTATCTTTGAAAATCATTATTATAAAGGATATATCATGGATGAACAAATTAAACAAATAGCGGAACGTTTGATCGGTTTGCGTGAGGCTTTAGAACTAACACCTGAAGAAGTCGCTCAAACATGTCATATTTCAGTTGATGAATATAATCGGATAGAAAGCGGATCAGTTGATATTTCAGTTAGTGTATTGCATCAGATTGCTAAGGCTTATGGAGTCGAGCTAACTACATTGATGTTTGGTGACGAACCTAAAATGAGTTCTTATTTTGTTACCCGAAAGAATAAAGGAGTAGCTGTAGAACGTGTCAAGGCGTATAAATATCAATCGTTAGCAGCTGGTTTTGCTCAAAGAAAAGGAAATCCTTTTATGGTTACGGTTCACCCGAAACCAGAAGATGAACCAATTTATCGGAATTCACATCCTGGGCAGGAATTTAATTATGTTGTTAGCGGACGAATGATGATAGAGATTAACGGGAAGCAATTGATCTTAGAAGAAGGAGATAGTATTTATTTTGATTCACAGCAGCCGCATGGAATGAAAGCTCTGGATGGAGAGAAAGTTCGTTTCTTAGCTGTTATTTTATAAAGAAGAAGATTATGTTGGAAAGATTTGTAGGTCAGACTTCTTTTGTTTCACAAGAAGACTTTAAAAAGAACTTTAAAGTAAATGTACCCGAAAATTTTAATTTTGGGTATGATGTCGTAGATGCTTGGGCAGAAGAAGAACCAGAGAAGAAAGCTTTGTGTTGGACAAATGATAAAGGGGAACATATAGACTTTACATTTGCCGAAATGAAGAAATATACAGATCAGACAGCGGCCTATTTCCAATCCTTGGGTATTGGACGAGGTGATATGGTCATGCTGATATTGAAACGCCGTTATGAGTTTTGGTTTTCAATTATTGCTTTGCATAAGCTGGGGGCTGTAGTTATTCCTGCAACGCATTTATTGACAAAGAAAGATATTGTTTATCGTGCTAATGCCGCCGATATTAAGATGATTGTTTGCGCAGGAGAAGAAGTTATTACCAAACATATAGAGGACGCGCTTCCTGAATCTCCCACGATTGAACACGTAGTTTCAGTCGGACCATTTGTTCCTTCCGGTTTCCATGATTTTCATAAAGAATGGGAAAATGTGCCAGCCTTTGTACGTCCTGTACATGCTAATAGTAATGATGATATTTCATTGTTGTATTTTACTTCAGGAACAACAGGAAATCCTAAGATGGTTGCGCACGATTTTACTTACCCGCTTGGTCATATTACAACGGGTTGTTATTGGCATAACTTGCATCGTGATAGTTTGCATTTGACCATTGCTGATACTGGTTGGGGTAAAGCTGTTTGGGGAAAACTTTATGGTCAATGGATTGCAGGAGCAACAGTTTTCGTTTATGACCATGAGAAGTTTACGCCAGCTGATATGCTTCGTATGATTCAGGATTACAAGATAACTTCTCTTTGTGCTCCTCCAACAATTTTCCGTTTCTTGATTCGGGAAGATTTGACTAAATATGATTTGTCATCATTGCAATATTGTACGATTGCTGGTGAAGCTTTGAATCCAGCTGTATATGAAACCTTCTATAAACTGACAGGTATTAAGTTGATGGAAGGATTTGGGCAGACGGAAACAACATTGACAATTGCAACTTTCCCTTGGATGGAACCGAAACCGGGTTCTATGGGTATGCCTAATCCTCAATATGATATTGATTTGATTCGTCCGGATGGTACATCTGCTGAAGATGGTGAACAAGGTCAGATCGTGATTCATACACAGAATGGAAAACCTTTAGGTTTGTTTAAAGAGTATTACCGGGATGCTGAACGCACACGTGAGGCTTGGCATGACGGGTTATATTATACTGGTGATGTTGCTTGGCGAGATCAAGATGGGTATTATTGGTTTGTTGGTCGTGCCGATGATGTTATCAAAAGTTCAGGATATAGAATTGGCCCGTTTGAAGTGGAAAGTGCTTTGATGACTCATCCTGCAGTGGTAGAATGTGCCATAACTGGAGTTCCGGATGAGATCCGTGGACAAGTCGTAAAAGCAACGATTGTCTTGTCTAAAGAATATAAGGACAAAGCCGGAGAGGACTTAATTAAGGAATTACAGGATCATGTGAAACGGGTTACAGCTCCTTATAAGTATCCTCGCGTGGTTGAATTTGTGGATGAGTTGCCTAAGACAATCAGTGGAAAGATTCGTCGGGTAGAAATCAGAGATAAAGATCATCAGGTAAAATAATATAGAATCAGCTAAAATGAGAAATTTCACTTGTGTACAGGATTTAGGGGATTTACAGCAGGCCCTTAAAGAAGCGTTTGAGATTAAGAAAGATCGTTTCCAGTTTTCTGAGTTGGGAAAAAATAAGACCTTGTTGATGATTTTCTTCAACTCAAGTTTACGAACTCGTTTGAGTACACAGAAAGCTGCGATGAATTTAGGCATGAACACAATCGTGTTGGATGTAAATCAAGGTGCCTGGAAGTTGGAAACTGAACGCGGTGTCATTATGGACGGAGACAAACCTGAACATTTGTTAGAGGCTATACCGGTTATGGGTTGCTATTGTGATGTTATTGGTGTTCGTTCGTTTGCCCGTTTTGAGAATAAGGCAGATGATTATAATGAAAAGATCTTGAATCAGTTTATTCAGTATTCTGGACGTCCGGTATTTAGTATGGAAGCTGCTACACGTCATCCGTTGCAGAGTTTTGCCGACCTGATAACGATTGAAGAATATAAGAAAACCGCTCGTCCGAAAGTTGTTATGACGTGGGCTCCGCATCCGAAAGCTTTGCCTCAGGCTGTTCCCAATAGTTTTGCTGAATGGATGAATGCGACAGACTATGAGTTTGTCATTACACATCCGGAAGGATATGAATTGGATCCTAAGTTTGTAGGTCATGCCAAAGTAGAATATGATCAGAAGAAGGCTTTGGAAGGTGCAGATTTCGTTTATGCAAAGAATTGGGCTGCCTATCAGGATCCTAATTACGGAAAAGTGATCAATATGGATCGTAACTGGACTGTTGATACTGAGAAGATGGCTTTGACAAACAATGCTTATTTTATGCACTGTCTACCAGTTCGCAGAAATATGATTGTGACCGATGATGTCATTGAAAGTCCACAAAGTATCGTTATTCCGGAAGCTGCAAATCGTGAAATTTCAGCGCAAACCGTATTGAAGAAAATATTGGAAGGTTTAAAATAATGGTAAAATGAAGAAAACGTATCCTTTAAGATCTTTCTTAAGGATACGTTTTCTTTTTATTTATAATTGTTCAATATCTTCACTACTTAAACCGGTAGCTTGTTTGATTTGCTCTATGGAAATTCCTATCGCTTTTAGTTTTTTCGCTATTTCCCGTTTTTCTTCAGCTTTCCCTTCAGCTTTCCCTTCAGCTTTTCCTTCGGCCATGCCTTCTATTCGACCTTCGATTTTTCCTTCCAATTTGGCCGAATTTAAAACATCGTTTTGTATCATGATTGCATTGATATGCTCATCATAGGCATGGCGTTCTTCGGAGCTCATATTATAGTATTGAAGCTTTTCTTTCGCTTCCACCAAACCAGGAGTTGTTGTGTCAGGACGAATGACTCCGTTTTTTAAGTAACTGATCCATTCTTCCAATGGGGTTTTAGCCACCTGATTGAATTCGTTGACACGAATCAGGTAATATTCAGGAAATATTTTAGCCGGTAATTTATGAATAATTGCATTTTCCTGTTTGGTAGAAATAACCAGTTCGTCTTTGGTGTGTACTCCTATAAAATGGTTTTGTCCGTGATATAAATAATCACTTCCTTTTCCGATATCAAAATACAGGATACTGATGGAGTAGATTTTCTTAACGGCCTGGTATGATTGTCCGAGCGTAATGTGTTCGGTAATTGCTTTTGCTACGCCGTAAAGAATTCTTTCCAGATAATACAATTCTCTTGTATTCTGGATTTCTACAATAATAATTTCATCTTTGCTGTCTTTGGCTTTGATATCTACGCGATTGAATTTGTCATCTTCCGATTGTTGATTTCCTTCACTCTCCAAGATTTCTAGAATGTGAATAGGTTCTTCCAATAACACCGTAAGTAAACCTTCCAGGACAGCAAAATTGGCTTTATCCCGGAGCATTCTTTTCATCGCCCAGTCGAAACGTACATATTTATCCATTGCTATAGTTTTTTGGTTCCCTACAAATTTATGTATTCTTTTTTGATACTCGGCTTTATTTCCTGATTTATTTTAGTCCATTAGCTTAATTTCTATACAATTAAGGCCGATTTAGCGGATGAAGTTTGTATTGGTACGAGCTTCAAAGGCCGGCGGATTGATGCCTGCCTGCTTCCCGGCTTCAATGCATTTGAGCAGCCATGCCATGTTTCTTCCAAGAATACGCATGGTTTGTAAACCTTCGATGTCTTGAGCTACTTCTTCTGGGGTATTTCCATGTACCGTATTCCAGTAATTGGAAGACACGACAGGCATATTACTGATGGTAAAGTATTTATTCAGTTGGTCGAAAGTGGTAGAAGAACCGCCTCTTCGGCAACTGGCGATAGCGGCCGCTGGTTTGTTAGCGAATAATTTGGCACGTCCGTAGAAGGCACGGTCCATAAATGAAGTCAGTGCTCCTGTGGCAGAGGCAAAATGAACGGGTGATCCAAAGATGAATCCATCAGCCTGGGTAGCTTTTTCTAAAAACAGATTTACTGAATCTTCCATGCAGCAGCGACCTGTTTCCAGGCAATAATTACAGCCCATACAGCCAGAGAGCGGGCGGATACCAATCCAGAATATTTCCGTTTCAATACCTTGTGCTTGTAATTCCTTTTCTATTTCTTGTAGAGCGGTGAAAGTACATCCTTTGTGATGTGGACTTCCATTGACTAATAAGACTTTCATATTTTTGATATTTAGTGAGATGATGTACTGTATAATGACAAAAAAAGCGAGAAAAGTGTTATCTTTTCCCGCTTTCCTTTGAGCCTCTTGTCGGATTCGAACCAACGACCCCGAGATTACAAATCACGTGCTCTGGCCAACTGAGCTAAAGAGGCAGATGGGTAAGCTAGCTACATCGCGCCGCTACAACCAAGTACCCTTGCTACGGTCAAGTCCTGGGGGATTCCGAGGGAGCTTGCCGTGTAGGACTTACCCGACTGCAAAGGTAGATATAATTTCTGAATTTGCAAGATCTTTTTTTATTCTATCTCTTGTTTTTAGTATAAGTGATTGAAATATTAAATATTACGTATGTGTTAAAATATGTATTACTGTTGTCGCTTATGGTCTTTGTTGGATTTTTAGGACTTCCAAGATTTTATGGAATATTTCTGTATTTTGATAAGCTCCACAGAACTTGGATGAGCCCGGACCGTAAGCAAAGACTGGCACCATGATAGGTGTGTGATCGTCGGTCATGTAATGGGCCGTGATTTTCTTTTTATCTACGTTTCCGTCAACCAGTGTCAAGCCTCCGGTTTCATGATCGGCAGTTACGATTACCAATGTTTCTCCATTCTGGTCGGCAAATCTGAGGGCTTCGGCAACGGCCTGATCAAAACTGAGTGTTTCCAGAACGGAGCCGGGCAAGAAGTTGGCATGGCCGGCATAATCTACTTTCGCTCCTTCAATCATCAGAAAGAAACCTTTGCTGCCGGCGTTCTTCAATTTCTGTATCGCTTTCTGGGTAGCTTCAGCCAGAAGAGGCAAACTTTCTTCAGTGGTAGCTTTGCCCATCCGTTCGTCCACACAGATTTCCTTGTCTCCATTAGTATTCATTTCATCGACCGAGGTAGAGATGACATATTGTTTGGCTAATTCTTCTTTGAGGTTGATGCCGTCTTTCCTGTCTGTAAGGGTCGACATTCCGGAACCGTTGAGCAAGGATAAATTCCCTTTCAATAGCCAACGGGTAATTTCGTCGGTTTGGTCTCTTTCTGTTGTATGTCCGTAGAAGGCCGCCGGAGTTGCGTCAGCTATATTGCCCAAGGTTACGATACCGCAGGCATACTGTCGTGGTGCCAAAATTTCAGTTAGGGAAGGATTGATGCTCCCGTCTTCATTGGCACTGATATAACGGTTACAGGTCGGCTGTCCGGTTGCTATGGAGCTGCCGGCTCCGGCTGAGTCGGTTGTATATTGATCTTTTGCTTGGGTCTTAAGCAGGCCGATGTGTTTCAGTTGCAACATAGTCAATGCCTGGTTGACTGTCTGGGCGGCGCAGATTTGTGCCAGTCCCATGCCATCGCCTATCATAAGAATAATATTCTTGGGAGTTCGATCGGCATTATCCGATTGGAAAGTTGGCTGATAGATTTCAACCGGCTGCTTCAAGTAACTGGAAGATTGGTCAAAACCCTCAAAGGAACGGGTTGCCTTGTCCAAACGGATTGCTCTGGCCTTTTCTTCCGAAACTTGGGTTTCTGTTTTTTCTGCCAGTTGCATATTCTTACGGTCGAAGTCCTTGAAGAAGTCTGAGCACAGTTCCGGTTTGTCGGTATTGATAATATCGATTCCCATGTCATGAAATGTATTCCAAGCTGTAACCCCGTCGGGTGTTCCCCAAAAGCGGACCGGTTTCCCCCAGTTGTGTACTTTATGGATGACTTGGTTGATTTTATCTTTTTCCGGAGCAATGATGGCACCTTTTCCGTTCCAGTGTGAATATTTGTCGAACGAATCACTGACCAGTCCGATTCGTTCCAATTGTTCCGGCGTGTAGTCATATTGAGGTCTTCCATCGAAAAAGATAAAATCCGGATAGTTCTTGAAATCTTCCGGTTTCGGTGTATTACCTGTGATCAGCACTTTTACGGCTTTCGGATTGACCGACGGGTCAAATACTTCGGGATATTGTTGGAGTTTCTTTACCAATAGATCCAATGTAGGATGTTCTTCCGTTTTCAGGTCAATCATCAGTTGCAGCGTATGATCGTTATCGGCCCAGGGTTTCCCCTGATTACGTTTGAACTGGGTTACAATCGGGTTGATGTAAAGCTCGTCGATGGTTAAAGCAGTCGGCAGTTCGTCCCGATCGTGAGCAACCAGCAGCCCCGTCTCGTCGGCATTTGTATAAATATCGGCTTCAATGGAATAGACCTGTTGTGAATAAGCTTGGTAAAAAGGAACACGCTGGCAATAATCATTGTGTGAATGAATATAGATGCGGGATTGCGCAAATAGCGATCCGGCAGAACTGACTGCAATAAGAGCCAGCAGGCTCCATCTTTTGTACATGTTTTTTAGTTGCATTTGTTTATCTGTTTTTAGGATGTAAAGTAAAAGATTTTTTATCAACGGGCGATGACTATCAGGTTACATCTTCGTGACAAGATTTTATTCGAAGCTGTTCAGTTTTGTTTTCTGGCAAATTTATAGTAAAAATCGGATATGCGGATCAACTACTTTTGATAAAAAGTAATATGTCGTCAATTTGTCAGTTTTTTCTTTCATTATTAGATAAAGAGTATGGCTAATGGAATCATTTCTTCTCCTATTTTTGTTTTTCACAGACACAATGAAATCCGGAAGATGAGGCGGTTAAGATGTTTTTTGATTACGGCCTTTTTACAGCTGACTGATATTTTGTATTTTTGCATCCATATTTCTAAAACTTAATAATAAGAATAAACACAATGGGTGGTTTTTTCGGTACTATCTCTAAGTCGGCCTGTGCTACTGATTTGTTCTATGGTACGGACTACAATTCACATTTAGGAACCCGTCGAGGCGGTATGGCTACATACGATAAGGAAAATGGGTTTACACGTTCGATTCATAATCTGGAAAATTCTTATTTTCGCACCAAGTTTGAGGCAGCTCTGCCTAAATTCGTAGGAAATGCAGGTATTGGTATCATCAGTGATACAGATGCCCAACCAATCGTTATCAATTCTCATTTGGGTAAATTTGCGATTGTTACGGTTGCTAAGATCAATAATATTGACGAGCTGGAAAAAGAATTGCTCGATCTCAATATGCATTTTTCAGAATTAAGCTCGGGTAAGACCAATCAGACAGAACTGGTTGCTCTTTTGATTACACAAGGCAAGAATTTCGTAGAAGGTATTGAGAATGTTTATAACCGGATCAAGGGTTCTTGTTCGATGCTGTTGCTGACGGAAGACGGTATTATTGCCGCCCGTGATAAATGGGGGCGTACGCCAATTATTATCGGAAAGAAAGACGGCGCCTATGCAGCTACCAGTGAGTCAAGCAGTCTGCCGAACTTAGGATATGAAATAGATAAATTTGTCGGACCGGGAGAGATCATCCGCCTGCGGGCCGACGGATTGGAACAGATGCGGAAACCGAACGAAGGTATGCAGATTTGTTCTTTCCTGTGGGTTTACTACGGTTTCCCGGTTTCCAGCTACGAAGGGAAAAATGTGGAGGAAGTCCGCTTTGCCTGTGGATACAAGATGGGCCAGAAAGATCATTCGGAAGTAGATTGTGCCTGCGGTATTCCTGATTCAGGAGTAGGTATGGCGTTAGGATATGCAGAAGGAAAAGGAGTCCCATATCATCGGGCCATAGCCAAATATACCCCGACCTGGCCGCGTAGTTTTACGCCGTCAAACCAGGAGATGCGTTCGCTGGTAGCTAAGATGAAGCTGATTCCGAACCGTTCGATGCTGGAAGGCAAGCGGATTCTGTTCTGCGATGATTCTATTGTCCGTGGAACCCAGTTGCGTGATAACGTAAAGATCCTGTATGATTATGGAGCCAAAGAAGTGCACATGCGTATCGCTTGCCCGCCGTTGATTTATGGTTGTCCTTTCATCGGATTTACTTCATCCAAGAGTGATCTGGAATTGATCACACGTCGTATTATCAAAGAACTGGAAGGCGACGAAAACAAGAATCTGGACAAGTATGCAACAACCGATTCTCCGGAATATAAGAAAATGGTTTCTATCATTGCCGAGCGTTTTGGTCTGACTTCTTTGAAATTCAATACGTTGGAGACGCTGATTGAAGCGATCGGATTACCTAAATGCAAGGTATGTACGCATTGTTTCGATGGAAGCAGTCATTTCTAATCCGTGATAAACTCTTGGATAAGAAGCTGTAATTAATTAAAAATAAATAAGCTTTTGTTTGCATCACCCGGGTGAATTAATTGATTCATATAGCTGAATTGATTGATTCATCCGGGTGATCTGTTTAATTCACCAAGGTGAATCAATTAAAAGTAAATCAATTTTTACGTAAATAGTCTTTCGTTTTTCCTTTGTTGATACAAACTTTTCATTAACTTTACCGCGGATTTGATCAGAAGATCAGACGTCTTGTGCCATGAATAATATCAGTTTCAGTGGATTATATACGGAGTACTATAAGCGGTCATTCCTGTTTGTGAAGTCGTATGTCCGCGATGACAGGGTGGCCGAAGATATTGCTTCAGAGGCTTTGATACAATTATGGGAGACTTTGAAGACGGAGACGGTAAATACGCCATTGGCCTTGCTGACGACTATCCTGAAGAATAGGGCACTGAATTACCTGAAGCATCAGGCCATCGAATGGGAAGCGATGGAAAATATCTCCGATAAACAGATGCGGGATACTTCTTATCGGATTGCTACTTTGCAGGCTTGTAATCCGGAAGAGATGTTTTCTTCTGAGATAACCCGTATTCTGGAGGATACATTGGCTTCTTTACCCGAGCAGACACGTCAGATCTTTATCATGAGCCGTTATGAACAGATGTCGGTGAAGGAAATAGCCGAAACCTTGCACTTGGCTCCCAAAAGTGTGGAATATCATATTACCAAATCATTGAAAGTCCTTCGCGTTGCTTTGAAAGATTATTTGCCTTTGCTGATCTGGTTCTTGTAGATTTAAGCTAACGAAAGTAAACTTTCTTTTGAGTTTACTTGTTCTGAAATAAAAAGCTTTATGGATCGTACCATTAAAACACAGGTGCGCCAGTTGTTGATGGCCTGTTTCTTAGGCTTTTCATTGGGCGCGAAGGGACAAGTGGAGTTAATCTCTTCAGATACATTGCGGATAGATTCATTGCGGGTCGAAGAAATCAAGGTCGGATATGCCGTCGGAAGCCAGCAAACCGTATCGGGGGCTGTCGACAAGGTTTCTGAAAAGCGGATGAATAAAGGATTTGTAACGACACCCTTGGAAGCTTTGAGCGGACAATCGGCGGGTGTCAGTATCTCTTCAGGAGAAAACCGGGCAGCGATGCTGTCGTCGGTACGTGTCAGAGGAACAACTTCTCTGACGGGAGGAAATGATCCCTTGGTAATTATTGATGGGGTATCGGCTGATCTGAGTGCATTGAATACGATTTATCCGGCCGACATTGAGAGTTTCACGATCTTGAAAGATGCGTCCGAGACTGCCCAATACGGATCTCGGGGTGCTTCCGGCGTAATTGAGGTGGCAACTAAGAAAGGGAAAAGTGAATCTTTTCGGGTAAGTTATACGGGGAATTATGGCATTCAGTCGGTTTACAAGAATCTGGAAATGCTTTCTGCCGATGAATTCCGGGCAGTAGCACGGCAACTGAATATGGATATTCTGGATTTAGGCAACCAGACGAATTTTCCCGATGAGATTACTCGTTTGGGAGTCATGCAAAATCACCATATTGCTTTTGGAGGCGGAACGAATACGACCAATTACCGAGCTTCTATCGGTATGATGGACCGGAAAGAAGTGGTGCAGAATAACGCGTATCAGAATTTTACGGCGAAGGTGAATCTGTCGCAGAAAGCCTTTCAGGATCGTTTCCAGTTGGATATGGGTTTGTTTGGTTCTTTGCAGAAGAATAATTACCTGACGGATGAACAAAAGACCTTCTATTCGGCGGCAACATTCAATCCGACTTTCCCAAATCATCGGAACGTGGAAACAGGTTCGTGGGATCAGATTACGAATGCCAGTCAGATCACCAATCCGTTGGCTTGGCTGGAGGTGCAGGATGATGAATCGAATGCCCATTTTAATACGCACATGAAACTTTCTCTGTTGCTGAACCGGCATCTGACGTTTTCTGTTTTTGGCTCGTACTCTTATAATGTCATAGAAAATTCGCAATATCTGCCTACTTCGGTCTGGGCACACGGACAAGCTTACAAAGGGGAAAATAAGACGGAAGACTTGCTTGGCAACATGATGTTGAGCTATGCTAATACTTGGGGAAAGCATAAATTGGATGTCCTGGGATTGGCGGAAGTACAGAAAAAGATTCTGACTGGATTTTATACTACTGTAACCAACTTTACTACCGACCAGTATGGATATAATAACTTGCAGGCTGGTGCTGTCCGCTTGTGGGAAGGTACAGGTTCGTTTTATGAATCGCCCCGGTTGGCCTCTTTCTTGGCTCGTATTAACTATGTGTATGACGGGAAGTATGTCTTGACGGCCAATGCCCGCGCAGATGCTTCGTCGAAAGTAGGAGAGAATAATCGTTGGGGCTTTTTTCCTTCTACATCACTGGCGTGGATCTTGTCGGAAGAAGGTTTTCTGAAAGATGTCTCGTTTCTGAATAATCTGAAACTGCGTGCGGGTTATGGTGTATCGGGAAATTTAGGAGCCATTGATTCGTATAACTCTTTACAGTTGATGAAACCGAATGGGGTTGTTTCGGTAAACGGAGCACCTACGGTTACGATGGGTGTGATCCGAAATGCCAATCCCGATTTGAAATGGGAAGTGAAGCGGACATTCAATGTCGGACTGGATGCCGGTTTCTTCCAGAATCGGCTGATTCTGGCGGCAGATTATTATCATGCTAAAACGAGTGATATGTTATATCTGTATGATGTCAGTGTCCCTCCGTTTGCTTATAATAAGTTATTGGCGAATTTAGGTTCGATGGAGAATAGTGGAGTTGAATTGGGATTAGGTATCACTCCGCTTCAGAAGAAAGATATGGAATTGAATATCAACGTGAATGTTGCCTTTCAGAAGAATAAACTGTTGTCGTTAAGCGGTATGTATAACGGGCAATATATGTCGGCACCGCAATATACGCCGATTGCCAGTCTGAACGGAGCAGGTTTTCACGGAGGAAACAATCATATTGTATATCAGATTGTAGGAGAGTCGCTGGGCGTTTTCTATCTACCGCATTGTACCGGTTTGGTAGAACAGGCCGACGGCAGTTATCGTTACGAAGTGGCGGACTTGAATGGAAACGGTGTCAATCTGGAGGATGGAGAAGACCGTTATGTGGCGGGACAAGCCACACCGAAGGCAATGTTGGGTTCAAACTTCAGTTTCCGTTACCGGAACTTCGATATCTCCCTGCAGATTAATGGGGCATTTGGACATAAGATTTATAACGGAACGGCACTGAGTTATATGAATATGGGTAGTTTCCCGGATTATAACGTTATGAAAGGTGCTCCCGAACAACGAATCAAAGACCAGACTGCTACCGATTATTGGTTGGAAAACGGAGACTATGTCAATTTTGATTATCTGACAGTCGGCTGGAATGTTCCTTTGGGGAAACTGAAGAAATATATTCGCTACTTACGCCTGTCTGCGTCTGTGAATAATTTGGCAACCATAACCGCATATTCCGGTTTGACGCCAATGATTAATAGTTCGATTGTGAACAGTACACTGGGAGTTGATGATAAACGGAATTACCCGGTGGCCCGTTCGTATTCAATCGGTTTGAATTTCCAATTTTAATGTTTGTCGGGTATGAAGAAGTTCAGTTTGTTTCTATATATAAGTAGTCTTTTCCTGTTAATGGGATGCAGCAAATTCCTGGAAGAACATCCGCGTGATCAGATCTCGGAGGAAGAAGCTTTTGATACGCCAGCCAATATTTATCTGAATACAGTTGCTACCTTATATAATTATATAGGAGGGAATAGTGATAGTCAAGGTCTGCAAGGAACGTATCGCGGCGTGTACGACTTGAATACGTTTACGACGGACGAAGCTATGCTCCCGACACGAGGTGGCGACTGGTACGACGGTGGTTTCTGGCAAGGACTGTTCTTACATCGTTGGGGAACGAATAATTACGCAATTCAGGCGACCTGGGAATATCTGTATAAGGTAATCGTATTAAGTAATAAATCCCTGGAAATCTTACAGACCTTGCAGAAACAACATCCGGAGTACGAGTTGTCACCTTATTTGGCGGAAGTCCGGGCAATCCGTGCCTTATACTATTATTATTTGGTCGATCTTTTCGGGCGTGTGCCGTTGGTGTTGTCGTCGTCTACACCGATGCAAGATGTAAAGCAAAGCGAACGGAGTGAGGTTTTCCGGTTTATCGTGGATGAACTTCAGGCAGCATTACCCGATTTGAGTTTGGAACGAAGTAATTATCCGGGTGATTATTACGGACGGGTAACGCGCCCGGTGGCATTTTTCCTGTTAGCTAAACTGGCATTAAACTGCGAAGTCTATTTGCATGACCGGTGGACGACTACCGCCCGCCCGGATGGAAAGTCGATTTATTTTCAGGTAGGCGACCGTTCCCTGAATGCCTGGCAAACAACGATGGCATATTGTGATTCACTGGCAGTCTGTGGCTACCGACTTTCTCCTGCTTATACCGATAACTTCAAAGTCTATAACGAAGGTTCGGAAGAGAACATCTTTACCATTCCGATGGATAAGAATTTATATACGAATCAAATGCAGAATCTTTTCCGTTCCCGTCATTATAATCATGCCAAGGCGTATGGACTGGGAGGCGAGAATGGATCGAGTGCTACTATCGAAGCCCTTCAGACATTTGGTTATGGAACGGATTCTGTTGATACCCGTTTTGACGCCTGCTATTTTGCGGGAGTTGTATTCGACTTGAACGGTGATACGGTTCGGTTGGATAATGGAACGGTCTTGGAGTATCTTCCTTGGGATATTCAGCTGGATCTTTCAGGACTGGCTGCTGAGAAGACGGCAGGAGCGCGGATGAAGAAATACGAAGTAGATAGCCAGGGAACGAAAGACGGGAAATTATCTGACAATGATATCGTCCTTTTCCGGTATGCGGATGCTTTGTTGATGAAGAGTGAAGCTAAAGTGAGAAATGGAGAAAATGGTGACAGCGAACTCAACGAAGTACGTCGGCGGGTAGGAATGCCGGAACGGAAAGCTACGCTTGAGAACATCCTGGCAGAACGCCAATTGGAATTGGCTTGGGAAGGCTGGCGCCGACAAGACCTGGTTCGCTTTGGTCGGTTTACGAGGACTTATAGCAGTCGCCCGCAGTTACCGCAAGAAGAAAATGGTTATACCACTGTTTTCCCGATTCCCGACAATGTACTTACACTGAATAAACAGCTGACACAAAACCCGGGATATTAAAGAAAGACCCGGAAAAAGAGAAAGAGGGTGTGTCGTAATACGCGATTCACCCTCTTTTCTTTATCAACGATAAGA
>ERZ779865.712-NODE-712-length-28055-cov-9.889357_pt1 | contig 28055 bp, 18 predicted proteins | sample MGYA00433088_ERZ779865 | MGnify/ENA primary metagenome ERZ779865 (study PRJEB29588, sample SAMEA2151703) | human gut metagenome | biome: human gut; feature: human-associated habitat; material: faeces | place: Denmark | collected 2008/2010 ... | reverse complement strand
AGCATCATTACTAAGCTCACGCACAATCACCGGCATGGTCTTCCTCCCAGCAAGCTCACAAGCTCTCTTTCTCCTGTGCCCCGATAATATCTCATAATCACCGTCCTTTGTTTGTCTTACAATCGCCGGTTGAAGCACACCGAACGATTTCACGCTTTCAACAGTTTCCATCATAGCTTCGTCTTCCCGTATCTTAAACGGGTGATTCGGAAACGGTTTTAACTTTTCAAGTGGAATATTTTCAACTACTTCCTGCATTCTTCCTCCTTTTACCTCATTTTGAACATGAAAAAAAGGCATATCACTATGCCTTTTTTATATGAATTCATATAATCATTTATTTTTCAAAACTGATTATTTTTTATTTACTAAATCTTTTAATGCTTTACCAGCTTTGAATACTGGAGCTTTTGATGCAGGTATTTTAATTTCTTCTTTAGTTTGTGGGTTTCTTCCTTTTCTAGCTGCTCTTTTTCTAACTTCAAAAGAACCGAATCCAACTAATTGAACTTTATCTCCTTTTGCTAATGATTCCATAACTGTGTTTACGAAAGCATTTATTGTTGCTTCAGCACCTTTTTTTGTGTCTCCTGTTTGTGCAGCTACTGCTGCGATTAATTCAGCTTTGTTCATCTTTTTACCTCCTAATAGATTTTAGTATTTATGTAGATTTTCAAATCTACAATATGTTTATTCGCCAAAGTCACCTAAAATCCTTCTTTTTTTTTTATTTTTTTACTAATTTTTCAATACTTTAGCAATTTTTTAAAATTTTTATTCACAAAAATGCATTTTTTTCAAAATGGCGTAAACCTTGTCTCCCTTGGGTAACATCTCAATTTCTTCCTTTGAAAACACTTTCAAAATTAATAATGTAGCTACAAAGACAATTACCGCAACAATTATAGCAATTATAGTAGCAATTCTTATTGGCAATATAATTCTAACAGCCGTATATATTCCATAAGAAATAACTGACATCAATATTGTTGCTATAATTGGTTTTATCGCCAATCCAAATAATGAGAAATTCAATTTAACTGTTTTTATCAATACTGTATATACTATTATAAAAGAAATTAAATGGCATAATACAGACCCAATAGCTGCACCATTTTCATAAATTCCCTCTATAGGCATTAATAAAACATTTGCTATAATTTTAGCTATAACACCTATTCCTAATGCAATAACAGGTGTTTTTACTTTTCCAAATCCTTGTAAAATACCATTTATAGTCTGAGCTAAAATAGTAAATATTATAGTGAACGCAGATATTGCTAATAACATTCCTCCATCACTTGCATATGGGAAAAGTAATAATAATATTTCATTTGCATATAAAAACATTCCAGCTGTACAAGGCAATCCAATTATCAAACTAAGCAAAAGTGAAAATGAAACTCTTTTATTAATTGTATCCATGTCATGTTTTGCATTTGCAGCAGATATTGCTGGAACAAGTGCTGTAGCAAATGCTACATTGAACGCAAGTGGTAATGATGTAAGTATATCCACTTTTGCACTTAATATACCATATTTAGCTTTTGCCACTTCTTCACCTAAAATTGGCTTTAACATTTTTACAACAGTTGTTGAATCAACTAATTTATTTAAAGAAGATAATATAGCAGTTAAAGAAATTGGAATAGCAATCCATAAAATAGTTTTAACAATTTCTTTAATACTTTTATTTTCAGTTTTTATCCCATTTTCATTCTTTATAGAAATGAATTTTCTTTCCTTAATATAATATCTATACAAATAAATAAAACTAAATACAATTGCTGTACTAGTTGCTAATGTGGCTGCTGCTGCCATATATGTAGTATTTGTACTTGTTAAAATTACAGCAATTTCCACAAATATAATAGTAAGTAAAGTCTTCCAAAATTGTTCAAATGATTGTGCATTCGCAGTAGCTTTCATTTGCTGTCTACCGCTAAAATATCCTCTAAGTACTGACGAAATAGCAACAAAAAATACACCAGGTGCTAATATCATCAATGTTACTTTTGACTCTGGAATTTCAAGCCACATATCTGAAATATAACCTGCTCCAAAAAATAATAACAATGTTCCAATCATTCCTATTATTCCAAATGTCAATAATGCTACTTTAAAAACCTTATGAGCACCACTATTATCTCCTATTGCAATTTTTTCAGAAACTAACTTTGAAATAGCATTTGGTATTCCAATAGATGAAATCGAAAGTAACAAAGCATATATTTGATAGCTTCCCATGTATATAGCATTTCCAGAATCTCCAAAACCTTTTCTGTTAGTTAAATATAAAGTCTGAACCAAGCCTAATACTTTTATTAATATCTGTGAGAATACTAATACTAATATACCCTGTAAAAAAGTTTCTTTTTTCCCACCAGATCTTTTTTCTGTTTTTTCTAGCATACATTTTTCCTTTCTCTCAAATATCTTTTATTATATTTATATTAGTATTCAATTTCAAGTATTTTATTTTTATAATCCTTGGTAATCAAGTAAATAAATTTGAATGAATTTTTATTAGTAAATTTTACTACATTTTTCGCAAAAAGTATTGTATTTTTGCCGTTTTTATAGGATAATATAGATGTAAATTTTTGTGAAAGTGGTGAACATTTTGTTTAAATCAATTAATAATTTTATTTGGAAATATATAGACGCTTTTTTAAAAAAGCTAAAAACTGATAGAAATACCTTTTTTACATATGTGTTAACATTAATATCTGTATATATCTGTGTTGACAGAGTTGTAGAAATGCTATTCTTATGTTTCTCAGGAATATCGGTTTCATATTGGGGACCATTCGCATATACAATTGCTATACTTTGTCCTGTATTTGCCTTTTTATTTGGAGCAGGTTCCAAGTTTGCAACAGATGACGCAAAAAAATTCTCATTATTTGTTCTATATTATATAGCTTTGTATATTGTAGCATTATCAATGATAATGCAATGGGCTAACCAATTCTTATGGGTATTCTTATTCTCATTACCTAATTACACAGGTATTGTTGGTGGATTTATGGATGTTATAAAACCAGCATTTACTGCTCTTGCATGGTATTTGCCTATTGTATCAATCATGCCTGTTTTCAAAAAAATGTATACAGGTTGGGCAGATACAAAAGATATTCGAGATTCAGTTGCTGATTATAATGGTATCTCACTTTCACCAGAATCTGATAAAGTTGGGCCATACACTTGTGAAATGTTCATCTGTAAAGATGGTGAAACAGGAAAAACTATAAAAACTCCCGAATCAAGAAGATTCGAATCTACTCTTATTGTTGGTGTATCTGGATCAGGAAAAACGACAATGGCTTTTGAACCAATGATTGCTCGTGATATAGAAAAGAAGTTCTTCTTAAAAGAAGCTTCTAAAGAATTAGGGTTCGCAGCATTAAAAACTGGAATCGCAACAATTAAAGAACCTTATTCTAACGATTATTTAAACGCCAACTTTACTCTTGACATGTTAGATATCACTCAAGGTAAAGAAAAAATATTTAATACTTATTTAAATAAATTAATTTATACATCTTCTGGTAAAAAGAACATCTACAAAAATCTTGGTATTACATACATGGCTCCAGATTATGAATCAATTTCTCATATAGAAAAAGTATTAAAAAATTATAGTATTCCATATAATATTGTAGATCCTAATGATATGAGTTCAATTGGATTAAACCCATTCGTATTTGATGATCCAGTAAAAACTTCTATTTCAATTTCAGCAGTTCTAAAAAGAATGTATGAAACAAATGAAGTTACTGTACAACAAGCTTATTATCAAAACATCACAACACAAGCAATTGAAAACTTATCATTATTATTAAAAGAAATATATCCGAAAACACATAATGGTCTATTACCTAACTTAGAAGACTTACTTATGATGTTAAATAATTTTGAACTAGTTGAAAAATTCTGCGAGAAAATGAAAAAAATTCCAGAACTTGCAGAAAAATATCAAATATTACTTACATACTTTCAAAACAACTTTTATGCTGGTTCATCAGGAATAGAAACAACAAAAAAATCATTACAAGCAGCTAGTGCACAACTTGAAAACTTGCTTCGTTTTCCTGGTGTAAGAAATATTTTATGTAACAGAACAAACAATATAAATTTTGATAAAGCATTAAAAAATGGTGAAGTTACTTTAATATGTACAAGACGTGGAGATTTAGGAGCTTCTATAAACAAAGCCTTTGGTCTATTCACTTTACTACTTATGCAACACTCTGTAATATCAAGACCTGGAACAGAAAAAACAAGGATTCCACACTTCTTATATATTGATGAATTTCCTCCATTTGTATGTAAAGCAACTGAAGATTTCTTTACTCTATTTAGAAAATATAGAGTTGGATTAATCATATCAGCACAAAACTTATCACAATTTGGAACAAACAATACAATGACAAACAGTCAAAGTTATAGACAAACAATTCTTGCTAACTGTACTACAAAAATTGTCTTTGGTAACAATACTCCAGAAGACAACGAATGGTGGGAAAAAGAATTTGGAGAAAAACGTGAGTGGAAATTCAAGATGGATTACAACACAAATCCAAAAGATGGTTCAGATCCTGCATACGATCAAAAATATGGAGACATTCAATGGGCATACAAATCTAACTTTAAAGCTGGAAAAGTTCAATCTCAAAAATTCAAAGCTATCATTTACAAAACAAGAGATATTAAAGGAAAGATGGTTGTTGGTAAAGGAAAACTTGACTTCTTAGATTCTAAATATAAAGAAAAACATACGCCAAAGCAATTTAACTTCTCTAAATATTATGAATCAGCAACTTCAACAAAAGAACCTTCAAACGATGTATTAGGAGCACTTATAGGTTCTCCAAAATTTGATACAAATATGACAGACGACGATGGACCTATCAAATATAATTCAACTGACGCAAAATATTTTTTAGAAAATGACAATGCAATAACATATGATATCAACAAAAAGAAAAAATAAAATATTTATATTATATAAATTTTGAAAAGCTTTTATATAACATAAAAACAGAGTTTAATTAATTTAAACTCTGTTTTTCATTATATATATTTTTTATCAGATTCTTCTTATTATTTAATAAACTAAAATTTCTCCACTTTCTAAGAAATTATCACACATTATTTCCAAATATCATCATTCACAAACATAGTCAAAGCCATTACAAAAGCATCTTTAGTCAAATCAATTCTAGATATAACATCATGTGTTAAAAAACTAATTCCACCCTTTCCCTTTCGCAATTCTTTTTCATTGAAAATATCATCCATAACAGTTCCTAAATCTTCTTTTATAATTCTATCCACATATCTATCTGGAACTGGAAAGCCAGGACTAGTTCCCCAAGACTCAAAACCATTATTATCTTTTATAACTGCCACATTTACAATAATCCATTTTCCTAACCTATTAGTTATTCCAGATTCAACACCTGCATAAAAATCAGCCTCTATTCCATTTTCTTTAGCATATTTTATTAAGTTGTCTACTCTATTTCTAGCACCTTGGTAAATTTCATCATCAACAGGCTCATCACTCACCATAGAATCAACAGGTATTCCTTCAATTTCGCAATCTTTATAAAATTTCAAAAAAGCCTGCTCTGTCCCAGCTATCTTTCCAGGATTCTTTGATCCAACTAATATTTTCATATAATCACACTTTCTATAATAAAATTTTAAATCCATTCATCATATTTACGAATATAAATTCTTTTAGCAATTATAGCTATCATACAATATAATACTGTTACAGTCAAAATTAAAACGATATATTCATATGCTATTGGTACCAAACCTATCATTCTACCTACGAAAGTAAAAGGTAATATAAGTCCAATTATTGATAATAAAATTGATGAAGCATATACTGCTTTATGAGCATTACTTTGGAAAAATGGTACCTTTGCAGTCCTTATCATATGCATTCCAGCTAAATTTGAAACAATACTATAACTAAACCAAATCGTTTGGAACACAGCTGCCTCTCTCACTCCTAACACAAACCATAATGACACAAAAACAAGCAAATCAAAAGCAGAACTAATTGGCCCCATAAAAAGCATAAAATTCTTTAAACTTTTTATATCAAACTTTTTTGGCTTACGTAATGATTCTTTATCAACATTATCAAAAGGTAATGTCATTTGACCAAAATCATATAACAATCCCTCTACTAATAATTGAATTGGTGTTTCAGGTAAAAATGGTAACGCCACACTAGCAACTATAACAGATAAAACTTCTCCAAAATTAAAACTTGTAGCAAGTTTTATATATTTTAAAAGATTTGCAAAAGTACGCCTTCCCTCATCTACCCCATCTAGTAAAACTTTTAAATCTTTTTCAAGCAATATTATATCAGCTGATTCCTTAGCAATATCAACAGCTGTATCTACTGAAACTCCAACATCTGAATTTGATAAAGAAGGACTATCATTTATTCCATCCCCCATATATCCAACGACATTTCCTGTATCTCTTAATATTCTAACTATTCTAGCCTTTTGAATTGGGGACAATTTAGCAAAAATATTATTTTTTCTCAGTAATCTAGCAACTCCCATATCTGGTAACTTATCAATTTCAGAGCCTTCAACAATTCTTTGAGTATTTATGCCAACTTTATCACACACACATCTAGTAACATCAACATTATCACCAGTTAAAACAATAACTCTAACACCTGCTTTATTTAACTTAGACACAGATTCTCTCGCAGATTCTTTTGGTGGATCTAAAAATCCAATAAATCCTAAGAATGTCATGCCTCTCTCGTCATCAACAGAAAAGCTTTCCATATTTTCATCAGCAAACTTTTCGCAAATTCCTACAACTCTTAAGCCATCTTTATTCATTTTTTTGCTAATAGATAATACATTTTTTCTTATTGTATCGGTCATATTAACTATTTGTCCTTCCATCTCAACAGATGTACAAATAGATAATATTTCTTCAATTGCACCTTTAGTAATAACAAATCTCTTTTTTTCCTGATCTGATACAACCACAGATAATCTTCTTCTAGTAAAATCAAATGGAATTTCATCAACTTTCACATATTGATCATTTAAAACTTCAAGCCCATTTTCAATAGCTCTTTTAATTACAGCCTCATCAATGTTACCTTTCAAACCAGTCTGAAAATTTGCATTTAGATATGCATATTTCAAAATCTTATCACTTGTCTTTCCTGTAGCATCTAAATACTTTTCCAAAACAATCTTATCTTCTGTTAACGTTCCTGTTTTATCAGTACATAAAATATTCATAGCACCAAAATTCTGAATTGAATCCAATTTTTTTACTATAGTTTTCTTTTTTGACATTCTCACAGCACCTTTTGATAAACAAGAAGACAATATCACTGGTAATAATAAAGGTGTGATTGTTATTGAAATAGCAACAGCAAATGTAAAAGCTGTAAGCAAATCATGTTTCCATGCATTAAACAAAAATATTATTGGAATAATCAAAACCATAAAACGAATTAATAATTTACTAATATTCTCAATACCTTTTTGAAAAGATGTTTTAGGCTTGTTAGGAGAAACACTTTTTGCAATCTTTCCAAAATAAGTACTATCTCCAACTTTAATAACTACCCCTTTTGCACTACCTGAAATAACATTTGTTCCCATGAAACAAATATTATCTAAATCTAATATACTTTCAATTTCTTCTTCATTTTCCGTATTAACAACCTTTTTAACAGAATCTGACTCTCCTGTTAAAGAAGATTGTCCAACATACAAATCTTTAGCTTCAATAATTCTCAAATCAGCAGGTATCATACTTCCAGCTGATAAATAAACAATATCACCAACCGTAACCATTTTTAAAGGAATATCTATCTTTTTTCCATCTCTTATAACTGTTGTAGTTGTTTCAACTAACTCCTTCAACTTCTGAGCCGCTTTATTTGACTTATATTCCTCTGTAAATTCAAGTAAAGTACTTACTACAACTAATACAATTATTACAATAATATTAGCAAAACTAGGGTTCTCTGGTAAAAAAACATCTGTATAAAATAAAATTAAAACAATTCCTAATAAAATACTATTAAAAGGACTAAACAAACTTTGTGAGAAATAATGATACCACTTTTTAGGCTTTGCCTGTTTTACTTCATTTTTTCCATACTTTTTTAAATTTTGATCTACTTCATTTTCAGTTAATCCTTTTTCATCAATTTCAAATTTTTTCAAAAATTCATCTTTATCTGTCAAACACTGTTCACCATATAATTTATTTATATCAATAACATCTTTTGTATTTTGCAATTCTAATTTCCTTCTTTCTAAAAAATATAAATAACAAAACTATAATTATGTAAAACCTTCAACATTTGAAAAAACATCACCTAATTTTTCATTCAAAACCAAATTAGCATAATTGTCATAAGGAGTAGCTCCCTTATTTATTAAAACAAGTTTATTTCCATTATAATATCGTATCAATCCACTCGCTGGAAATACTGTTAATGACGTTCCTGCAACAATCAAACAATCTGCATTAGAAATCAATTCAACTGCATTCATCAAACAGCTATCGTCTAAAGATTCTTCATATAAAACAACATCTGGCTTTATAATTCCACCACATTCACATTTAGGAATTTTTTCCTCACTATTAAACACATATTCTGCATCATAAAATTTATGGCATTTCATACAATAATTTCTATATACACTTCCATGTAGTTCATAGACATTTTTCGATCCAGCCTTTTGATGCAATCCATCAATATTCTGTGTAATAATACCTTTTAACTTACCGCACTTCTCAAGTTCAGCTAATTTCAAATGTGTAATATTAGGCTTATATTTTAAACAATTCATTTTATCCTTATAAAATTTATAAAATTCTTCTGTTTTTTTCATAAAAAAAGAATGACTTAAAATCATTTCAGGTGGATAATCATATTTTTGATTATACAAACCATCCACACTTCTAAAATCAGGAATGCCACTCTCTGTTGAAACACCAGCTCCTCCAAAGAATACAATATTATCACTATTCTTAATTATTTTAACCAATTCTTCTATATTTTTATTCATTTCATTTTCACTTCCAATTTTAATTTTTATATATTAATGAAACAAAAAATCCCTCCATTGACTTTGAAGGCAAAATTTTAATTGCCTTATTTACATCCTTATTTATCCCAGTATTATCTCCAGGAATAACATCTTTAATTTCAAGTCCAACATTTTTAATTTGTATATCAAAATTTTCCAAAGCCCAATCTAATAGCTTTTCATTTTCATATCTATTTATTGTGCATGTAGAATACACCATAACTCCACCATGTTTTAAAGCTTTATATGCACTTTCAAATAATTTCTTCTGCAATTTTACCAAATCATTAACTGTCTTTTCAGACCATCCTCTATATGTTTGAACCTTTGTAGCTACGAATCTACCTTCACCGCTACATGGAGCATCTAATAAAACTTTATCAAAAGCTTCTACATATTCATCGCCAAGCTTTTCACCACGTCTATTAATTACAGTAACTATATCTGCACCCTGCATTTGAACATTATATTTCAATCTTTCGCATCTAATTTTATCTAATTCATTTGCCAAAATTTCGCCATCGTTTTCCATCAGAGCTGCCATCTCCGTTGTTTTACTTCCTGGTGCTGCAGTCATATCCAATATCTTCTCTCCTTTTTTAGGATTCAAAGCTAATGGAGGAACCATACTTGAAAGGCTCTGAAAATATATATAACCTTTTTCATAAATATCTAACTTCTGAATATCCTTTTCCTTAGCATTTTTTATAACCAAAGCATCAGAATACCAAGGAACTCTTTCAAACTTAATATTTCTTTCTCTAAAATATTTCATTAAATCATAAATATTATATTTGATAGTATTAACCCTCAATGTCAAATATCTATCATCAGTCATTCCAAGTAAAATCTTATCAACAGTTACAGGTGAATACATTTCATATAACTCATCTATAAACTTCTCTGGCAAACGTCTTTTAATCTCACTTACTGAAATCATTTTTCATACTCACCTTTCATTATACATCTTATAAGCTTGCTTAATAATTTGTTTTTACAATATTTAAGCAAACTTATTAATACATAATTATTTACATTAATCATCTATATCATCATCGTCATCTTCTTCAGAAGCAAAATATTCTCTACCTGACACACGTTTTTTATCTCTTTCTTCTTCAACCATCTTAGATATCATTTCTTTAACTTCAAAAGGCTTCTTTATATCCTTAATTTCAAATTCTGGAGTAGTTTTATCTGCTGAACAACAATGAATTGTACCAACTCCAAAGATTCTTTGAAGTAAAGAACGTTTCATTGTTAAATCCATTATTCTATACAATTTTACTTCCTCTTGATTTAAAGAAAATATTCCCGTATCAATTAATAATTTATCTTCCAATAAAGTATATTTTGTAAAAGATAGTGGTAATCCTAAAAAAGGCCTTTTTCTATCATTCCAAACTTTTTCTTTAACTTTCATATTCATTCCCCTTTTCCATTTTTTAATTCTTTTTAAGTATATCAAATAACTTATTCATGTTCAAGAATTGCTATCGCACATTTTATTCCATCAACTGCCGCGGACATAATTCCACCAGCATATCCTGGGCCTTCGCCACAAGGATATAATCCTTTGACAGACTCAGATTGCAACAATTCATTTCTAATAATTCTAACTGGTGACGAACTTCTTGTTTCAACACCTGTTAAAATAGCATCATCATCTGCAAATCCTTTTATTTTAGTATCAAAATATTTTATTCCTTCTTTTAAAGTACTAGCAACAAAGTCTGGTAAAATCTCATTTAAATTTGAACACTTTACCCCAGGCCTATACGTAGGAATAATTTTTCCTATTTTCTCAGTTTTTTTATTTTCTAAAAAATCACCAAACCTTTGAATTGGAGCAAAATAATTTTCACCACCAAGTACAAAAGCTTTCTTCTCAAGATCTTTTTGAAAATCTAATCCAGCTAAAGGATTATCTCCTTCAAAATCTTCTGGAACAACATTTACAAGTACTGCACTATTTGCATTTTCTCCGTCTCTTGCAAATTTACTCATACCATTTGTAACAATGGTTCCTTCCTCACTAGATGATGCCATAACATATCCTCCTGGGCACATACAAAAAGTATAACAAGATCTTCCAGTCTCAGGATTGTGATAGGCTAATTTATATTCAGCAGCAGGTAATTTAAGTTTACTTTCAGTCCCATATTGTGACTCATTAATCATTTTTTGTTTGTGTTCAATTCTTACACCAACAGAAAAGTTTTTTCTTTCCATTTTTACATTTTTTTCATGTAATACCTTAAACATATCTCTTGCACTATGACCTATTGCTAGCACAACTGTATCTGTATCCATTCTTCTCTTATCAGTAATAACACAAGTAACCTTATTATCAATAAACTCTAAATCAACAACCTTTTCCTCAAATAAAAACTCTCCACCTTTTTCTATTATATAGTTTCTCATATTTGATATAATTTTTATTAAATTATCTGTTCCAATATGAGGCTTATTAATATATTTAATCTGTTCAGGAGCACCAAATTTCACAAATTCTTCTAATACATTTCTACAGTAAACACTGTGAATTCCAGAAGTAAGTTTTCCGTCAGAAAAAGTACCTGCACCACCTTCGCCAAACTGAATATTAGAATTAACCTTTAACTTTCCACCATTAATAAACTCATCGACATCTCTTTTACGATCTTCAACACGTTTTCCCTGTTCAACAATAATGGGCTTAATTCCATTATTAACAAGCACAAGTCCAGCAAACAAGCCGGCAGGCCCAGCACCAACAATAACAGGTCTACATCCGCTCTTTCTTCTAACATCAACCATGATATCAAAACAATTTCTCTCAACATGCTTAATTCTCTTATATTTCTCTTCATTATTCACAGATACATCAACAGTATAATTATAAAAAATATCATCTTTATTTCTAGCATCTATTGATTTTTTAAATATATAAAAATCATTTACGTCATTTTTATCAACACCATACTTCTTACATGCTCGAAATAAAACTTCATCATCTTCTATATCATCTCGTATCTTTACATTTTCCAATCTTATCATTTTACAAACATCTCCCTAATCCATTTTATATCTTCAATAGATTTATCAATATTAAATATTCCATTTCCAACTGGATAATAGACCGGAAATACTTTATACTCTTTTCCATTTATCTCTTTAACATAATACTTTTTTCTACATTGTGATACCGAAATTTTATCATCAAGTATAATTGAACTAACTTGATTTCCAAAAGAAATTATAACTTTTGGATTAATTATTTCTATCTCTTTTTCTAGCAAATATAAATACTGTTTCAAAACTTCATCTGGCAATGGTCTAGCATCTACCTGTGTACACTTTCCAAGATTAGTTATAAAATATTTCTGTCTTTCAACTTCAGCATACACTTCATTTGCAAACTCATAATCCCAATCCTTTGGACGTTTTTCTAAAATTTTATTATATATTTCATTATCAACCAAACCGTGTTTCAAAAAATAATTTCCAAATATTCTTTGTTCCTATCCAAGGTGATTTTCTTCCCTTCCAATCTTTAGAACTAGCAATGTTTCTACCAGTTGGATTCATAAAAACAAAACAAATATCCGGATTATTCTCACACCCTCCATTATAAATTGAATCAAGTTCCTCACTACCATACTTATTCTGCAACTTATCACATTCTTGATTTAAATCACTAATCTTCATCTCATATACCATCTCTTATTATCTATTGTATTTCTGTTATATCATATATTTCTAACATTCTCAACTAAGATTTATATCAATTACAATCAATTTTTTCTCCCCATAATTAACTAAAAAACATCTCACCGTTTCTTTACAAAAACATGTCAATAATATTTCTTTTCGATTACACTTGACAAAAAATATTGTTATTGCTATAATGTGATTATAAATTAGGATAATTTTACTCTTAATTATCCAACACACAAAAGTAATTTAAAACATACAGTAGATAAAATTTTAGGAAGTGATTCAAATGAAAAATATTAATTATGAAACAAAGGAAAATACTACAACTCTAGCACTTACAGTAAGAAAAGAACATAGATTACTCGTTATTAATAACGCACTACAAACAAGCAAAAGAATATCAATTAAAGTTATATTCTCTGCTATTACTCTTACGCTATTAAATTTATTTATATAGAAAAAAACGGATCTTAATTTGTATAAACATTTTAAAATCCGTTTTCTTTATTTTCAAAAAACATAAAAATACGTCTTTACAATTAAATGTAAAGACGTATTTTTTATTGTATTTTATTTTTTATCAACTGTATATGCAATGTGTAACTCTTTTTCAAATGTAGCCGGATCCTTAACTTCTAATGTAAATCCAACTCCTTGAACATATTTCAACACATCTCCTGTAGGAAGAATAGTTGATCCTATTAATTCATTAACATCATAAGTATAAGATGTTCCACCTATACTTAATACTACATCCCCAATAACGTTTGCTGTTTCAGGAATTGTTAACACAGCTGGTGATGTTGAAGTTATAGCATTTGAATGTGTTGTTGAAGAATCTTTCAAAATTGTATCAAACTCTTTAGAAAGATTTTCTGTAGTAGCCGTTGTATCTGCCCCATCATCTACTGGAATATATTTATTTTTTCCAATTGTCTTTAATACAAACTTAGCTAATGATGTTTCAGTATAATAATGATATTTTGATCCATTCCTTGCTGTTTTAATTCCATCAAATGGAACAACACTATTCATAGCTTGATGTGTAGCATTTGTACAAACTCTTTGATACTCAGGAATAATATTACTTACTCGAGGTCCTCCCCAAGAATAGCTGTCTCTCGTTACATAAACTTCTAATAACACTGTACCATTAGCTGGAACAACTATACTATTATTCCATGTTAAAATTGATGAATTATAATAACCACCTTCAGTATATGTTACATCATCAGAAGTAACACCTGTAATTCCTGAAATATTTGCAGTTAATCTTGTTACAGTTACTTCTCTTGAAGAAGAATTTCTTAATGTAATTGTAACTTTATTATTATTATTTGTATCAACATTTGAATCTGAAGTAATTACATCTGAAAGTTCAGAACACTTTGCTACATAAGCACATTGACTTGTCAATCCCTTTTCAGTTCCTAAGCCTATTGAATATACCATATCAGCATGTGCTTTAACATTTGTAGCTGATGCTATAATATTTTCTACACTATTATTTTGATATGTTGGATATTCTCGGGCATTTGTTGACCCCTTATCAATAAGTCCAGTATAATCTTGTGGCGTTGATGGTGCACCATCTGATAAGAATATAACAACTTTCTTATCATTTGTTAATGTACCTCCAGTAAGTAGATTATCAGCTGCTACTAAACCATCATTAATATCTGTACCTTCAATTGATCTCAAGTTATTTATTCTTGAAATTGCACTAGCCTTAGCTTTATATGTGTATGTTGGTGAAGTTTCTGCATCTTTACTATATGCAATAATTGTTACAGTAGAATCTGTTTCAACTCCATCTGGGAATACCTTATTTACTAATGCTTTTGCAGCTACTTTAAGTGCATCTAATCTTCCAATATTATTCTCTGTCATACTTCTTGAAACATCAAGTACTAAAACTAAATCCATAGATTTTGTAACTTGAGCTGTAGCCGAAACACTAATTTTCTTAACAACATCAACAGTAGCTGATTTCTCAATACCATTAATTGTTGCAGTATTTACAATATCTTCATCAATATTAGTTGAAGTAACTTTAACTTTAAATGTTAATATTAGTTTTGCATTTGCAGCTAAATTTCCATTATATGATATTGTTCTAGTTTCAGCATCATAACTTCCATTTCCAACAATTATTCCATTTACTTTAATAATTATTGGATTAGCTTTTCCTTCAAGTGTTTCACTATATTCAACACCTTTTGGTAATGGATCAGTAATATTTACTTTTCCATCACTATCTGATTTATTTTCAGCAGTAATAGTATATTCTATAATATCACCATATTCTGCTTTTCCATCTTCTTCAGCATTTATAACCTCAGCTGTCTTATCTGATTCAATCATAATCTCAACATTATTTGTTACTTTATTTGTAGTCTTTTCTGAAGAACCTTCTGGAATATACTTAGCAGTATTTTCAACTACATAAGATAACTCAGATTCATTTAAAATCCTTGTCTTAGCTTCAATTGTGATAATTACTTGATTTCCACCATTCTTCTTCAATAATCCAGACCATGAAACTTTTCCATTTTCATAAGTAACAGCTATTGGCGTATCTGTTTCATTAGATCTAATTACACCTGTAACAATTACATCAGTTAATTTACTAATGTCTATATCATCTGTAATAGTTACTTTTGAATCTTCATCACCTGTGTTACTTCCAACAAGTACATATTTTAATGTTGAACGAACATCTACTGTCTTTCCATTGATATCATTACCTTCTGTATTTAATACTTGTTTTGTAACATTAATATTTGGTTTTACAATCTCATATGTTTTTTCATCAGTTGTAGTCTCTGTATTTACTATAACTTGGTTAGCCTCAATTCTAGCTTTTGTAACATTTTCACTTAAAGTATCTACTGAAACTTCAAATTCAATCGTTACTGTGTGTCCTGCTTCCAATCTGTAATCGTTTAATGAAATTGTTCTCTTATCTTCGCTTACAGCAATACCTTGAGTAACATTTCCATTATCTTTAACAGCTATTGTATTTTCAATTAATGATATTCCTGATTTTAATGTATCAGATACATCAATATTTTTATACTCAGTTCCACTATTTGAAACTGTAATTGTGTATTTAATTTTGTCTCCCTCATGTACTGTTGTTCCTGTTGTTTGACCTTTAGTACATTCAGAAATTACACTAGTCTTTGTAGTATTGATAATAGGTTTCTTAACATCTGTAGGTGGCTCCGGATCTTCTCTATCAACTCCATTTACCGTTACTTTATTTGCAGTAAGTTTTGCTGATTCTACTGGAACTTCTTTTCCATCTACTGTTGTTGTTCCTAAATTATCTATAGTTACTCTAAATGTAATTGTTAATTTTGACTCTGCTGGTAATGAATAATTGTTCAATGAAACTACATTTTCTGCAACAGAAACTCCTGCTGTAACAGCTTCACTATTTAATGAACCTGCCTTATATGTCATTCTTTGTGGTAATGTATCATTCATATTTACAATTCCAGCAACCGTTCCATCATTAGAAATTGTAATTGTATATTCAATCTCATCACCCTCGTGAACTGTTGTAATTTTATCAACACCTTCACTATCTATCATTCCATAATCATCACATTTAACAACTTTACTTACTTTAGCTGTTGAAATCTTAGCTTTACCAATAGTTACATCTGTTGATGATGGTGGATTTCCATTATCAATTGTCGCTGTATTAGTAACCTTTTTCTCAACATTATCAATATCTTTAGCAATAACTTTAATTCTTAACTCACGAGATGCACCAGCAGCTAAGTTATTAATATTCCATTTTATTTCTGGATCATTAACATTAACTACATCACCATCTATTTGAGTATATCCCATATATTTAAAATCACTAGGTATTATATCTGTAACAACAGCGCTACCTACTTCTTCTCCTCTATTTGTAGCAGTTATAACATATTCAAACTCACCATCAACATTTACATGACTTTCAGTTACAGTACTTGTTTTTGCAATTACTATATCAGCCTTCTTAACATCTGTTGGTGGATTTGGATCAGTTGTTGGAACATTATTTACTTTAACAGTATTAGCATTTAATTCAGCACTCGTAGCATTGTTTCCATTGCTGTCTTTTCCAAGATCATCAATTGTAACCTTAAATGTAATTGTTAATTTCTCATGTGCTCCTAATGAATAACTGTTTAATTTAACAACATTATTCTCAACAAATGCCCCTGCTACACCATTTAAAGAACCTGTTTTATATGTCATACCTGATGGGATAGGATCTTCAACAGTTATATTACCTGTAACATCGCCTTTATTTTCAATTGTAATTGTATATTCAATCTCATCACCTTCATGAACAGTTGAACCTGTTAATACTTTTGGCATTTGAGTACAATTTGTAATTTTACTTGCCTTAGTTGTTGAAATTACTGGTCTAGCCACATCAACATCTTTATGATCAGTTGGCTCTCCATCTTGTTTTACAGTATTAGTAATAGTTATTCTATCAGCACCATCTTTAGCTAACTCATTAGCTGTTACATACACTCTCATTTCTCTTGTTTCATTTGGTGCAATTGAATTAACATTCCATGTTAATTCTCCATCATTCTCTGAAACCACATCTGCACAATTCATTGGAATAACTATATTATATCTTTTATAAGTTAAACCTTCTGGAATCTCATCTGTTACTATAACACTACCAGAATCAGTTCCTTTATTTTCAACTTTTAATACATAGAAGAATTCTTCTCCAACACTTACTAATGCTTTAGAAACATCCTTTGTAGTATTAATCATTGGCTTAATTACTTCATAATCTTTATCATCTGTTGTAGTTTTACCATCAACAACAACAGCATTTCTATCAATTACTTTTTTATAAATCTTATTACCAGCTTCATCAACTAAATAATCTGATTCATCTAATTCATCAACACTTACTTTAAATGTAATTGTTAATTCAGTATCTCCAGCTAATTCATAGTTAGAAATTACTAATTTTCCATTAGTTATAACAGCCCTGTATTTTCAAGACTTGCAGTTAAAGTATTCTCAACATAAGTTAAGCCATCTTTAATTTGGTCTTCAACATTTATAATCTTTGATACCTTACCATCATTAGAAATTGTAATTGTATATTCAATTTCATCTCCTTCATGTACCGTTGTTCCAGCTAAAATTTCTGGATTCTTTGTACAATCAGTAATTCTACTTGTTTTTTGTGTAGAAATCATTGGTTTTCCAACTGTAATTTCTACCTCATCAGTTGGTTCATTATCAACTAATACTTTATTAGGTATTGTATCACTTACTTCGTTGAAACTTCCTCCCCATACTGTTATAGTTGCTGTTCTTGACTCACCTACTTCTAAATCAAAAACATTCCATGTAACTGTTCTAGTAGTTGAATCATATGAAATATTATCTTTTTCATATTTATTTACTAACTCAGATGTTTTGTAATTTAATCTACTATCTAAAGCATCAGTTACAACCGCATTACCTTTTTCATTACCATTATTAGTTACAGTTATTGTATAAACAACACTTTCATTTTCTCTAATATAATCTACATCAGCTGCTGGTGTTGTTTTTGTAGCTGTAATATAAGGTTTCTTAACTTTCTCTGGTCCATCTGGATCTTCAGTTGATTCACCATTTACAATGACTTCATTCTTTACGAAATCCGCTTCTGTTATTGGCGTACCATCTGTCTTTGTACCAGTTAATTCATTAACACTTACCTTAAATGTAACAACTAGTTTACCACCTGCTACTAATGAATAATCAGTAACACTTACTTTATTAGTTAAAGTATCATATTTTGCGACATTTCTTAATGTAGTTTTCACTTCAGAATTATCACTCGCAACAGTAACTAATTCTGCTTTTACTGAATTTGCAACATATGTTACACCTGTTTTCAAAGCATCCTCTAAAGATACATTTCCAGCAACTTTACCTGAGTTAGTTACTGTAATTGTATATTCAATTTCATCACCCGCATGAACTGTTTTAACCTTGCTTATGCCATCACCATCTACCATTGCATAATCATCACATTTAACAACCTTACTTGCTTTAGTTGTTGAAATGATTGGTTTAGCAATAGTTACATCTGTTGATGACTCTGGTCCATCTTTTATTTCAGCCTTATTGGTAATTATTTCTTCATTTCCATTAATTGATATTGGTGTAACTTTAATTTCAATTATTCTTGAAGATCTAGCTGGTAAATTTGTTACATTCCATGTAACTTTATTTTCTTCTACACTAATTGTATCTCCAACTAATGCATCACCATAGCTATCTATTCTTAAATTGCTTGGTACTTCATCTTCTACAACTGCAGAACCTTTCTCATCTCCATTATTATCAACTACAATATAATATGAGAATTGTTTTCCAATCTCAGCATATTGACCTGCTTCAATTGAACTTGTTTTTGTAACATTCAAATCAGGTTTCTTAATCTCACTTGGTCCTTTTGAATCTTCAGTTGGCTCACCATTTACAATTACTGTATTTGCTTCAAATGTAGCTTTTGTAATCTTATTACCATTATCATCTACCCCAAGAGCTTTAACTCTTACTTTAAATGTAATAACAAGTTCACTTCCAGCTGCTAATTCGTAATTATCTAATGAAATAACTCCATTTTCAGATTTAACACCTGTAACATCTTGATTTCCAACCTTAGCTATTAAAGATCCTTCAACAAACTCTACTTTATCTTTTAATTCATCTCTAACATTGATTTTATCAGAAACAACACCATTATTTTCAGCAGTTATTGTATATTGAATTTCGTCATTTTCGTGAACAACATCAATGTTTGAACCTGTCATTCCATAATCATTACATGTAATAACTTGAGATGACTTAGTAACATCAATATCAGATTTTCCAATATTAACTTCTGTTGATGATGATGGATTTCCATTATCAATTGTTGCTATATTTGTAGTTTCAACTTTAACACCAGTTATATCTTTAGCTGTAACTCTAATTTTTAATACTTTTGAACTTTCTACTGCTAAATCTGTTACAGTCCATGTAACTGTATTTCCACTAACACTTACACTGTTACCAACATCTTGATCATCAACTTTTATATTACTTATATCAACTGTAAATTCAGCTGGTATAATATCTGTTATAACAGCATTTCCTTTTTCAGTTCCATTATTTTTAGCTGTTATTATATAATCAAAACTTTCTCCAACACGTACATAATCTTTATTAACTACTGTACTTGTTTTAGAAATTTCAATATTTGGTTTTTTAATCTCTGTTGGTGGATTTGAATCTTCTTTATCAATTCCATTTACTGTTACTTTATTTGCAGTAAGTTTTGCTGAAACAGCTTTTACTGTCTCTCCCTTATCATTTGTAGTTGTTCCTAAATCATCAACAACTGTATCAAATGTAATTACAAGAGTTGCACCTGCTTGCAATTTATAGCCTGTTAATGTAATAGTTTTTCCACTAACTTGTATTTTAGATTGTGCATCTGCTAAGTTAGCTATTACATTACCAGAAATGCTTAATCCCTCAGGAATAGTATCATTTAAATTGATTATTCCAGCTTCTGAACCCTTAGCATTTGAAACTGTAATTGTATACTCAATCTCGTCACCTTCATGAACAGTCTTAATCTTATCAACACCGTCACCATCAATCATTGAGTAATCATCACATTTAACAACCTTGCTTACCTTACTTGTTTCAATAATTGCTTTTTTAACATCTTTTGGCCCATCTGGATCTGGAATTGGATGTTCCTTATCACCATTAACTACAACATAGTTTGCATCAATTACTTTTATACATGTTTTATTTCCATTTTCGTCTTCTACATAGTCATTTTCACCTAATGTATTTACTGTAACATTGAAAGTAATTATTAATTTCTCTCCAGCTTCTAATGTATAGCCACTTATTGAAATCTTATTACCAGTTACAGTCATATTATCAACTGTTTTACTTACTCCTACAGAGCTTTCATCAAGTGTTAAGCCCTCAGGAATCTTGTCTTCTACATTAATTATCTTTGAAGCAGAACCCTTCTCATTTGAAACAGTAATCGTATAAGAAATTGTGTCCCCTTCATGAACTGTAGAAACATTTCCAGTTTGTTTTAAGCCTTCTGGTTCAGTACATTCTGAAACAACACTTGTCTTAGTTGTTTCTATCCAAGGTTTTTGTACTTCTTTGTCGCCACCCTCTTCTGGAATATTCTCATCATTAACAGTAACAACGTTTGCATCAATTACCTTTTTATAAACATATTTATTATCTTCAACTTTAACTAAATCATTTTCAGTTAACCCATCAACTTTAACTACTAATGTAATTACTAATGAATCACCAGCAGCAAGTTCATAGTTTTCAACTTTTATACCTGTAACATTACCATCAGCATCTGTTACTTGTTCAGCAACACCTTTATTATCAGTAACACTTACAAAAGATAATCCTGATTTAATAGTATCAGTTAAATTAACCTTACCTTTCTCATCACCAGAATTTGAAACTGTAATTGTATATTTAATCTCATCATTTTCATGAACTACGTTTACTTTACCAGTTTGATTATATTCAGTACACTCAATTACTTCACCTACTTTAGTAGTTGAAATCATTGGTTTCTTAACATCTGTAGGTGGGTCTGGATCCTCTTTTGGATTCTCCTTATCACCATTTACAATAACCTTATTAGCTTCTAATTTAGCATGAGTATTTTTAGTTATTGTTCCATCTTCATTCTTTATTTCACCTAATTCATTAACTCTAACTCTAAATGTAATGTTAAGTACAGCACCAGCTTCAATTGTATAATCATCTAATGTTAAAACATTATCTATTACTTGAACATCAGCATTTATGGCTTCAGCAGCATTTAAAGAACCAGCGATAAATGTCAATCCTTCTGGAATCTCATCTCTTAATGAAACAAAATCTGAAGCAGTTCCATTTTCATTTGAAACTGTAATTGTATACTCAATCTCGTCGCCTTCGTGAACAGTCTTAACCTTATCAACACCGTCACCATCAATCATTCCATAATCGTCACATTTAACAACCTTACTTGCCTTGCTTGTTTCAACATAAGGTTTTACAACATCATAATCTTTATCTCCACCATCTGGTGTCTTATCAGTAGTTTCCTTTGAATTTACAGTTACCTTATTAGCATCAATTTTTCCTGAAGTAGCTGGAGAACCATCTGCATTTTCTCCTAATGGATTAACTGTTGCAACAAAAGAAATTTCCAATGTTGTATTTGCTGCTAATTCATAATCTTCTAATGAAACCTCACCATTCTCAAATTTTACTGGAACATCAGCCTTATCAACTTCTAAAGAACCTTCTTTAAATGTCAAACCTTCCTTTATTGCATCTGAAACACTAACTTTCTCAGCAATGTCACCAGTATTTTTTATTGTTAATGTATATTTAATTTCATCTTTTTCATGAACTGTTGTACCTTCAAACTCTTCTCTATCACATTTTACAATCTCACTAGTCTTAATTGTATCTATGATAGTATTATGTGTTTCATTAGTCTTATCACCATTTACAACAGCCACATTTCTAATAGTTCCAGTAGCACCTTCTAAAACTCTAACTGTAAAGCTTAAAAGTTTTGCTTCCTCACCTTCAGCAAAATCAATTGACCAATAAATTTTCTTTGCACCATCAATTTCTTTTACATCAGCATCTTCAGCTATTTCAACTAGTTCTGTCTGAACAGGTACAGCATCTGAAACTTTAATTCCTTTTTTAGCTTCTTTACTTATATTTTTTACTTCTATTGTATAAGTAATCAAATCTCCTGCTACAACTGTTTTCTTATCTTGTGAAGAAAATTTTTCAGCTGTAACATTTGACTCATCAATATTAATATTTGTAAACTTTCCAGACAAATCTAATTTTTGCCATGAAACCATTAAATCTTCTGTAATTTGTCTTTCTGTTTCTTCGACTCTTTCTGTAACGTACTCTTGATTTGGAACATTAGCATTTGTTGTAGCTGTTGTTGTTCCATTTCTTGTTACATTAGCATTAACATTAGCTGTTGTATCTGAACTTGTTCCATTAACTGTAGTATTTACAGTATTATTAGAAACATCAGTACTATTTGTATTTTCATTTGAAACATTCTCATTTGGAGTTGTTTCATTCTGTGATTGACTATCATCTTTTCTCTCATTATCAACAACTTTGCTATTTTCTGATTCTCTTTGTGCAATTTCATCACTTGCACTAGTTGAACCATCATCTTTTAAGAAAGCAACAGCTCCAATAATAGCAATAATAATTAAAATACAAGTAGCTACAATAGCAGCAATAGTTTTTTTATCAAGAGCCTTTAATCGATCTTTCATTTTATCCTCCTTTCTCAGGTTCAAATGCTTCAATAAAACTCATATTCAAAATCAGTCATTATTCTTAACAACTTCTCTTGCCTTAGTTATAAGTCTTTTTTTATTTCCATTTGAACACGTTATTAATGTCACTTCTTTTGTATTACCATCAACTGATTCAACACATGAAACGTCATTTGGATCAATTATATAATAATCGAAAACTTCATAATCTACTGTCCTATTTTTCTTATCTGTAATTTGAATTATGTCACCTTTTTCAAGATATTTTGTTTTTCCGAACATCGTCCCATCTCTGTTGTTATGTCCAGCAAATGTGACATTGCCAATTTCATTTAATTCATTTCCCCAGAATTTAGTAATAGATAATTTCATTCCTTTATTATCTGTCCTATCCAATATTGGATATTTCAAATCAATCTTTGGAATAGTTATAATACCCACTACCGTATAATCATCTATCTTAATGTCTTCTGAAATTTGTGTATCACTATCATTTTCGTTATCATATTTACTATTAAATTCTTCAACAACATCTGATAATCGCTTTTCGTTTATCTGATTTCTACCATATTTAATAACAATCAATAAAATTGTCACTAAAATAACAACAACAAGTAAAATTATCAAAAAATTCAAAAACTTCTTTTTACTCATTAATGTTTTTTTCCTTATTTGTCTTTTTCTTTATAAGAACAGCAACTATTAATAAAACAATTGCAACTCCTAATATAACGAAAAGGACAATACTATCATAAGTAATTGGTAATTTTGATGTTGTTTTAACTATATTTTTATCTTTAACAAATTCTTTATCTTCATTTTGGAAACATGTTAAAAATTGAACATCCTCAATCTCTTTTGAATCATTTCTAATCCAAAGAATATATTGGTCACCTGTTTTAGAATCAAGTGGTTGCTCAATTTTCATATCAGGAACTAAATTCCAACCTTCTGCTCGTGGCATTAATTGGTAGTATAGATCATAAAATTCTTTACACATCCTTATATTTTCATATAGTTCTGATTTTGCCTTCAAGCTATTAAGCTCTTCAGCTAAATCCATAAATCTGTTGTACTCTTCTGTATTTGGTAATTTTACTAAGCTATAATAATACTCTGAATCGCTATCATCTGTAATATCTACTCTTCCTCTAGTTGTAGTATAAACAATACCATTTTCTGTTCTCTGAGTAACAGTTTTTTGTGTAGTATCTACAGCAATTCTTTTTGTAACATTATTTACTAGGTCAATTACATCATATGAAATACAATCCTTAAGATCAATTTCAATTCCATCAGCTAAATAATTTCCTTCTAAATCTCTCACGTATACATATACTGTTCCATTTGAAAAATAATCCGTATATCTTTTTTCAGTAACATGTATAACGTACTTACCATCCGAAGTTTCTTTTTCAGCTCTTATGTAATCTAAATCATCTTTGTTTGCAGTATTACTATTTGTAAATGCATATTCATACTCTTTATCTAATGTAGAGTCTAAATAAATGATGTACTCATTATTTTCTTTATTTAAAACTGTCAAACCATCATTAGCTGCTAAAACTTCATTAGAAAAAAATAAAATGAATAAAAACATTACACAAAAAGCAAGTCTAATGCCCAATGTTTTCTTCATTTTTTCACCTCCTATCAACAAATTTCAGAAATATTTTTTTGCGTTTTTATTCTATAATCTTTTCCTATATTTATCAATATATTTTTCGCTAATTCTAGCCATTTTTCAGCATTTTTTTCACATTAAATATCCCTGATATACAATTATTATTCAAAACATAATTTAAAAATGTCTTTTAATTATTTGACTTTCAATTTAATAGAAATTAAATTATACCAACTGTATAACCAAGCTCACATCTAACTAAAAAACTCATATTTATCTATGTATACTAAACATATTAGAATAACAAAAAAAAGCAAGCATATTACATGCTTGCCTCTTTTCTAATTGTACTCAATTGATTGAAAAATCAAGAATCTACCATATTCGCAATACTCAACCCAACCAACAGGATTTTTAGCATATACCTGCATAGATTTCAGTTTTCTCTTCTGATCAAACATTGCAAACTCATATTCATTCAAAATGGCAAATTCCTGAAAATAAGTAATTTTTTCTTTTGGTAAACAGCCATCCCTCTGAATAAGTTCATCTTTGCCTAACATTCTGGCATTCACCATACTTAGCAAAGATACATTGGCATCATCCTCCGAAAAATGATGAAAAAACTTCTTCAATACAGCAACTTTTTCCCTATCTGGCTGTACTAAAATTACAATGCTTTCATCATGTTCTTCTACCCTGGCTATACCATTAAACTTGGTATACTCCTCATTTTCAACATTCAATCTGCCACTCTCAGTCCAATCAATAATCTCAAACTTCTCATGATCATTAATTATTGAAATAGCAGATCTCAGTAACGAATCCTTTTTTACTCTACATGACTTCTCCTTTTTGAACCCATCAGGATATTCTTCTTTAATCCTCTTCACAAGTTCATTCTTAACAGAAGTCGGCAGACCTGCCCAGTAAACCGCTCCGTCAATGTATTTCAAATGTGGTTCATTGAGTAAATCAAAGTTTACTTGAATAAGTGAACATCCATCTGAAAAAAGCATCAACTGATTAGCTACTTCAGCCTCTTCAAAAATCCGTCCTTCAATTTCATACTTCTTACCCATGCTGCAACCTCCTTAGCTATAGCCATAGCTGTATGAATAATTTAATTAGATACAATAAAATTATAGCACGATTTACATAATATTTCAATTATACTTCAAATTCATTTTTTATTCTATCTTTAGCTAGTTCTAACGCTTTTTTTCTAGCACTAATCATATTTTTTTCATCTGATGACAATTCAGCTAAAGTTCTACCATCTGCTAATTCAAATATCTCATCAAATCCAAATCCATTTTCTCCTCTGCAGTTTTCAGACACCAATCCATCTAAACTGGCAACGACAGAAATAGTTTTATATCCATCAGAAATACCAATTGCCGTACTAAATTTAACATTTCTATTTTCTTTTGGCACACCTTTCATACGTTCTAATATTGCTTCATTTCTTTCTCTATCTGATCCAGCATGCCACCTTTTAATATAAACTCCTGGAAAGCCATCCAAAAAAGCAACTTCTATGCCAGAATCATCAGCAATAACAATTGAGTTTTCCAAAGTTTTAGCAATCTCTTCTGCTTTCTTCTTAGCATTATCCTCAAAAGTATTTTTATCTTCCTCAACATCAATCTCGATACCAGCATCTTTTAATGAAATAATTTCATAATCTTCCATAATCTCTTTTGCCTCTGCTATTTTTCCTTTATTTGAAGAAGCCATAACAATTCTTTTCAATTAAATTCCTCCTTTTTGAAAAAAAGTATTTATATTATAGGAAGTTCAGAGAACTTTCCTATAACATAAAAAAATGCCTTGAGAAAGATTCTCAAAGCATTCTTATATTAAATTATTTTAAATTTAATCCTTTTCTTCCAGCATAAATAGCAACATCACCTAATTGATCTTCGATGTTTAATAATCTGTTGTATTTTGCAACTCTATCAGTTCTGCAAGGAGCACCAGTCTTTAATTGACCAGCATTTGTAGCAACAGCAACATCAGCTAAAGTTGTATCTTCTGTTTCACCACTTCTATGAGAAACAACAGCTGTCATTCCATTTTTCTTAGCTAATTCAATAGCATCTAAAGTTTCTGTTAAAGTACCAATTTGATTTAATTTAATTAATATACTATTTGAAACTCCTAAATCAATACCTTTTTGTAATCTTTTAATATTTGTAACGAATAAATCATCACCAACTAATTGAATTTTATCACCTAAAGCTTCAGTTAATTTTTTCCATCCTTCCCAATCTTCTTCTGATAAACCATCTTCAATTGAGATAATTGGATATCTATTTACTAAATCTTCATAGAAAGCAATCATTTCATCACAAGTTTTTGTAACACCGATTTTCCAGAAATGATATTTTCCTTCTTCACCGATTTTTTTTGCTTCATCATACATTTCAGTTGCAGCAACGTCTAATGCTAAGCAAACTTCTTCACCTGGTTTGTATCCAGCTTTTTCAATAGCTTCCATAATTAAAGCTAAAGCTTCATCTTCATCTTTAACATCTGGAGCGAATCCACCTTCATCACCAACACCAGTAGCTAATCCTTTTGATTTTAAAACTTTCTTTAAGTTATGATAAATTTCGCAACACATTCTAATACATTCTGAGAATGTTTTAGCTCCAACTGGCATAATCATGAATTCTTGTACACTAAGTGTAGAATCAGCATGTTTACCACCATTCATAATATTCATCATTGGAGTTGGTAATGTTTTAGCATTTGTTCCACCAATGTATTGATATAATTCCATTCCTAAAGAAGCTGCTGCTGCTTTAGCAACTGCTAAAGAAACACCTAATGTAGCATTAGCTCCTAATTTTCCTTTATTTTCAGTTCCATCTAATTCAATTAAAGCTTTATCTAATTGAACTTGATCATAAACGTTCATTCCTACAACATGTTCTCTAATAATTGTGTTAACATTTTCTACTGCTTTTAAAACACCTTTTCCTAAGTATCTTGAAGCATCTCCATCACGTAATTCTACAGCTTCAAAACTTCCAGTAGAAGCTCCAGATGGTACCATAGCAACTCCGCTATATCCACCAGCAGTTACTTCAACTTGAACAGTTGGATTTCCTCTAGAATCTAAAATTTCTAAAGCTTTTACGTCATCAATTTCTAAATAATCTCTCATTATTTCGACCTCCTATAATATTTATAATTAACTTATAATTATAT
>ERZ779865.700-NODE-700-length-28353-cov-6.910276_pt1 | contig 28353 bp, 19 predicted proteins | sample MGYA00433088_ERZ779865 | MGnify/ENA primary metagenome ERZ779865 (study PRJEB29588, sample SAMEA2151703) | human gut metagenome | biome: human gut; feature: human-associated habitat; material: faeces | place: Denmark | collected 2008/2010 ... | reverse complement strand
ACATTTTCGCTTCAAAGCAAAACACAACAATCTATTTTATACCATAAATCCATCAAAAAATCAACCTTGTATATCACTTGACGATATTTCAGAAAAAAGTTATAGTATTTCAAGGTAGTTATATACAACTAATTAAAATAAACGCATACATTCTGATGCAGAGAGAGGTAGATAATGTCCAGTAGAAAATTCAAAGATTCAATGCCACTTGCCCCGCTTAAAATTGTCGCTCTTGGCAATCAGACGGAACTTGGCGAAAAGATTAACAAAGAGATTATCGCTCGAAGACACAAAGCACTTTCCGAAATGCAGAAACCTGATTTTAAGATGACAGGATATGATACGGAAAACTATCTTGTTTCCTATGACTGTCCAAGATTTGGTACAGGCGAAGCAAAATGTGTCATAAACGAGTCTATGAGAGGTGTAGACCTTTTTATCATTGTTGACACCGTAAATTACGGACAGCAGTACACTATGAGAAATGAAACAACTAATATGTCACCTGATGACTTTTTCATGGATCTCAAGCGTGTCATAATGGCATGCAGCGGTCACCCTAGAAGAATAACCGTAATAATGCCATATCTCTATGAAGGCAGACAGCATATCCGTTATATAAATGAATCACTTGACTGTGCACAGGCACTTCAGGAACTTGTTTCGATGGGAGTTGAAACGATAATCACTTTTGATGCACATGATAACCGTGTTCAGAATGCGATACCAAATCACGGATTTGATAATTTCTTCACATCTTTCCAGTTTATCGATACAGTTGTAAAAACAAATCCTGATATAAAGATAGACCCTGAACACATGATGGTTATCTCACCTGACCTAGGTGGTATGAAAAGAGCCGTATATTACGCTGGTGCTCTTGGCATTGAGATGGGATTATTTTATAAACGAATGGATTATTCAAAACTTATTGACGGTGAGCATCCTGTAGTTTCGACACAATTCCTCGGAAATGATGTTTCTGGAAAAGACATTATCATTATTGATGATATGATTTCATCTGGTGAAAGTATGATTGATGTTGCTTCTGAGTTAAAGAAGAGAGGTGCAAGCAGAGTATTCTGTGCTACTACATTCGGTCTTTTCACTAATGGTTTCGATAAGTTTGATGAAGCTTACGAAAAAGGTATCATTGATAAGATTCTTACTACTAATCTTGTATACCAGCCAGATGAACTTCTTTCTAAGCCTTGGTATATCAATGTAGATATGAGCAAGTATATGGCTCTCCTTATCGATACACTTAACCACGACTCTTCAATCAGCGACCTTCTTAATCCTGTTGACAGAATACAGAAGAGAGTTAAAGAATATAATGAAAGATATGCTAAATAATAGCAAATGATTTTTCTATAACAGCATAATCTGAATATATAAAAACAGCCGGTGCAATACTGATAAGCTTTCCCTTAAGTAATAAATGAATTATAGAACTTGTCATTTAAGGGAGACTATTCAATATTAGTACACCGACTGTTTTTCTTTAATCTATAATGTTTCAAAAAACATTTCAAACTTTCCATATTGGAAATCCAGCGTAGGATTTAACTTTACAATATTGCCATACTTATATTATGACTACTCACGGTTGTCTTTAAGGCTTTCGACCATATCAACCTTTTCTGCCTTTCTTCTTACCACAAGCAATGATAATGCGTAACAGCACACAACAATAAGCACTGTAAGAATAATGCTTTTAAGTGATATATATGGTTCATACAGGACACCTTCTATTCCTGAATATATCTTAAATACAGATACCATCATTCCATATCCGCCAGCTATTCCTATTAATATTCCTACAGGTATAATAATATGATTTACATCAAGCACCATACTATTTATCTCCCTGCTCTTAAAGCCTAACACCTTAAGCATTGATATATTATGCCTGTTCTCTGACACAAGCATATTGACTGATACATATAATGCCGCGGCACATATTATTGTGCCTATAACAGCAAGCGAATATATTATAGAATTCATCTCATCAAGGATCGTGTTCATCTGTTCTTTGATATCCTCTGATGTAACTGTCTTTGATATTTTATCACCAAGATTTAATGCCTTTTCAGATAACAATCCATTGTAGGTATCCGCCTTCCAGCCAAGTAATTCCCTTGCATTTTCCTGACTGCATACAATGAATTTCTGTGAATTATTGCTTATTACTCCCGCAACTTTCACGGTCTTTTCTTCCATAGTTGTCGGATTAACAAATGTAAAATCATCTCCTGCTTTACAACCATACGAATATGCCATAACATTTGTTATATAAAATCCATCATTAAGGTCAGCATGGTTACCATCCGTTGTGTCTATATTAAGATACTTCACATCACTATCTGTGCCTATAATCATAAATGTACTGTCATTGTATTCATATCTTCCGATGACCAGCTTATCTACATCTGCTAATGATACATTTTCTATATCCTTATCCTCAAGCCTGTTCAATATGTACTCGTACTTAAAGCTTCCCATATTCTCTGAACCGGTGTCGATTAAATTATTAAGTGAATCTATGAACATAAACGCTACCGTTATCATAAGTGCCCCAAGAAATGCACCTAAGAACACAACAAGGCTTCTTCCCGGATTGGCTAGTATACTTCTTATTGCAAATTTATTTCTTACTTTTCCTTTCTTACCGACCATAACGCGTTTGATTTTGCTCTCGTCAGCCGTGCCATTTAACATAGCAACAGTATCCTTTTTAAGAAGCTTGTTGACCTTATGCATAGCTTCAAGCATATATATTAGCGTTGGAACAATTATTCCAAGCAGTGCAATATATAAAGGAAGCACGAATTTCACTGGCATTGGCTCATAATCTGCAAGACTCAGCTCACCATATGGCTGCTGGATAAGCTTTGTAATCACACTTACAAGCACGCCTCCCACAAGTCCTGGTATCATTGCAAGCACCGCATAATGCCACATAAGCTGCTTTTTCTTATAACCAAGTGCCGACAGCGTGCCTATAAGCTTCTGCTCGCTCTTTATCTTTCTTCCAATTATAATAGATATGAGTGCCACCGTAATTAATGGAATTGTAACAAGAAATACATAAGCCATTACAATAAACATCATCGCCTGATCGTCAACCATTGTTATTCGCTGGTTGTCTTCCTTTGAAAGGTACTCACTCATTTTATAACTATCGTTCATATCTTTTCTAAACTGGCTCTTATCCGTATCATCGCCATATATAACCTTGTACTGGCAAGAGCTTGAATTTATTTCGTCATACGCCTCATCTGTCATATAGGCAAGGAAAAATGATGTTATATTCTTGTAGCTGTCATCTGTATTTTCAAGCATATAAAGATAATCAGGGCGCAGAAAATATCCCGTAACAGTGTAATCTTTTCCTCTTATGGCTATTTTATCTCCTATGCCCACATTATTATTAACTGCATAACCTTTTGATATTACTATCTCATCATTACTGCTTATATCCCTGCCATCGATAACCTCATAAAGGTCTATTTTCTTATTGGCTTTAAATAACCGCACTTTATAATCAGCTTCATTAATATTCGTAAAATGTTCCTTCTCAAAGGTTACGTTATACTTGCTTTCAATATCAGATATCTTATCATCTGGTATCTCTAAATATGTTGAAAATGTTGCATCTTCCAGATTATTATCAACAAAGAAATTATCTCCATATGATTTTATTCCGACTCCAGCTATATAAAACAGATAAAACAGCAATAATGCAACAATCGTAAGAATCGAAGCTGCTATATAAAATGAAAGATTTTCTTTAATATTTCTTTTATATCTTTTATTAAGTATCATACTTTCCTCTTTTCATATCATTTTATAAATATGATGCCAGCGGCAAAAGTCTTAAAGACATTCATATCTGCACAATAAGACTTCTGCTTGTCAACATACATATTCAGATAAATATACTATAACTCAAGTTCATCAGCAGACATTTTCTGCTTATTGTCTATGCAGTCTGCTACTTTTCCATCTCGTATTCTTACAACAGTATCTGCCATATGAGCTATTGCTTCGTTGTGCGTAATTATTATTATTGTTGTTTTAAAACTGCTATTGACTTTCTCTATAACTCTAAGTACATCTCTTGATGATTTGGAATCCAATGCACCTGTAAGCTCATCACATAAAAGTATTTTAGGATTTTTAATCAAGGCTCTTGCTATTGCAACTCTCTGCTGCTGTCCACCAGACAATTCCTTCGGAAATCTGTTCTTATAATCTGCTATGCCTAGTTCTTCCATTACTTCATTGATATTTAATGGATTATCGGATATATCAGCCACAACCTCTATATTTTCCTGAACTGTAAGGTCTGGAATAAGATTATAGAACTGGAATACAAATCCAATATCTTCACGTCTATATTCTGTCATACTTTTCTTATCTGCCCTGCTTATATTTCTTCCTGATATAATTATTTCACCATCATCAAGTGAGTCCAGTCCACCCACCATATTGAGCAGAGTGCTTTTTCCAGAGCCTGACGGACCTAGTATTACATATACTTTACCTTCATCAAGTGAAAGATTTATGTCATCAAGGGCTTTAACAAGTGCATCTCCCTCGCCATAATGTTTTCTTGCATTCTTAATCTCTATAAACATATCTGCCTCCTTATATCACAGGTTAGGTGGTTCTAACTTTAGTTTGATATTACCACTTATAGTTACCTATTGCAATATAAGAAAGAATTTCCTATTAAATAAAAAACGGCTACTATATTATCGCTATGTAATATAGTAACCGTTACTTTAAGTTATTCAATTGTTCTTCCTCCAAATCATTACTTTACCTAATTATCTATTCTACAATGAATATAATTATTAATAATGCTTGGTATGTGTTATATTTCCATTGGATTATACCTGCCTTTCTCAATTCCTTATAATCTATATTAACATTCTTAATGAATGGTATCGATATATTCTATGTATTAATATATTGTCTGCTGAACTTGTCTTCTTTAATATAATTAATATATGTTGTTATATCGATTTATTAATATGTTTAAGGTCTTGTTTGTTTGTAATTGTATATTAACACTCACTTATGATTTTGTCAACTCTTTTTTTGATTATTTTTAATTTATTTTTAAATTATATTTTACTTTTGCGTGTTATATTGAATTGTTTGAATTGTTTGTGAATTGATTATTATTGTATACACATTTGCGAATAATAAGCCTGTTATCCCGGCCTCTGCGTAATCTGGATAATAGGCGTGTAACTATGCCCGATGACACTATAATATGACTACTTCGTAGTCACTAAGAAGTTTCTTCGAAACTTCTGATGCGTTAAAGAACAACACAAAGCTTATGTTATAATAAAAATCCCAGCTCATACTCACATGAGTTGTATGAACCGGGATTTATACTTGTTTTGATTATTCTAGCTGATATATACCAGCCATATGCTATACATTATTATTACGCTTCTTCTTATGAAATAACTAAAAGATATCTTGGTATTATACAAGATGATAAAGACTCGGTGTTTCTGAGTGTTAATTTATAACATATCTATCATTACCCAAATATAAATTTTATTAGTATTCGCTATAAAGTATTATTATTATATGATGATATAAATAATGTAATTGAGTAGAACAAATATTCAAAGGATGCAACATTTTAAGATAAATTGTTGCATCCTTTTGAATTTTTATACTTATATTTTAACAAAAAACAGAGCGGTACATAATGCACCACTCTGTCCTAAATATTATGAAAATAAGAAAATTAAACTGACAATATTAGAAATCTACTTCTGTATCATAGTAGCAGCACTTAAGGAGCTTCTCCATCTCTTCCTGACTTGGCTGACGTGGGTTAGAACCTGTACAAGCATCGCTGATTGCATTAGCTGCTACTTCTGGGAGCTTAGCAAGGAATTCATCTTCTGGAACAATTCCCTGTTCTGCTGGAAGACCACCTTCGCCATAGTTCTTAATGCACTGTGGAATATTAAGCTCATCATTCATCTTACGAAGCATTGCGATTAAGTTATCAATCTTAGCTTCTGTTGTATCGCCGCCTAATCCTAAGAAGTCAGCTATGTATGCATAACGCTTAGCTGCTGTCTCATCCTTAGAATTGTACTTGATAACCTTTGGAAGATACATAGCATTAGCTGCACCGTGGATAATATGTCCGCCTTCAAATGCTGCACCAGTCTTATGTGCCATTGAATGAACGATACCAAGTAATGCGTTAGAGAATGCCATACCTGCAAGACACTGTGCATTGTGCATTGCATCTCTCTTTTCCATATCTTCGTTATATGAACCAACAAGGTCGTCCTTAATCATCTTCATAGCATGAAGTGCAAGTGCATCTGTATAATCGCAGTTAGCTGTAGATACATATGCCTCAATGGCGTGTGTCATAGCATCCATACCTGTATGTGCTACAAGCTTCTTAGGCATTGTCTCTGCAAGCTCTGGATCAACAATAGCTACATCTGGTGTAATCTCGAAGTCAGCTAATGGATATTTAATACCTTTCTCATAATCTGTTATAACTGAGAATGCTGTAACTTCTGTAGCTGTACCTGATGTAGATGAGACTGCACAGAAATGAGCTTTCGTACGAAGCTTTGGTAAGCCGAATACCTTGCACATATCCTCAAATGTTGTATCTGGATATTCATATTTAATCCACATAGCCTTGGCTGCATCGATAGGAGAACCACCACCAATAGCTACTATCCAGTCTGGCTGATATTCTTCCATAACCTTTGCACCCTTCATAACTGTATCAACTGAAGGGTCTGATTCGATACCCTCGAATAACTTAACTTCCATTCCAGCTTCCTTAAGATAATCTTCTGCTCTCTGAAGAAATCCGAAACGCTTCATTGAACCACCACCAACACAGATGATAGCCTTCTTTCCTTTAAGAGTCTTAAGTGCTTCAAGAGCTCCTTTACCATGATATAAATCTCTTGGTAATGTAAAACGTACCATAACCCAATACCTCCTATAAATAAAAATATTAATAAGTGATTCGAATGGATTGTTAATTCTCTAACAATCTTTATATCAATAGTATATACCCTTGTCTTTATTATTTCAAGTAAATATATGATAATTTATTGTATTTTTTATGTATTTATGTATTAATTCACATATTATTTTACTAATCCTAAATTATTCACGGCAATGCCGTAAAAGTGGCTGAAAGGATGAGTTCTACGAGGCTCTATATAATATCAGCAAACTGCAGGTGCAGCTGGAATAGCAACTATTAACGAACCTTGCACTATAGGGATTTTATGCCCCCCTTTTTTCGGTCAAGAGAGATTAGTTCAAGCTTCATGGATCAAATTTAAAGGTTCAAGATGCAGTTTTTAATTTAGATACTGCTTCGTAAATAATTTAGGATAAATATAATTATACTCCACTTAATTCCTCTCTTTATAAACAATATCCTGCAAAACAAAAGAGCCTCCAATATTCTCCTAATTACAAGGAAATCTATTGAAAGCTCAATTATATTATTTATCTAATTATTAATCTCTAACCATCAACACCTAATCCCATTAAGCATTAAGCATTAACAACTTCTTTAACAGTCTTAACAACATTATCAACTGTAAATCCAAAATGCTCAAACAATGTAGCTGCTGGACCTGAAGCGCCAAAGCCTTCCATAGCGATAACCTTGCCGTCAAGACCTACATACTTGTACCAGCCAAAGTCTGAAAGTGCTTCTACTGCAACTCTCTTTCTAACAGCATTTGGAAGTACACTTTCCTTATATTCTGCTGACTGCTTATCGAAAAGCTCCATACTTGGCATACTTACAACTCTTACATCAATGCCTGATTTCTTAAGTTCTTCCTTGGCATTAACTGCAAGACTTACCTCTGAACCGCTTGCTATGATAATAGCATCTGGAGTTGCTTTATCTGAATCTGCAATAACATAACCACCCTTAAGTGCATCCTTTGATGAGCCCTCCATCTGTGGAAGATTCTGTCTTGTAAGCACAAGTCCTGTTGGACCACATTCATTCTCTACTGCATACATCCAGGCTGCTGCTGTTTCTGTTCTGTCACAAGGTCTGAATACTGTGAAATCAGGAAGTGAACGGAATGCAGCAAGCTGTTCAATTGGTTCATGTGTTGGTCCATCTTCTCCAACACCAATGCTATCATGTGTGAATACATAAGTAAGTGGAAGCTTCATAAGTGCTGAAAGTCTTGCCATTGGCTTAACATAATCACTGAACACGAAGAATGTTGCAACAAATGCTTTTAAACCGCCGTGAAGTGCAAGTCCATTACCGATTGCCGCCATAGCCTGCTCTCTTACACCAAAATGAAGATTAGTTCCAGCATAATTATCTTTAGAGAAATCACCCGCATCCTTCATATTAGTCTTATTAGATGGTGCAAGATCTGCTGACCCACCTATTAAGTTAGGCATTGCCTTTTTAATCATATTAAGAATAGTTCCGCTTGTGCTTCTTGTAGCTTCTGGCTTATCACCTTTTGCCCAATATTCATCAGAATTGAACAAATCGGACATATCATATCCATCAAAGTAATTATCCCATAATTCTTTCATTTCTGGATACTTCTCCACATATGCAGCAAAAAGTTCATTCCATTTATCCTCTGCCTTTGCCATATTATCAGCAAGTTCCTTGTAATGGTCATATACTTCCTTAGGAACTTCAAAATCACCCTTGCAAGGCCAGTTAATATTTTCCTTAAGAGCAGCCACATTATCAACACCAAGAGGTTCTCCGTGTGCACTTGCCTTGCCCTGCTTAGCTGGACAGCCATAACCAATAAGTGTATTAACCTTAATAAGTGATGGTCTTGTCTTATCAGCCTTAGCTTCCTCTATTGCCTTGCCAATTGCTTCAAGGTCGTTGCCGTCCTCAACTTCTATTGTCTGGAAACCAAATGCCTTAAATCTTGTAACTACATCTTCTGTAAATGCTATATCTGTGCTTCCCTCAATAGATATATTGTTTGAATCATAGAATACAATAAGCTTTGAAAGTCCTAGTGTACCAGCAAGTGAGAAACACTCTGATGAAATACCTTCCATCATACATCCATCTCCACCAAGTACATAAGTATAATGGTCTACAACCGGAAAGCCTTCCTTGTTAAATACTGATGAAAGATGTGCCTCTGCCATTGCCATACCAACTGCCATTGCCATGCCCTGTCCTAATGGACCCGTTGTAGCCTCAACACCTACAGTATGTCCATATTCCGGATGACCCGGTGTGAGTGAACCAAACTGTCTGAAATTCTTAACTTCTTCAAGTGAAAGATTACCTATTCCAAATAAATGGAATAATGAATAAAGAAGCATTGAGCCGTGTCCACCTGATAACACAAATCTATCTCTGTTAACCCAGTCTGGATTGTGTGGATTATAATTCATATGTTTTGCAAATAATTCATAAGCAACAGGTGCTGTTCCAAGTGGTAATCCAGGATGTCCTGAATTAGCTTTCTGTATCGCATCAGCGGATAAAACCCTGATTGCGTTTACTGACATTTCTTCAATATTCATAAGTATCCTCCATTCTTGTGCATATGCACACTATAAGTTATATTTTATTATCAATCTTTAAAATCTGCTTCTGTAAGGAATATAACATCTCCTCGTTCACTACGCTTCTTCTTAAGTCCACCAAAGAACTTTCTTGACGCTCTCTTTTCAGAGTTGGCAATTGCCCTGTTGATAATCTCTTTAATATCATCAAGCTTGATATTATCATTAACACTATGAAGCTTGTCAATCTTTAAATACAGTTCAAGAAGTGCATCATCATCAACCTCATACTGTCTCTTTCTTGCAAAACGCTTTGCCATATCAACAAGTTCATTAACTGTGTACTGCTTTAATGTAATTCTATGGTTAAATGTCTTTACCATATCCGGATTAAAGTTCACAAGCACATTCATCTCTGCATCTGAATCTTCAAATATAACAACCATTCTATCTGTATCTTCGTTAAGACAGGATATAATCTCATTAATCCTCTTAGGCTGTATTGTGCCTGCACCTTCAACGATAAGAGCTGTACCCTTAAGCTTGCCCATAGCTTTGGTTATGCCTCTCTGGTTAATACTCTCGCCAGATGTCTTGGCAATCTTCTTTGGTCTGTCAGGATATACATAATTAATAGCTCTTACAATTGTTCTAGCAAGATCTGTCTTATCAGAGCTTGAATTACCTGATATAAGAATGTTACCACACGAAGAATTAGTCATAGCCATCTCTTCATCAAGTGACTCGAATAAATCTACAAGCTGTTCCTCAAGTCCAGGCATCTCTCTGTATTTTTTAAATATCTTAGCAAGCTCCCCGGATAATTTCTTATCATTATGCCAAACCCTGTCATTGTCATCTTCATTATCCATTGAAGATACATTGAACTTCATATTCATACCCGGCGTAACAAAATCTGTAGCTGCAATCTCTGGCTCAGCGGCTCTGCTGTACTCTGCTTCTGAATTATTAACGTTGTTATAATTGTTAAGAACCTCATCTGTTACTGGCTCAAAATGTGTTGTGTTAAGAGTGAGTTCTTCATTCTCAGGTTCAGCGGCTTTTTCATTAACAGTATCTGATACTTCTGGTCTTTGCCATTCGCTGTCGTCCTGTGCCTGTTCACTATTATTGGCAATTACATTACCACTCACCGCTTCACCGTTATTAACAACTGCGCTACCGCTCACTGCTTCGCTATTATTAACATCTTCTGCCACTTTTAAAGCTTCTCTGGCTTTCTCAAGCTCCTGTGTCATTGTCTGATCTAATATAAACGAAGCCTTTCCTGTTCTCATAGCCAGATCTCTCTTAGCCGCACCAAGTAAAACCTCTGCATCAGCTAATCTCTTAGCCTCCCTCTCGCTGAATTCTGTTCCCTTTCTTAAAGCCTCTTCTTTCTTCATGGCAACAATCTTCTCGTAAGCTTCACTCTTCTCATCTTTCTCATCAAGCATACGCTCTAACTCAACCTTAGAGAACTCTCTTGTATCCTGCTTGCCATACTTTTCTTCTCTTACAGTTTCCATCCAGTCAGCTATGCTTAACTGTCCTTCAATCTGCTCATCTTCTATGTTCTCTGCTTCACCATCTGCGTAAACAGTATTAGCATTTCCTGCATTACTATCTGCTGTACCATCAGTTCTTGACTCACTTGTCTTTGCCGGACTCTCATTCAATGCTTCGGACATTCCTGTCTTTCTTTCAAATGGAGGCTTAAATGACTCCTCATCACTAAATATATCATTAATATTCTTAGCAAGTTCTTCCTGAATATTATGAGTATCATAAAGGTTATAATTAGGTACTTTAACCTCTATGTCCATAGCATCAGCTTTCTCATCAATACGCTTTCTTGCCGCCTCCCGTGCTTCTTCTTCGTCTTCCTTGGTAATCTTATCACAGCTGTTCTCAATATTTCTTTTTGCGTTCTCGATAAGCTCCTTTAATGACATAGAAGCTTTGCTGACATTTTCATTAAGCTTCTTATCTGCACTCTCATCTAATATTCTGTTGTCCTGCTCTTTTTCAAGCTTTGCAACACTCTCATCTGCAGAATTCCCTTCTGCTTCCTGTCTTCTAATAGCATTTACAATTGACTCTTTTAATGCACTGCTCTGGTCATTCTGGACAAGATCCATTGATAAACCAGATGTATCTTTTACACCAGCCACATCTGAACTTCCCGCCACATTAACATTTCCTGTTGAACGGTCATTTCCGGTATAATCAATATTACCCACTGGCTGTTCTCCTGCAACATCTTCAGATTTAAATCTTAAAGCTTTATCAGTCACATTAGAATACCTGCTATCTGAAGCCTTGTTAGAAGGTGCTGCTTTGTCTGAATCAGCTTTATCATCTTCATCAAGCAGATCGCCGACTTCGTCCTTTTTAAGACGTGCAAGCTCCTTCTGCTCCATAAATAATCTTTCTTTGTTAGCTTCTTCGTCAGATTTTCTTGCGTTAATCTCACTTAAAATCTTCTTCTGTGTGTTAGTCATAGTAACACCCAGCTTTTCCTTAAGCTTTACAGCTTTCTCTACATATATGCCATCCTGAAACCATAATACAAGGTTATCACAGGTCTTAGAACAATCTTCTTTTCTTCCTGTCTTGTAATATAATTCGGCAAGCTCATACATATATTTCTCGTCAATCTCAGCTTCCTTATACTTTTCAAGTATATCAACAAGCTCAGTATCAGGTGCATCCTGTGCCCTTCTTAAGTCGTAATATAAGATATACTTATTAACATCGTGTGCTGATAATTTGGCGTATTCCCTGTATAATTCTTCAGCATTTTCAAAATCGTCAACTTTGATAAAGAATTCTGTGAGCTTATATATAAGCTTTCTGCCTCCAAGGTTACGGTTGTATGCAAGAATTGCCATATCTCTTGCTTCTTCGTAGTCTCCTGCCGCTTCCTGTACATTAATTATCGTTGCAAGCGTAGACCAGTCTTTTACTTTATTCCAGTTCATCTGCTTTGCAATCTCTGCTGCCTGCTTATATTCTTTCTTAGCTGCAAGCTTCTTTATCTGTTCCAACTTTATATTAAACTCATATTTATCCACGTTAAAGACCTCCATTATGTCAATGAATCGACCCTCAAATTCCAATAATACGGCATATTAATGCCAATTTAAACATTCCGTATAATTTTATCACAGTAAAGTATCCTTGTAAACCTGCTATATGAAATCAAAGCTTGCCTGTTCATAGTCCATTCTTGTGTATTCCAATTCAGTCTCTTTAACATTACTATAATAGTCAACAACAACTGTCTGCTGCCTTTTGTCTGCCATCTTCTGCCCAAGTATATAATTAACATCAAACCTTGAGGTAATTGCCGGTGTTGCACCTCTTGCAGGAACAATGAGCTGTACATGGTTTACTGCAAGCAGTTTAAAGATTGGCTCCCATATATATATATCCTTTGCCGCACCAAATGGATTATCTATAAATATAGTCTTACCCAAAGGCTGTCCATCTGATACTGTGTTCATATTGGAAATATAATTAATAATAGCTATAAGGAACTGTATATATATCCCCTGCGACTGTCCTGTTGAGCCTACAGCTTCCTCATATCTTAAATATCTGCTCTGGTCTTTTATTCTCTCTCTCTTGTAAAGATTAATTCTTACTGAATTCATATCCGTTACAATTACTGAGAAAAGCCGTTTCCATGAAAGCCTGCTTCTTATATATCTGAAACGTTCTTCCTGCTCCTTAAAGCTTTCTGCTGCAACAATTGTCTCATCAATGTAAGCTGACATTCTGTCCTTATACATTTCTTCCCTAACATAAGGAATATAAAGCCCGATTATTGCAATATCTTCATTGTCCATTCTGATATGCGAAAGCTTTGGAAGTCTTTCAAGCTCAGTCTTTATATTACAGCAGGTCTGTATACATCCGTTTTCAAAGTTGTCCTTGATACGTTCCATATCCTCTATTCCCTTGTGAACACGCTCTTTCTCAAGTTCGATAAATGAATTCGTATCCTCTATTGATTTAACAAGCTGTTCTGTCTTTGCGGCATTAACAGGAAGCACAACCGATACATTAACCTCAACGGCAAGTTCAGCACCATTATAGTTCTTAAGTTCATCTATTAGCTTTGTTTTATATTTGTTGAACTCATCAGCTTTCTTGTATTCAAGCTTTAATATAGATGAATACTCTTTTGCTGTCTGCTCGTATTCTTTCGCAACACTTTCAAAATCTTTAATCTCAATATCCGATTCTGACAATTCTGCATAATTCTCAATATCAATTCCTGCATTATATGTTATTCTTTCAAGGTCTTTTCTTATAAGCTGTATCTCTTTGAGTTCATCTGACATATGCTTTCTTAACTGTGCATACTTTTCTATATTCTTGTCTAATTCTGCTACTGCCACAGACATATCATCTGCGAACTTTTCAGGATTGTCACACTCAAATTCTTCATATCGTCCATATTTTTCCTCAATCTGGCTCTTAGCGTGTGCAATACTTCCCTCAAGTCTGTTAAGAAGTGCTTCTTTAGCTTCTGTCTCCCTGCTTCCTTCATCATATTCCTTCTGATACTCGTGCAGTTCATTGTTAAGCCCCATAAGCTTTGTCCTGTCACTTACAGATATTGTTCCAGTCTCATACATCCCCTTAAGTTCTTCTAATGTATGACCTCTGTACTCAATAGCTTCAATACATTTATCAACAGAAGCTTTCAGGTGCTTTCTAAGATTTTCCTTATCAGAAACATCTGAATTCTTATTAGCCAAAATGTCTTTAAGACCTGTTATCTTAGCGGTAAGTTCGTCAGGGTTAATCTTATCCGCTCCATCATTATTATAATCAATGCCCTCATTGTAAAAATGCGACACTGTATTTTCCCAGACGCTTACAAGCTCTGAATACTGATTATCAACATTAGTCTTATACTCATCTGCCTTAATATAGTCTTCTCTTATTTTATCAAGATAATCTGCACATTCTATAATCTGTGCTTCGGCAGCCTTAAGCTTTTCAGTAAGCTGTTTTAATGTCACATATCCCGCCGTTACCCTCTCATTTACAACTGCAATTTCTTCATATCTGCTTATGTTTAATTCAACAGACTTCTTGGACTTTCTGACATTTTCAAGTTCTGCCATATCCTGTGACTTCTTATCATTATATCGTCCAAGCTCTGCTCTGTATGTAGCGATATTCTCTTTGATATCATTTTTTCTCTTAAGAAGCTCCTCAGGTTCATCAAGCTTTTCCGCTGATGTATCACCAGCATTAACCGAAAGCACATAATCTTCAAGAACTGTCTGCTTTCTGCTATTAAGCTTTGTTATGGTATCGTTAAGATTATCAAGTTCTTCCCTTAAAATGCGTACCTTTACATCACGTCTTTTATCGTCTGTAAGATAACTTATGTCATTAAATGCAAATATAACTTTATCGCTGTTTATATTAACATTTTCATCTTTAAGTGCCTCTGCACTTATTACCGGATATACAGCACTATCCTGTGTTTCAGTTTCCAGTTCCGCTTCCTTTAACCTGTCAAAACCACTGTCAATTACAAAGCTGTACTGGATAAATGGTATTCTTTTAACAATATCTTTTCTCTGCTGTTCGCTTGCATTTTCAAGATACTTATAACCTTCTGTTACAGCTTCACCGCACACTGATTTAAGATATTCCCTGAACTTATTGTAAGAAGGATTGTCTATATAATAAGAACCTGCACTTACTGCTTCTATAAGTTTTCCAAGCTTAACTGCCTTCTGGCTGTCTTCATTATATTTGTCATTCATTCTTAAAAATTCTTTGAAAATGCCTTCTTTTAATCTGTCAGCTCCTGCAATTCCATATATTCTCTGCAAATCCTTAAGCTTGCTCTCATTCTCCTGCCTGCTTATAATCTGTGATTGAAGTTGGTCAATTCTTTCATCTAACATCGCAATATTAGACTCAGCAATATTAATCTTTTCCTCTGTCTTGTATACCGACTTGGTTGTTTCTTTAATGCTTTCCTCTAAAAGAGCCTCCTCCTTAAGAATACCATTATGCTGTACCCTTAATTCTTCTATCTTGGATATAATATCATCAACAATCAGTATTCCATAAGCGTCAGCAAGCCTTTTAAGCTCTTTCTCGTCCTTTTCAATATGCAGTTTTACAGTACTCTCCTGCCCATGTATAACAGCACAGTTATTCTTTGCTTCCTGATGTTTATCGTCTGCCTTTTTAAGTTCATCTCTTAAATTCTTCTCATCTATAGCTGCTTTAGCTGTCTTAGCTGAAAGTTCTTTTTCTGCCTTGTCATAATACTGCTTATATATAGCTGCAAGCCTGTTTAATTCTGACGCTATGTCCTCATCCTCTATCATACGGCTGTCAATTGCAGTATTAACTTTAACAAGTTCTTTTTCGTAATTGATATAGTCACAATAATTATTAGCTGCCTCTAAAAGCATAAGCTTTTCCCTTGCAGTCTTTATCTGATTCTCTTTCTTATTTCTATCTGAAAGTGCTTCCTTGACAAGCTTATCAAGCTCATTTAATGACTTCTTTTCCTTTAATACATCAGCCACTGCAATCTTGTATTTCTTATCATAAAGTTCATTATAAAGTTCCTGCTCTTTTTCATTATGTCCTGAAAGCTCTGCTTCTTTCCTGCCCTCAGCATTAATCACTGATAAGAGCATATTGGCAAGCCTGTTCTCAATATCTCTTTTATTGGAATAGAATTCCTTATATGTGGCGATATAATCTTTAAAATATGTTAAAGCTTCTATCTGGTTATCATAATCATTAATCTGGCTGTTCTTCTTGGAAAGTTCTATAAGCTTATCCTTAATATCAAGTAGTGTCTTTGCCATCATAGAGTCATCATTATCAACTGAAAGCCTGTTATTGTAAGACTTCTGTATAATCTCCTCTATAAGAAGGTCCTCAACGACCTTTCTGCTTGTCCTGTAATTAGTCTCAAAATAAGTTCTTACATGTCCCTCTGTCTTATTGATGCCTCTTACTATCTCCCACGCACTTTCATATATTCCGTAACGTGATATAAAGCTCTGATAGTCACCTTTTCTGTCAAAAATGTATACTTTAATGTTATAATCTGACTTCTCCGCTTCTCTTAAATATGCCTTTAAGCCATTATAAGTAACCCTCTCACCATTAACAGCAAGCGGCAGGTTCTTTATGTCATTTTCCCCGAACTTTCTATAGAAAATGCAGTAATTGAAATACTCTACACTTGTATTATCAGATGATGAAGCCTGTGTCAATGTGCCCGTGCTGTCAGTAACATTTTCTTCATCTTTGGCATCTCTTGCCTTTCTTGCACAAAAACCTGTTGTCATATATCTGAAACCATCTTTAACTGCATTATTATCAAGCTTCCACTCAACAAGTGAGTGTATGCAGGTGTTGCCGCTTCCTTTTCTGAAAAGCTTCTCTATAGGCTGTTTCTCATCAAGTGTACAATTAGGAATCATATTCTGCATAAGAAGAAGCATTAAAAGACTCTTTCCACCACCATTAGCAAGGTCATATATTGTATTTTTGCAATTAAAACGCATTATAAAATCATCATAGAACTGCGTTCCAAAATTATATTTAACATTATTAACTCTTATTCTATTAATCTGTGGCATATCTACCTCTTTCCTGCACTACATAGTACATTCTTAAGCTGTTAAATCAAAGACTGCATAATCTCTGCCATACGTCCCTTGTATTCATCAAAATAATTCTCGATAAGTGCTTTAAATCTGTCTGTTGGATAATATCTTGACTGTGCTTCCATTAAAAGCCCCTGTGACACACAGAAGTTAAGTACCATTTTCACAAAACCTGTCTTAGAATTTCTTGCGGCTCTTACATCTGCCGTATCTTCAACTGTTATAACCGGAAGCTCGTCCCAGCTTAAAGCTATCTGTTTAAAGCTGTTCTCCTCTATGTCATCAATAATCATTCCCAACTTCTTATCAATAATTGCTGACACTGAATAATCAACATTTTTAACAATATCCTCAACCTTTACGAACTCCACATAAGTCGTATTAGATGATGCCGTATAGAATTCTGTTATAATATTGTATATAACAAAATATGCCATATATAAATCTTTATTCACCTTAATGCCAAGTTCTTTACGCAGTTCTTCATTCGTATAGCCAAACACCCTGTTGTTCTCTCCTGCACTGACATATAGTCCATTATTATACTCATATATTGAAAGGTTAAGCTTCTTAAGTGACATATGTACTATGTCATAGATTTCTGCATTGTTGTTATATTCCTGATATAAAGAACTATTGTCACCACGCTCAGTAAGTTCTTCACCTGTTATAAGCTTCGATACTATATCCAATGCTTTTTCAAGATTTCTATTTTCCATCGTCTGCCTCTTTTCTGAATGTAATATTCATTACCTGCACATTGGTGTAATCTATTATTTCATCTGTTCCCTTTTCCATAATTATATGTACAGGCTCACTTCCTTCAAAACCCTCCTTTAATATGTCATCAAGAAATGTTTCTGACTGCATATTATCTCCACCGATAACATAGCTGTCCTTCTGGCACAGATTAACAAAGAAAGAATAATAATCAGCATTATTAAGAATTTCCTCTCCATAAGCTTCTGACATTATATTATTGAATTCTCCAATCGTTAAAATGTCCGATTTATTCATACATTTTCTGTTAATACACTCCTTAAGATTATTCATTATAAAGATGTAATTATGTCTTATTCTTTCATCTTCTATCTCATCTTCATATACTATATCTTCTGGTGTGTCCTCTGTTACATATTCCTTCTTATCATATCTTGCCGGCTTTACAAGAAGTGCTTCATCTATTGTCTTTATGTCAAATGTCTTCTTTATATTAAGCTTTAACAGCGGCTCTATTATAAATGACAGTAACGAAGCATCATCTGTCCTTATCATATCTGAGAGTGCCGCTGTGAAATCCATATGTGGACGAAGCCTTGAAAGCTTTGCTTTCTTTACTGCCTCATCTGTCTTATTCTGCATATCAGTACAGTCACGAAGAAGTTCCGCGTGCTTGTTCATTGCTATTTTAAGCTGGTCCTCAAGATAATGGATTTCTTTTAATGTCCTGTAATAGCTTTCTGTCGCTGATGAATTACTCTCAAGCCTTTCTATTGCCTTGTCAATAAGTTCCTTGTTCTTCTTAAAAAGCTTCTCCTCATCAACGAACCATTTCATTCCTGTATTGACAAAATCCTCATAATGTTCAAGTCCTGTCTTTACATCTTTGGAAAGCATATCCATAACTTCATTCTTCTTAACCTTAAGCCTTCCAACTTCCTCATTAATTCTTTCTATAACCTCTACTCCGCCTTTAAAGTTATTGGAATTAATCATTTTCTCCAAAAGGAGCTGTGACACGCTTATACGGCTTTCGTCCTTAATCTCTTTCGTATCAAGATAAAACTCGACCGCATCAGCGCTTATACTGTACCACACAGTATTATCTTTTATTGTACTTTCTATAAGCTTAACCCTTGATACTCTCTTCTTCTTCTCCACAGGGTCATAATACGCATACTCAAATGGCTTTCCCTCATTCTTCATCTTATCAAAGACATAATCAGCCACTTCCCCGCTTTCTTCCTCAGTAAGCTTCATATCAAAGTCGTGCCTTATTATGTTATTAAAGAACTCCTGATACTCCTTGTATGTAACTTCCTTTTCCTTGAAGTTATTTTCCTCAATAAAAAAACGCAGAACAGCCATCACGATATATCCCATATCAAGTGCTTCATATCTGCCCTCCTTAAACTGGGAAAATGAAGTATCAATAAGCTTGAAAAAAGGATAATATTTCTTAAGATTAAGCATTCTTTCTCTGTGCTCTGTTATTATCTCTCCAATCATATTCTCCGCCATATGTATACCTCTTCATATCATTATGCCATTCTGCATATGTCCGATTTATTCAATATTAATATGTAACTATTATAATTCTGTCCTGCCTTCAAGTGCTCTTAAGAGTGTAACCTCATCTATATATTCAAGGTCACCGCCTACAGGCACTCCACTGGCTATTCTTGTAACCTTTATGCCTGCCTGCTTTATCATCTTACTTATATACATAGCTGTTGTTTCTCCCTCAAGATTAGAGTTCGTAGCGATTATTACCTCGTCTACATCTTTCTGAAGACGCTTCATAAGTTCTGCCAGCTTAATATCTGATGGACCTATTCCAAGCATTGGACTTATAGCTCCATGAAGTACATGATACACGCCCTCATACTTTCCTGTCTTTTCGTATGCTGCCATATCCCTTGTCTGTTCAACAACCATAATCTGCTTGTGATTTCTGTTAGGATCTTTGCATATAGGACAAAGTTCCTCATCAGTAAGCGTATAACATTCTTTACAGTAATGTATATGCTCTTTAGCACTAATCATTGCATTGGCTATGCCCTCAACTTCTTCTTTAGGCATATTTATAATGTGAAATGCCAGGCGCTGGGCGCTCTTAGCCCCAACCCCTGGTAATCTTGACAACTGCTCTATTAACTTATTAATATGACCGCTGTATATGTCCATTAGAAAAGGCCTCCTCCAAGTCCTGAAAGACCACCTGTTATCTTAGACATAGAAGCCTGTGATTCTTCTTCGCATTTACGAAGTGCTTCGTTAGTTGCAGCAACTATTAAATCCTCTAACATTTCTACATCATCTGGATCAACTGCTTCTGGATCAATCTTAACCTTAGTCACTTCTCTTTTACCTGTTACAGTAACTTCAACAACTCCGCCACCTGCTGTAGCTGTGAATTCTTTAGACTCAAGAGCTGCCTGCTGTTCCTCCATCTGTCTTTGCATTCTCTGTGCCTGCTTCATAAGATTGTTCATATTGCCAGGCATTCCTCCTGGAAATCCACCTCTTTTAGCCATTATATAAATTCCTCCTTATCATCTATTTCGATATCCATTCCAACAAGCTCCTCTAATGCTATATAACGCCTGTTAAAATCCTCATCTTCATCAATTCTTGTGCATACCACTCTTACTGATATACCTGTTCTTTCTTCGATAAGCTCTTCTATCTTAGCGATTGTTTCTTCCCTGCTTATCACGTTATAACCACTAATAGATTTTACCATAATCTCAAGGCTATTACCATCCTCTGTTACAGTAACATCAGCCTGCTTTAACAAATTCATAAGCAGTGCATCATCCATTGAAGCTACTATCTGACTCCACTGTCCTGCTATCTGCTTTATATCATCTGTGACTGCATCATAATTTCTTCTAAGAACAGGCTTTTCTTCCTGTACTGCATCATTCCTGCTGCCAGTGCCTAAAGCACCAGCACCACCTGACTGTAATGACATATTATCAAGCATATCCTTAGTTATATATGCACCTGACTGTAATTTACTAAGAGCTTCACTTAACTGGTTCTCAAGGTCATTTACCCTGCCTGCAAGCTCCTGCATATCCTTAGGACTTTCCATAGCCGGCTTCATAAGCTTAATAAATGCTACCTCTGCCTTAACTCTCTTCTGCGTTGCATATTTCATCTCATTGGAAAGCTCTGACAGAACTCTTATATGACGCATTATACTGTCAACATCTACGTCCCTGGCATCTTCTATCATATCCTTAATATTATCCTTGGATACCTCGATAACATCTTCTATCTTATCTATATCATCTGTTGTCTTAATCAGCAGAAGATTTCTTAAATACCACACAAAATCTGTCACAAACTGAGACAAATCCCTGCCCTGCATAATTATGTCTTCCATAAGATTCATACAGCCTGCAACATCTGATGTCTTTATTGTCTTATACATCTTGCTGAACACTTCTGTATCAACTGCTCCAAGCACGTCAAGTACATTTTCATACTTAAGCTCTTTGCCAAGATAAAATGCTATGCACTGGTCTAACAGACTGAGTGCATCTCGCATAGAACCATCAGCCGCTTTGGCTACATATTTTATTGCCCTATCCTCAACGCTTATATTCTCTGCTTTCATAAGCTGAGTGAGCCTGTCTGCTATTGTTTCTATTGATATTCTGTGAAAATCATATCTTTGACAGCGCGACATAATAGTTATCGGTATCTTAGCCGCCTCTGTTGTTGCAAGTATAAATATTACATATGCAGGTGGTTCTTCAAGTGTCTTTAACAGTGCATTGAACGCTCCTATAGACAGCATATGAACCTCATCTATTATATATACTTTGTACTTCCCTTCTGTTGGAGAGTATTGTACTTCTTCTCTTATCTCTCTTATATTATCGACACCATTATTAGATGCCGCATCAATCTCTATTACATTCATAGACGTTCCTGCTGCAATTGCCTTACATGCAGGACATTCGCCACATGGACTTCCATTAACCGGGTGTTCGCAGTTAACTGCCCTGGCAAATATCTTTGCAACACTCGTCTTGCCAGTTCCCCTGGTACCACAGAAAAGGTATGCGTGTCCTATTCTGTCTGCCAATATCTGATTTTTTAATGTTGTAACTATATGATCCTGACCTTTAACATCTTCAAAGGTGTCAGGACGCCACTTTCTGTATAGGGCCTGATATGACATACTTAGAGGACTTCCTTTCTGAAGAGGTGTTTCGCTCATCGCGTATTACAATACGTTACACTTCGCTTAACTCGTAACGATGGCGTTCCAGAAGCTTCCGCTTCTGTCACTGTCGCGGTGCTCCTCGAATCGATTGCAATAAGGCCTTTTTCCTGCTAGCAGGAAACGTCCTTCTTTCAATCCATTCTCATCGTTACTCGCGCAAAAATACCGTGCGTTCAGCTTCGAATGATCATCCACAGACGTTACCGATACAGTTAGCTCGATCCAGGCTGCCTTTCGGCACACAGAAGGTTTCACTTAATGCTGCTTCATTCCTGACCTGACATGGTTCATGAATTCCTGTTGCGAAAGACCCAAATGTCATCACCACTTATATCGGGCGGCTCCATAAAATCTCGCCCTCTGCCGAACATCACCCCTGCTATAGCGGATTGCAGGTACAAGGTGCCGCTAACTCCCCGGCTGCACGGTTCCTTTATTATAAATGTTATATACCAACTCTGTCAAGTAAAGTTAATCACTTATCTTACTCCTGTAAGCTGCGATACGGCGTTTGAGCTGTTGTGGCTCAATTGGTGCAAATAATATGTCTTTAACACAATCATAGCCTGCTGCAAGACGTATCTGCTCCATACTTCCCTCTTTACATATAATGGCAATTGGCATATTCTTTATTATTAAATTGTCTGTATTAGTTATATCCTCAAGTACCCTATATCCATTATCTTCCATCTCGGATATATCTACATAAATGCACGGAATATTCTTTACCCCACTTATTAATTCTTCAAAATCATTAACATTATCTATCTTTCTTATATCATAAGATGATTCGTGCACGAACTCAATTATACTTATCACATTTCTTGAGCGTGTAATAACAGGTATTGTCTTTGATGCCTTCCTGCCGTCAAGCTTGACACCATATTCGCGGTAACACGACTTTCCTGCATGCTTTGACTCATAAAGTGCTTCATCTGCCTTAGCAAATAACTCTGTATAATCTTTCTCTGTTCCATCAGTAAATACAACACCTATACTAATTGTTACATCCTCTGGAATAGACATATTCTCTTTGGCTGATATTATATCAACAATCTTTTGTGCCTTTTCATACACATATTTCCTGCTTTCAATGTCACGAACAAATAATACAAACTCATCGCCGCCTATTCTTCCTGCAATGTCTGTTTTTTCAAATTGTGATGCCATAACGCTTGCAACAATAGATATTGTATGGTCACCTACTGTATGTCCATACACATCATTAATTGCCTTGAAATTATCAATATCCACTGCCATCAAAGCGTGCAGTCCATTCGGATATTCTTTTAATGCATCCGTTATAAGCTTTATTGTTGCTGACTTATTAAGAAGTCCTGTCATCTCATCAATCTTTGATTTAAACTTGAAATCGTCATACTCTTTAATAAGACTTGCTATTCTGTGCTTTGACTTAAGAAGGTTCTGAATTCTAAAAAATGCTGTCTTTGGGTCAATCGGCTTAATAAGAAAGTCATTAGCTCCAAGCTCGTACACACTTGCCTGAACATCACTGCTGTTAGTCGCTGTAAGGACTATTACAGGTATATCAGCAAAATGCTGTATCTCCTGTCGCCGCCTTAAAACATCGAAGCCGTCTATTCCCGGCATTTCAAGATCAAGAATGAGTAAATCAATAGACACCTTGTCCTTTTTAATTATACCAAGACACTCTTCACCAGATTCAGCTTCAAGAATATTAAAATGTTCCCTTAACAATTCCCTTATTATAGTACGCTGGAAACGTGAATCATCAACTATAAGTATTGTTGCCCCCTTAGTTGCATTAAAAGTATCCATCACTTGCTCCTTTAAATATATACTACAATGTGTGATACTTTATTATAACATTCTTTTTTGATTTTACCACTCTAATTTGCAACCTGTTGTTTTTTAATTAATAGTATTGCCACCACTGCTGATACAGCCGCTATAATTAATGTCACCAGCCATAATAATATATCTGTTCCAATTGGCAGGGTTAATATTCTCTCATATATCCCCTGATATATATTCTCTGCCTTAGCCATCGAGAAGCAGATTATCATATATGCGAATGCCATTATTCTTCTGCCCTTTATTCCATATTTTATAATCAGTGAACTAATAAGCATATTAAATGAACTTAACATTATCAATGAAACAACAAAATATTTGAAGTGAAAAAGCGGTGTTATGCTAAGCTCCAGACTATATTCTGAATAAAATGCCGCAAACTTCCAGTTCTCATACAGATATGTAATACCTAATCCTGCCCACGCCATAATAATAACCACAATATCAAACACCCATTGTCTTATAATATACATCTTCCTCGTGCATCCATATGATACATCCATATTGAATCTTGTGTAGTTATAAGTTGTCGCTGCAAATATAACTGTGGCAATAATTCCAATTATTACCATAAAGCTTCCCATTGGAAATACTGTATAATCTTTCTCTACAAGTCCTATGTTCTCCATTAACATAATTACATCGTGGATAATATTCCCTGCAACCGAACATATTATGAGTATGATAAATGTCTGCATTATACCTGTCTTGTTTATTTTAAAAATCTTCGCTATCTCTTCCATATTCTTCTCCATTCCAGCCCTAGCTTCTCACTACAAGCTTTCTTATCGCAAGGTAATATATATACATTGATATTAACACAGCTATAAATGCGGCTATTATTCCTGTAGTACAGGTGCCTGCATTAAGATTTATAAATCCACCCATAATGCTATATCCTGCAGCTAATGTTGATTTGATGAAAACCGTCATAATTCCCATTGCAAATCCCATTATTAAAACCATTGACATATAACCTATTCTTCCCACTTTTAATGTTATGCTTGAACCTATATTAGCCACAGCTATACATATAAGCATAACAAGTACCGCCTGCAATATCCATATTCCAAGACTGATATCAACTCCCATTAAACCAGCTGTTAAGGCTCCTGCTACTGACACAATAATTAAGAAAATGCCCATTAGAAACTCAATAATATAGACCCCCACCACAGCCTGCTTTCTTGTGCAGCTGAAAGAAACTGCAAGTGAGATATTCTGACAGGTATAACAAATCATAAATAATACTATGACATATCCACCAATATATATAAGCCACTGGGAAAACAACATTCCAACTGCCAAAGCGGAATGTGCTCCCTTATCATTAACTACAAACATACTATATATTGTCAATGCAAATGCACCTATTATTATATACATAGTGTTCCTCAATGCCTGATACAATGGTTCTTTGATTATTCTTGCCAATCCATAATTCATAGGTCACCCCTCCTTACATATTCGACTGTCCACATATCGCAATAAATAAATTCTGAAGTGAAACCGGCTGTACCGTAACATGTTGAACTGCTTTGATTTTCCCATCGCCATCCTGCATTACTGTAACAGCGTAGCTTCTTCCTATATGTTCTTCATTGATAATTTTACAGCCATCAACAGCATTTTTTACATCTTCTTCAAGACCTGATACATAACGGCATTTATCAAGTAATTCAACTGTATTTTCCTTTAAATATACACATTTATCTTTAAGTATTATGACTTCTTCGAATACATTTGCCGCTTCTTCAATGATGTGTGTTGATATTATAAATGTTCTGCCATTCTCCTGCTGCTCATCTATAATAAGCTTGTAGAATTCTTCCCTGACGATAACATCAAGCCCTGCTGCCGGCTCATCAAGAATTGTTATCTCCGCCTTGCTTGCAAGTCCTATTATCACTGTGAGCATTGACAACATTCCTTTTGAAAGATTACATACCTTCTTCTTTTTATCAATACCAAACCTTTTCACAAGTTCCTCTGCCATATCCTTGTCCCAGTTCTTATAATATATTGAAGCAAGACGAAGATATTCTTTAACCTTCTGGTTGTTCATTCCAAGCAGGCTCTTGGTATTAATCTCTCTTGAAAAGCATATATGGCTTAACGCCTCTGCATTTTCCCACACAGGCTGTCCATTGTATGTAACTTCTCCGCTGTCAGCTGGATTCTGTCCTGTCATAATTGACATAAGTGTTGTCTTTCCAACACCATTTCTTCCTATAAGACCATATATCTTTCCCTGTTCAATATTAAGGCTCACATTATCAAGCACCTTATTATCCTTATAGCTTTTACTTATATTCTTACACTCCAGACCACTCATATTAACCCTCGCTTTCTTCAATCATCTTGATTAATTCTTTAGTTGTTATTCCGATACTCTTGGCTTCTTCTATCAATGACTTGACATAGTTCTCATAAAATGCACCTTTTCTTTTATTAAGTATCATATCTTTAGCACCCTTACTTACAAACATTCCAATACCTCTTTTCTTATAAAGTATTCCCTCATCAACAAGTATGTTGACACCTTTGGCCGCCGTTGCAGGGTTAATCGTATACAGCTTCGCCAGCTCATTCGTGCTTGGAACTTTTTCTTCTTCAAGCAGAATTCCACGGCAGATATCTGTTTCTATCATCTCACTTATCTGTATATATATGGATTTTTCCTGCGTTAAATGTTCCTGCATGCAATCTCTCCATTCTGTTATTTTGTTAATCACCATAATTCGTTATTTGGTTCATTACTTATGTAACTAACCATACAACTAAGGGTCAGGTTTGTCAATATATTTTTAAAAATTTTATTTTTATGATATAATGAGTGCAAAAGAAAAGGAAGCGGCTGCGAATAGACACCGTAGATTTTATAGATTATTTTATGAATAATATAGAGAAGAATAGGATTGAAGAATATGGGCAGAATATTATATGACATTTCACAGGATTATATGGGAGTTATACAAAAGAGCAGGCTGTTTAGCGGTATAGAACCAGATGAGGCTAATGGAATGAGCAAATGCCTTGAGATAACATTTCGCGAGTATGACAAAGAAGAAGTTATATTTAATGAAGGCGATAAAATATCCAAAATAGGTATGGTGATTCAGGGCAATGTGAGCATAGAAAAGGCTGATTACTGGGGCAACAGGCATATTATGACATATGTGTCAGCGGGTGAAATATTCGGAGAGGCATATGCATGCAGTAACGACAAGACATCCAATGTAGAGGTTGTTGCGGCAGATAAATGTATAGTTGCATTTCTTGACACATACAAGGTTATGACGGTATGCAGTTCATCGTGCCAGTTCCACAGTAAGCTTATTCATAATCTTATATATATGCTTGCTGACAGGTGTGTGGTTATGAACGAGAAGATTACACATTTATCCAAACGAAGCACTAAGGAGAAAGTATTGTCATATTTATCAGCAAGAGCCGCCAAATGTGGGAGTGATGAGTTCGATATACCATTTAACAGGCAGCAGTTGGCTGATTATCTTTCAGTTGACAGGAGTGCAATGTCAGCAGAATTAAGCCGTATGAAGAAAAATGGAGAAATTGATTTTAGGAAAAATCATTTTATTATAAAATGTCGTGATAAACAATAATCTGCCGCTGTAAAGACACATAATTTGGAAGAAAATGTTAATTTAAGCCGTCATTGTATAAAACTAAAAACAACTAAAAAATGTATTGAAATTAATTGACAGGGGTGTTAATATACCCTTGCGAGAGATAGTTAAGAAATTAACATTTCGCTTTATATTTTTGAGAGTTTTGTATACAATATACAAACTATTATACAAATTAACAGTTATTTTATTAAGGAGGAACCAATAATGGTAAATTTTGATCAGTGGAATGGTTTCAAAGGCAGACTTTGGAAAGAAGAGATCAATGTAAGAGATTTCGTTCAGAACAATTACAAGCCATATGATGGAGATGAAAGTTTCCTTGAAGGACCTACAGAAGCTACTAACAAGCTTTGGGGAAGACTTCAGGAATTACAGAAGGAAGAAAGAGCTAAGGGCGGCGTACTTGATATGGAAACAAAAGTTGTTGCTGGTCTTACAGCTTATGGTCCTGGATATATAGATGAATCTATGAAGGAGCTTGAACAGGTAGTTGGTCTTCAGACAGATAAGCCACTTAAGAGAGCATTTATGCCTTATGGTGGTATCAAGATGGCAGAAGAATCATGCAAGAACTATGGTTATGAACCAGATCCAGAACTTCATAAGATCTTCACAGAATATCATAAGACACATAACCAGGGTGTATTCGATGCTTATACACCAG
>ERZ779865.696-NODE-696-length-28477-cov-35.107839_pt1 | contig 28477 bp, 19 predicted proteins | sample MGYA00433088_ERZ779865 | MGnify/ENA primary metagenome ERZ779865 (study PRJEB29588, sample SAMEA2151703) | human gut metagenome | biome: human gut; feature: human-associated habitat; material: faeces | place: Denmark | collected 2008/2010 ... | reverse complement strand
ACCCGACAAGGAATTTCGCTACCTTAGGACCGTTATAGTTACGGCCGCCGTTTACCGGGGCTTCAATTCAGGGCTTCCCTTTCGGTGACCCCCCCTCTTAACCTTCCGGCACCGGGCAGGTGTCAGGCCATATTCGTCATCTTAACGATTTCGCATAGCCATATGTTTTTGGTAAACAGTCGCCTGGGCCATTTCTCTGCGCCCGCGTCGCCGCGGGACCCCTTATCCCTAAGTTACGGGGTCAATTTGCCTAGTTCCTTGGCCGTGATTCACTCGAGCGCCTCAGGATACTCTCCCCACCCACCTGTGTCGGTTTACGGTACGGGCGGCCCGTCTCTTAGCGCTAGTCGCTTTTCTCGCGAGCATGGTTACCCTCGCTGTCGGCTCGCCCGGAGGCTCGCCGTACTGTCGGCTTTCGGGTCACCCCTACGGCCTTCAACGCGGAATTCCGTCTCCGCGCGGAGGTTTCACTTCTCGGTCGCGACATCGCCCGACGGGCCGGCCGCGGAATATTAACCGCGTGTGCATCCGGATCGCCTCTCGGCTTACCGTTAGCTCCCGGCTCACCCGGGGCCGTTTAGCGTGGCCCCGGAAACCTTGGGTTTTCGGCGGGGGCGTTTCCACGCCCCTTGTCGTTACTCATGCCTACATTTTCTTTTCCGGACGCTCCAGGAAGCCTCGCGACTTCCCTTCAGCGCCGACCGGAATGCTCCCCTACCACGACTGACTCGCGCCAGCCGTCCTCGGCTTCGGCGGCGGTCTTGATGCCCGATCATCATCCACGCGGCTCCGCTCGACCAGTGAGCTGTTACGCACTCTTTGAATGAATAGCTGCTTCCAAGCTAACATCCTGGCTGTCTCTGCGGCGCCACTTCGTTCTGTCTCAACTTAGACCGCTCTTGGGGGCCTTGGCCGGAGGTCTGGGCTCTTACCCTCTCGCCGCCGGATATTAGCACCCGACGACTCACTCCCGTCGTAGAACCTTCACGCATTCGGAGTTCGTCTGGAATTGATAGGCGGCGAAGCCCTCGCTTCCAATCGGTAGCTCTACCTCATGAAGGAAACCGACGAGGCTGTCCCTAAAGACATTTCGGGGAGTACGAGCTATCTCCCAGTTTGATTGGCCTTTCACTCCTACCCTCATCTCATCCAAGCCCTTTTCAACGGAAACTGGTTCGGGCCTCCAGCGCCTGTTACGGCGCCTTCACCCTGGACAAGGGTAGATCACTAGGTTTCGCGTCTGCTCAGCCCGACTGAACGCCCTGTTCAGACTCGCTCTCGCTCCGGCTCCGCCCCTGAAGGGCTTAGCCTCGCCGGACTGACGCAACTCGTAGGCTCATTATGCAAAAGGCACGCCGTCACACCGTCTCCGGTGCTCCGACCGCTTGCAAGCGCACGGTTTCAGGTTCTATTTCACTCCCCTTCCCGGGGTGCTTCCCACCTTTCCCTCACGGTACTGGTCCGCTATCGGTCTTCGGCAGTCTTTAGCCTTGCGGGATGGTCCCCGCGGGTTCGGACAGGATTCCACGTGCCCCGCCCTACTCAGGTGCCGGATAGGACTGCCCCGCCTTGCCCGTACGGGGGTGTCACCCTCTGCGCCTTCACTTTCCAGAAAATTCCGGTTCGTGAGGCAGTCCATATCTCCGGTCCTACAACCCCGGACTGTCCGTGAACAGTCCGGTTTAGGCTCTTCCCTCTTCGATCGCCACTACTGGGGGAATCGACTCTTTCTTTCTCCTCCTCCGGGTACTAAGATGTTTCAGTTCCCCGGGTTCGCCCCAGACACAGTCTGGTGCACGGCCTTCAGCCGTGCGGGTTGCCCCATTCGGAAACGTCCGGATCAAATCCTGTTTGCAGATCCCCGGACCTTTTCGCAGCTTACCGCGTCCTTCATCGCCTGCCGAAGCCAAGGCATCCTCCGTGCGCTCTGACTTCTCTTCCTCTGTGAATCTTTCGTTGTTGTGAAATTGTATCAACCTATTCTATCTCTATTTCGGCTAATCTTTTTTCTTTTCACTTACCTCGTTGTAATCTCTCAGTATTGTCAATGAACTTATTTTTGTACCGCTTCTTCCGAAACGGGCTGCAAAGATACGCACTTTTTCTTTACCTCCAAATTTTTTTTGACATTTTTTTATAAAAATTTTCGATGAGTGGGGATTTTCACCTTAATATAGTATATTTGTTTTTTGTCGGTGCGCTTCGACAGGCTCAGCGACCGACACCGGACCCTGAGCCTATCGAGGGGGCCGGACGGAATGACAAGAAAGAAATGAAAACAAAATAACGATCAATGGAAGAAAAAAGAAATGCTTTACCGGAGAACGCTCAAAGGGAGCTGGCACCGGGCGAGGAGTACAAGCCGCTCTTGGGGGCGGAGAGGAAATGGGCGGAAGTCACGCCATATTCAGTGACCCTTGGATTGCTGATGGTGGTCATCTTCTCCGCGGCGGCGGCCTATCTGGGGCTGCGCGTGGGACAGGTGTTCGAGGCGGCGATCCCGATCGCGATCATCGCGGTGGGTCTGACAAGCGCACTCGGCAAGAAGGAAGGTCTGGGACAGAACGTCATCATCCAGTCGATCGGAGGCTGCTCCGGAGCTGTGGTGGCGGGCGCTATATTCACACTTCCTGCCATCTACATTCTTGGAGTTGATGTCAACTTTATGCAGATGTTCCTCTCGTCGCTGCTCGGCGGTGTTTTAGGAATATTGTTCCTCATCCCTTTCCGGAAATATTTCGTGAAAGAGATGCACGGGAAATATCCTTTCCCTGAGGCCACGGCCACGACACAGATCCTCGTTAGCGGCGAAGGCGGCGGCAAGGGAGCTGGAACGCTTCTGGTGAGCGGTCTCATCGGAGGTCTTTATGACTTCATCGTCAGCACTTTCGGTGCGTGGGCGGACACGGTCAGCACCACCGTGATGGGATTCGGACAGGCAATCGCTGACAAGGCGAAGGTCGTTCTGAAACTGAACACCGGAGCGGCTGTGCTGGGCCTCGGCTACATCGTGGGCCTGAAATATGCCTTCATCATCTGCTGCGGCAGTTTCCTGGTGTGGCTGGTGATCATCCCGCTGATGAACCTCATCTGGGGCGGACAGGTGATTGATCTGATGAACACCGGAGTGACAATGACAATCGGAGAGATGAGCCCTGACCAGATATTCAAGGATTATGCAAGGCACATCGGCATCGGTGGCATCGCGACCGCCGGAATCATCGGCATCATCAAGTCGTTCGGTGTGATCAAGTCGGCTGTGGGACTGGCTGTCGGCGAGTTCGGCAAGAAGGGAGGAAAGGTTGAGAACACCGAGAGGACACAGGAGGATATTCCTATGAAAACCATTGTGTTCGGCATTGTGCTGACGCTGTTGGCTGTGTTCGCTTTCTTCGCGTTCGGAGGAGTTGTGAACAACATCTGGCAGGCAGTTGTCGGGCTGCTGATCGTGGCGATCATCTCGTTCCTGTTCACTACCGTGGCGGCCAACGCCATCGCCATCGTGGGAACAAACCCAGTGAGCGGAATGACACTTATGACGCTTATCATCGCCGCGCTTATCCTTGTGGCTGTGGGACTTAAGGGCAACGCCGGTATGGCCGCGGCCTTGATCATCGGTGGAGTTGTCTGCACGGCGCTTTCGGTCGCAGGTTCATTCATCACCGACCTCAAAATCGGTTACTGGATCGGAAGCACGCCAAAGAAGCAGGAAGGCTGGAAGTTCATGGGTGTGGCTGTCGCGGCGGCGACAGTCTGCGGCGTGATGCTCGTGCTGAACAAGACCTACGGATTCGTCGGCGACCAGGCTCTCGTGGCTCCTCAGGCCAACGCCATGGCGGCGGTGATCCAGCCGATGATGAACGGCGGAGGCGCTCCGTGGCTGCTTTACGGAATCGGTGCGGTGCTGGCCATAGTGCTGACCTTCCTCAAGGTTCCTGCCCTGGCGTTCGCGCTGGGTATGTTCATTCCGATCGACCTGAACCTGCCTCTTCTGATAGGCGGAGCGATCTCCTGGTTCGTCAGCACCCGCTCGAAGGACAAGACGCTTAATGAGATACGTCTGAACAAGGGTACGCTGATCGCTTCCGGTTTCATCGCCGGCGGCGCGTTGATGGGTGTCGTGAGCGCGCTGCTGAAGTTCTTCAACGTGGATTGGTTCATGGCGGATTGGAACGCGCAGTATGGCGAGGCCATAGCGATCATTCCGTTCATCGGAATCATCGCCTACACGGTGATCGCTTCTTTGAGGGCTAAGGAATAAACAAACGGCCACCGAGCCTGCCGAAGTGCCGTTATGGAAGTCGCTTCGACAGGCTCGGCGACCAGAAAATAACAACAACATGGAAAAAGTTTTGGACAGGTTCCTGAGGTACGTCAGCGTTGACACTCAGTCGAACGAGGAATCAGAGAGCCAGCCTTCGGCGGAAAAAGAGCTCAATCTGCTGCGGATGCTGCGCGACGAGCTTCAGGCTCTCGGAGTGGAAGCCACTCTGGATGAATATGGTTACGTGATGGGGTCGATCCCTTCGAACATCGAGGCGAAAGTGCCGGCGATCGGCTTCATCGCCCACGTGGACACCGCTCCGGACGCATCAGGCGCGGACATCAAACCTCAGATAATCAATGAATATGACGGCGGGGATATTCCTTTAAAAGGTGTGCCGGGCCTGGCGCTGAAGCCTTCGGAGTTCCCGGAGATGCTTCACTACGTGGGTCAGACGCTGATCACCACGGACGGAACCACGCTGCTTGGCGCGGACGACAAGGCTGGCGTGGCCGAGATTATGGACGCGGTGCAGTACATCGTGGAGCATCCTGAGTTCAAACACGGTGAGATCAAGATCGGGTTCACGCCAGACGAGGAGATCGGACGCGGAGTCGTTAAGTTTGATGTCAAGAAGTTCGGGGCTGAATATGCCTACACGATGGATGGCGGCGAGATCGGAGAGCTGGAGTTCGAGAATTTCAACGCGGCTTCGGCGAAGATACATATTCAAGGAAGGAATGTGCATCCTGGCTACGCCAAGGGCAAGATGAAGAACGCCATTCTGATCGCGACTGAACTGAACGGACTGCTGCCGGTCCAGCAGAGACCTGAATATACCGAAGGGTACGAAGGGTTCTTCCATATCGTCGGGTTCAACGGAACGGTCGAGGAGGCTGACATCACCTACATCATCCGTGACCACGACCGCAAGGAGTTCGAGAGCAAGAAGGCTATTATGCAGAAGTGCGTGGACTTCATCAATGTAAAGTACGGTGAGGGCACGGCAACGGCTGTGATCAAAGATCAGTACTACAATATGCGCGAGCAGGTTGAGCCGCACTATCACGTTGTCGAGAAAGCCGTGAAGGCTATGGAGATGGCCGGAATCAAGCCTAAGATCCAGCCGATCCGTGGCGGTACCGACGGGGCTAACCTCAGTTTCAAGGGCTTGCCTTGCCCGAACATCTTCGCCGGCGGCCTGAACTTCCACGGCAAGATGGAGTTCGTCCCTCTCCAGAGCATCGAGAAGGCCTCTCAGGTCATCCTAAACATCATCTCGCTCTACGCGGAGTAAATTTCCGTGGCAGATAACCAACTGGTTATCAACAATAAAAGCATTCTCGTGGTGGACAAAACCGAACCACGAGAATGTTTATTTTATTGGTTACTAAGCAATTAAACGCCACGCAGGCGCACTCCCTCCCTCGGCCCCCCCAGACTGTCTGAAAAGTCTCGGCGAGAGTAGAAAAGTCTGTACCCCTATACAGGGGCGACAACGAATTTTCAATCCTCACTGGGGGTACTTTTACTTTTAAGACAGTCTCCCCCTTTGAGACTTCGGCAAGCTCAGCGCACCGTTGGCTCAGGGACTGCCTTGATCTTCAGCTAAAGGTAAGCCAAAAGCCCCGGGCGCTTCGATCGCGGTTGCAGTCGTGGCGTCATTAGTCCTTATAGTACTAAAGGTAAGCCCAAAGCCCCGGGCGCTTCGACTGGCTCAGCGTCCGGGGCTTTGGTTCCAGCTGGTCGCTGAGCCTGTCGAAGCGACGAGGGAGGCTCAGGGAGACCGTCGGGATATTCAAAGAAAGGTTATTTGATGACACCGAGTTCCTTGCCGACTTTGATGAAGGCGGCGATGGCTTTGTCGAGGTGCTCGCGCTTGTGGGCGGCTGAGAGCTGGACGCGGATGCGGGCCTGGCCCTTAGGGACAACCGGATAGTAGAAGCCGGTCACGAATATTCCTTCCTCGGCCATCTTGGCGGCGAACTTCTGGGACAGAGGAGCATCGTAGAGCATCACGGCGCAGATGGCGCTCTGGGTCGGCTTGATGTCGAAGCCGGCGGCCAACATCTTGTCACGGAAGTAGTTCACGTTATCCTGCTGGCGGTCGTGAAGCTCGTTGCTTTCCTTGAGCATCTTGAACATCTCGATGCCGGCGGCCACGATCATAGGCGGCAGAGAGTTGGAGAAGAGATACGGACGGGAGCGCTGGCGGAGCATATCGATGATTTCCTTGCGGCCTGTGGTGAATCCGCCGACGGTGCCACCGAACGCCTTGCCGAGGGTGCCTGTGAATATGTCAATGCGGCCATAGCAGTCATATTGCTCCGCGACTCCGTGGCCGGTCTTGCCGACAACGCCGGCGGAATGGCTCTCATCAACCATCACGAGGGCGTCATACTTCTCGGCCAGCTCGCAAATCTTGTCCATCGGAGCGACGTTGCCATCCATTGAGAAGACTCCATCGGTGCAGATGATGCGGAACCTCTGGGCCTGAGCCTCCTGGAGACAACGCTCAAGGTCGGCCATATCAGCGTTGGCGTAACGGTAACGGACAGCCTTGCAAAGACGCACTCCGTCGATGATGGAGGCGTGGTTCAGGGAATCTGAGATGATGGCGTCGTCAGCCGTGAGCAGAGGCTCGAACACCCCACCGTTGGCATCGAAGCATGACGCGTAGAGGATGGTGTCCTCTGTGTGGAAGAAGTCGGAGATGGCAGCCTCAAGCTCCTTGTGAAGATCCTGGGTTCCGCAGATGAAACGGACAGAGGACATTCCGAATCCCCTCTCGTCCATAGCCTTCTTGGCCGCCTCGATGAGCCTCGGGGAATCAGCCAAACCTAAATAGTTGTTGGCGCAGAAGTTAAGAGCCTTGCTGCCGTCCTGGAGAGTGATCTCGGCGGATTGGGCGGAGGCGATGTTTCTCTCGTTCTTGTAGAGTCCGGCTTCCTTGATGGAGGCAAGCTCTGCCTGTAGATGTTCCTGGAATTTTCCGTACATATTGATAAAATTTTAAAACGTTTCGATTTCGCACTGACAAATATATTAATTTTTGACAAAATCGATAATATTTTATTATAAATAAGGGCTCTTGTCAGAAAATAATGTAAATTTGCACTTGCTAATTTAGCAATAAACAAGCGATCCGCAATGAAAAATGTACTAGTGATAGGTTCGACCGGACAGATCGGTTCGGAGCTGACAATGAAAATCAGGAATATGTACCCGGATGGCAACGTTGTCGCCGGCTACATCAAAGGTGCTGAGCCAAAGGGTGTTCTGCTTGAGAGCGGTCCCGCCGAGGAGGCTGATGTCTGCAACGGTGAGCAACTTTTGGGCATCGTGAAGAAGTACAACATCGACACAATCTACAATCTCGCCGCCCTGCTCTCGGCTGTCGCGGAAAGGAAGCCGCAGCTGGCATGGCACATCCAGATAGACGGACTCATGAATATTCTTGAGATCGCGAGGGAGAACAATGTCGCTGTGTTCACACCATCATCGATCGGTTCGTTCGGCCCTGAGACTCCGCATCAGAACACTCCTCAGGACACGCTCCAGAGGCCTCGTTCGATGTACGGCGTGACCAAGGTGGCCACCGAGTTGCTGAGTGACTATTATCACACCAAATACGGTGTGGACACCCGTTCGGTAAGGTTCCCTGGACTTATCTCCAATGTGACACTTCCTGGAGGCGGCACGACAGACTATGCCGTTGAGATCTACTATGCGGCAGTAAAAGGCGAAGAGTTTGTCTGCCCTATCGCGGCCGGGACATTCATGGACATGATGTACATGCCTGACGCGCTGAAGGCCGCCGTGGACATCATGAACGCGGATCCTTCCAAGCTGAAACACCGCAACTCGTTCAACATCGCCTCCATGAGCTTTGATCCGGAGATTATCTACCACAAGATTCAGGAACATATTCCTGGATTCAAGATGCGCTATGAGGTGGATCCGGTACGTCAGGCGATCGCTGACTCTTGGCCGGACAAGATGGATGATTCCTGCGCCCGCGAGGAGTGGGGATGGACACCGTCCTATGATCTGGAGACCATGACCGTGGACATGATCGACGCCCTCAAGAAGAAACTTCTCTAAAAAAGGATTCTATTATAAAGGATCAAGGACTGGCCTTCAGGTCAGTCCTTATTTTTTACCGGCTTTCCGTGCGGCTTTTCTGGCTTTCTGTTTTTCGTAACGAGCCTTGTAGCGTTCAAGCATCCTCTCTTCCTTAGCACGACGTTTCTCCATCGCCTTCAATGTCTTGAGGGTCCTCTGACGCTTCTTCTTCAACGCTTTCTCCTCCTTGGCCTTAGCCTTGGCGGCATCACGGGCGTCAAGTTCAGCCCATCTGGCCTCCTTGGCCGCCTGACGATCTTTTCGCGCCTTCTCTCTCTCAGCCTTTTTGCGTTCTTGCTCAGCCTTCTTTATGGCCGAAGGATCATTGGCCAATGAATCGGCCTTGCTGACCGACAACGAATCTGAAACCACAAGGCTGTCCTGTCGCGCCAAAGAATCACGGCTGGCAAGGCTGTCTCTCAGAGCCAGACTGTCGGCACGGGCAAGGCTGTCCGCCAAAGCAAGGCTGTCGGCGGCGGCAACGATCCTAAGGCTGTCGGCAATCCTGGCAGCCTCAGCCTTGCGCTCGGCCTCAAGCCTTCTGCGCTCAGCGTTACGGACCCGTTTCAAGGAATCCTGTCTGGCCAGCATCTTATAGACGCTGTTCATGTGGCCCGGGAAGTAGATGTCCGTCTGCGCGAATTCGGCTCTCGGCACATTCTCATAGACTTTCCTCTGGGATTCTCGCGGCTTATATGGCGTGATGTCCTCCGGTCCCTTGGGACGTTTGTCCGGCTGCCAGTCGAATCCCTTCAGAATCTTCTCGTCCTTTTTCATCTGGACGACCGGGTAGGCATCTGTCTTCACGGCATCGAAGTAGTTCAAGTCCTGAATATTACCGTCCTTCAATGTCGCGGTCAACATCTTTGACTCGAACTTGTTGACGGTGGCCAGACTTCCGTTCTCCTCGATGTAGAAGACTCCGGACGCGCCACCCATCGAGTCGAACCGCCTCAACGCACCGGTACTGTCAAAGTATGCCATCATCTCTGTTCCACGGATCTGGTCATAGGACAAGGTGTCCTCCTGCACTATTATAAAGGCATTGGACATCAAGCTGGCGCGGTCAATGGACCGGTTCTTGACAATGACGGTTATACTGTCGGCACTGTACTGCCGCTTGATCTCATTCCAGACAATCGGGTTTTCATACAACCTTATCAAAGAGTCAAGATCCGTGTAGGCAAGAGAGTCGCATGCGACCTGCATGTCGTTACGGAACACCTTGACGTTACGTATGCCATAGATGAAACTGATCTTCGTGGAATCCTTGGGGGCCAAAGACAAAGAGTCAGTGGGAACATGCAGGGAATCACCCGGCACGGTAAGGGAATCCGTAGGGACGGTCAGGGAATCCGGTGATTGCGGATTGGTCACTTCGGCAGGCTCAGTGACCGAAACAGGTTCAGTGACCGCGGAAAGGGTCTTCGCCGCCAGACTGTCGCTTGGAACACGTACAGTGTCGGGCGACGTTTTCAGGGTGTCCGGCAATTGGAACCGTGGAGGAGCATATTCAATGACATCATCCCATGGAGCGGGAAGGCCTTGACGGCCTTTCGTCACAGGATCGCCGATCATCGCGTCAGCTGACAGTTTTCCGGATTTCGAGATCGCCTTTCCTCCTGAATTATCACCTGTCTTTCCAGCCGCTGTTCCCGCCGTCTTTCCTGTAGCCGTTCCTGTTGCCTTGCCAGCCGGTTTCCCGGTCGGTTTTCCACCTGGCTTGACAGCGGAGGCGCCTCTGTCGGAGGCTCCGGCGGCGTTAGGGTCTTCCTCTTCCCGCTTCTTGCGGGCCTCTTCGGCCGCGGCCTTGGCTGCCTCGTAGGCCTTGCGACGGTACTCCGTGACAGGATCCACGTTTATCTCTTTCAGACGGCTTGCCGAATTGGAAATCTCCGATGAATCCACATCACATTTCGGTATGGAGCGCAGAATCAATGTGTCCGCACCGATGTAAGCTGTATCTCTCTTTTCCCCTTGCTCGCTGATCGCTATCACAGCCGGCTCACGGGTCAACTTTATGAATGACAAGGAATCTATATATTGCACATAACCGGCCACCGCGGCCACATTGCGAGTCGTGTCAAGCAGTTCCACATGGCCAAACATCTCCACATTGTTCGGAACCCGGTAATATACCAAGGTGTCAGCCCATGCCTCCTGGTTCTCGGTAAGAATATGCACGTTCCTGAAGAACGTGAACTTTTCCAAAGTCCGCTCGTAAAAACCGGCCTGAGAAGAAAGCATGTTGTTGTCCCTCCATGCGTTGGTGCCGGTTCCGAAAGTGGCTACGTTCGTGCCTGTGTTGTAGTCCAGATCATCAGTCTTCACGAATATCGAGTCGGTGTACATGTTGACGTTGTTCGTGAAACTGAACGTCTTGAGCTTGGAATAGTAATGGCCGTCATCGCTCTCGATGATCTGGCCGTCCTTGTCGCGCAAGGCACCGCCGTTCCTGAACACGGCCACACTGTCCTTGGTGTTATAGTCCAGGTCAGTGGTACGCAGGGTGTTCCCGTCCTTGTCCCTAAGCTGGACCAGCGCGCCTCTGAACTGAGCGAGGTTCTGGTCGATGAGATAGTCGAGGCTCTCGCTGCTGAGCACTGTGTTGTTCTGAATGATCTGGACGTTGCCGAAAGCGTTTATAACATTCTGGTTGACATTCCACAAGGCGGTGTCGCAGATCAGAAGAGTTGAATTGTGCTCGAATCTGGCATGTCCCAAAGCCTTCCTGTAGCTCTGGCCATATTCCTCGACCTGCTGAAGCTCATCACATCCCAGCAGGCGCACAAGACTGTCCTTCTGCTCGGTGTTCTGGGCGAAAAGGCCGAACGAAACCAGCAGAAGGATTAATGAATATGCCAGACGTCTCGCAAGCATCAGTCTTCAGAGAACTTTGAAGCCCAACCCGGACGACGGAACTCGCAGTCCTTGAACATCGGGTCGATGACAATGTGGGTCTCCTTGATCTTGCCGGCGAGGAAGTCATCGATGGCCTTCATCTGCTTGTCTTGACGGACTTGCTCCTGAAGCTGGCTGAAATCCTCCTCAAACGACGCAGTGTGGGCCGGAATGATCTTGTCAACACGGATGATCTTGTAGATGGTCTTTCCAACGACATAGTCTTTGACCTGATCCTGACGGCCATCATTGTCAGTGGACTCCACAGGCTCGGAGATCTCGCCCTCCTTCAAGTCCTTGATGGCCAGATAGTCCTCCGGCTTGAGCTGGTCAATCTCGAAATATGCCGAGCCGGTGTTCGGATCGGACATCTGACCGCCGTTGGTCCTGGTGGCCGGATCCTGTGAGTAGAAGTTCGCCGCCATCTGGAACGTCACGGCGTTATTGTTGATCTCGGTACGGAGGCTGTCCAGAGTCTTGAACGCCTTATCCCTGTCATCATCAGTGTATTTAGGCTTCATCAGAATGTGGCGGGCGTTGAACATGTCGCCTTTCTTCTCGATGACCTCGATGATATGGAATCCGTCAGGAGTTTCGACAATCTGCGAGATAACACCCGGCTTCAAAGCCATAGCGGCGTCTGAAAACACAGGCCAGAAGATTGACTTCGAGGCCATTCCAAGCTCGCCACCCTTACGGGCGCTACCCGGATCCTCCGAATATATTCGAGCAAGAGTGGAGAACTTCTCTCCGTTGATGATCCTCTCGCGGAGGTCCAGCAACTTCTCGCGCACGGCCATGTTCGCGGCCTCGCGGTCCGGATAACGGCAGATCTGACTGAGCTGGTACTTGATAGGAACTATCGGAAGGTTCTTGGTGTCAACCGTGTCAAGATATTCCTTTACATCATAAGGTGTCATCTCCGGGATCTTCTTCATGATCTCCTGCTGGGCCTGCTGTGTGAGGCTCATGTCCTCGTACTGCTTGCGCCATTCCTGACGGAGGCGGTAGAGAGGCTTGCCGAAATATTCCTCAACCTTGTCCTCGCCGCCGAGGTAGGTCAGCATCCTGTCCGCCTGCTGGGAAAGGCTTCCCTCAACCATGTCCTGATTGACCGTGAGAGAGTCGATCCTGGCCTGCATCAGGAATATCTTCGATTCGAGAATCGATTCCAGCACCTCGCAGCGGACATTCCTGTCTGATGAAAAGCCCTGGGCGCTGCGGTCCTTGACCGCCCCTTCGATGTCGGAGATCATGATCGCCTCGTTGCCGACAACGGCGACGGTCTTGTCAACGTACTTGTATTTCTGGGCAGAAGCCATCGCGCAGGTCGCTGCGAGGGCGAAGATGGTGATTGCTGTTTTCTTTATCATTTCGAATATATTTCAAAATTCTCCTTAACCTTGGCGTCTTCTATCAAGTCCCGTTCCAAACCGGCCAGGAGCTCGTGCTTTCTTCCGCTGATGATGATGTCCTTTATCCTGTCCTCACAGTATTCCACCGGAGCGATCTCCCCGGCCCTCCGGTAATCCACTATGAACGCGACAGAGATGTTGGCATCCCCGTCCGGCATCTCTATGAAGTTGCCGCTACGCTGTGAGAGCATCTGAACATAGTCCACACCGAACTCGGCGGCCAGTTTCACCGCGTCTATCCAGCCATTGGAATAGTCATGGTAACGCTGGGTCGAATTGAAGGCGATGCTGTCAGCGGCCACCACGTCCTCAACCTTGTCCGAAGACATCAGTTTCTTGATCTTCTGAAGATTCGGAGACTCTTTCGGAATATTCATAAAACGGGCTTTGAGGATCGGCCGCTCCAGCTTGAAGGACTCTTTGTGGGAGCCATAATATTCATCAATCTGCTTTTTTGAGACGGTGGTGTCGAGGCGCTCGTTGATGTAGCGCTGCTCGTAGCGGTACCGCAGAAGCGACTGGCGGTAGGCCTCAAGCTCCTTCGAGACATCCTTTTCCTCCTTGGAAAGACGCTGCTGGGCTATGTCGAGGAAAGCCTTGTCCTTCACCCACGAGTTGATGTAGAGGTTCGCAAGGTTCACGCTGTCCTCCGGAGACGTGCCCTTGGGGATCACATCGTCCAGTTCCGAGCGATAGAGTTTATGGTCTCCCAGCCTGGCGACAACCTCCCCGTCGTGAATCAGCGAGGATATTGCCTTGCAGGACGGAAGGGCGGCAACGGCGACGGCCATCATGAATATGCGGAACCTCCTGAGCATCATTGATTAGCGGGAATAGTTAGGGGCTTCCTTGGTGATGGTCACATCGTGTGGGTGGCTCTCAAGGAAGCCGGCGTTGGTGATGCGCACGAACTGGGCGTTCCTGAGTTCCTCGACAGTATGCGCTCCGCAGTAGCCCATTCCGGCCCTGAGTCCGCCGACAAGCTGATAGACAACCTCTGAGACGGTCCCCTTGTAAGGCACCTGGGCCACGATTCCTTCTGGTACGAGCTTCTTGATGTCGGACTCCATGTCCTGGAAATACCTGTCCTTCGAGCCTTGCTCCATCGCTTCGAGGGATCCCATTCCGCGGTAGGACTTGAAGCGGCGGCCGTTCATGATGATTGTCTCGCCTGGGGATTCCTCCGTTCCGGCGAGCAGGGAGCCTGCCATGATGGTGCTGGCACCGGCGGCAAGCGCCTTGACGATGTCTCCTGAATATCTTATACCGCCGTCAGCGATCACAGGCACGCCCGTTCCCTTGAGGGCATATGCGGCCTCCATTACGGCCGTCAGCTGCGGCACGCCGATTCCGGCGATGATTCTCGTGGTGCAGATCGAGCCCGGGCCGATTCCGACCTTCACGGCCTTGACTCCGGCATCGGCGAGAGCCTTGGCACCGGCGGCGGTGGCGACGTTTCCGGCTATGATCTGGAAATCCTTATAGGCGTCGCAGGCCTTCTTGATCATCCTGAGCACACCTTCGGAGTGTCCGTGGGCGGTGTCGAGGACAACAGCGTCGGCTCCGGCGTCGATCAGAAGACCGATCCTGTCGAGCGTGTCGGACTTGATTCCGGCGGCGGCGGCGACGAGGAGGCGGCCCTTGCTGTCCTTGGAGGCGATAGGGTTGTCCTTGATCTTCATAAGGTCCTTGTAGGTGATCAGGCCGACGAGCTTGCCGTCATTATCAACAACAGGAAGCTTCTCGACCTTGCTGTGCTGGAGGATCTTCGTGGCGTCGGCCAGGGTGATGCCCTTAGGCGCGGTCACGAGGTTCTCCTTTGTCATAACCTCGGAAATCGGCAGCTGCATATCCTCCTGGAACCTCAAGTCACGGTTAGTGACGATTCCGATGAGGAAGCCGTTGGCGTCCACGACAGGAATGCCGCCGATGTGATGCTTCTTCATCATCGCGAGGGCGTTGCCGACATTCGCGTCCGGGCTGATCGTCACAGGATCGTAGATCATTCCGTTCTCAGCCCTCTTCACGTGACGCACCTGCTCGCACTGCTGCTCGATGGTCATATTCTTGTGAATCACACCGATACCACCGGCCCTCGCCATCGCTATGGCAAGATCGGCTTCTGTGACTGTGTCCATCGCGGCCGACACGATCGGGGTGTGGAGCTTGATGTCAGTCGTGAAATTTGTTGTGACATCCACGTCACGAGGAAGTACATCGGAATGTGCCGGAACCAGCAAAACGTCATCGAAGGTGAGGCCTTCAGGAATCTCTCGGTTTACAAACTTCGCCATTGTAATCAAATAAATTTGACAAATATAAGAATTTTCACGCAATAGTTGGCTTGGCCGGAGGGTTGTTCTGCCTCTATGGCCTCAAAAAATTCGGTTTCCGGCCCGACAGCCGGCCTTCCGGCAAGCGAAAGTTGTGCCAGCCGATTAATCAAGGCTTTGAATATAAACGGCCTTGCCACGTGTCCCGTTCCTCAAGACGTTTGTCCAGAAGGCGGAGGATCTCGAAGTTTCGGACGAGTCCCCAAGGGGTGTCGTTCACGAAGCGGGGCGGGACCTCGCCGGCGACCCGTTCGATGTAAAGGTCGGGGCGCAGGCGTTCGAGGATGTCGATGACAAAGTCAAGATATTCATCAAGACCGGGACGGTAGAAGGCTGAGGGGTCGGCGGCATATTCCTTTTCCATCACTGTGCCTCTGACGATCTGGAGCTGGTGGAATTTGACGGAGCGCAGCGGGAGGGAGGAGATAAGGCCGCATTGGTCGAGGAGCATCTCTCTGGTCTCGCCGGGGAGGCCGAGAATGAAGTGGGCTCCGGTGTCGATGCCTCTTTCGGCGGTCATTTCCACGGCTTTGCGGGCGCACTCGAAGCTGTGGCCGCGGTTGATGTGGCGCAGGGTGCTGTCGTGGCAGGACTCGATGCCGTACTCCACCACCACTATGGGGGCGGTGAGGGTATCCGGAACCGGGGCCTGGACAGTCGGTCCCGGAGCCTGCCGAAGGGATCTTTGCCACCCTGAAAGGACACGCCCCGACGCCAAGCCAGCCAGATAGTCCAGCTTCTTCTCATCGACACAATCCGGACGCGTGCCGATCACGATTCCCACCACCTCCGGATGGCTCAGGACCTCCTCATAAAGAGCCTTCAACCGATCCAACGGACCGTATGTGTTTGAATATGCCTGGAAATATGCCAGGTAGTGCCTCGCCCTCGGATATCGCACCTTTTGGAACTCTATTCCTTCGTCAATCTGTGTCAGAAGCGGCTTCCCCGGAGTACTGTAACCAGGATGGAAAGCGGCGTTGTCGCAGTAGGTACACCCTCCCCGCCCCACGGTTCCGTCCCGGTTAGGGCACGAGAACCCTGCGTCCAGAACAAGTTTCTGGAGCCGCTCACCGTACCTGCGGCGGTAATAACCCACGAACGAATTGTATCTTTTCCCTTCTGAAAAACCAAACATAATGCAGCCGTTACTCCTTCTTCCGATTCACCTTTCCTTCGCGTCCTCTTCAGTTCCACGTTCAATTGTGATTGTCCTATTCCGGGCATTCGGTTTTCAAAGAAATCCATTAAGGAGAACTACTGTTCCACGTCCGGATGTGATTGCCCTATCCCCTTTTCCCGACACGTGCCACCGAAAAGTACGACATATTCCTTGCAAAACTAATGAATTGTGAATATTTTTACAAGTTGGATCCGTCATTGGTTCCGGAAAGAGAAGGTTTTTGATTGGTTTGAACCACGAAAGGGCATTTCAAGCAGAACAGTTTATTGATTATAAACAGATGTAGATATGAACATATTCCTGAAAATTTTGTCTTCGGCGGCCGCGGTCGCTCTGTCATTCAATTGTGCCGCCTCAGCGCAGGAAACCTCTAAGAAATGGGCTGTGGTTGAGTTTTCCGCCAACTTTATGCGCGAGGCACCGGACTACGCCGCCGAGCTTGGAGACCAGGCGTTGATGGGGACGGTGGTCGAGGTCCTGGATAAGTCAAGCTACTGGGTCAAGATAAAGAGTCCGGAGCCTTACACGGCCTGGGTCAACGAGATGGGGCTCGTGCCGATGAGCGAGGATGAGCTTCAGGACTACCTTGAGGCTCCGAAATACATCTGCACAGCGGCTTTCTCACACATTTACGAGGAGCCTTCGATGGATTCCAGGATTGTCTCCGATTTCGTGCTCGGAGACATCGTGAGAATCATGTACAGTGTCAGGGCGCATGCCGGAGGACGTTACAAAGGCTATGAGGAGGGGCAGGCGGTTCTGAAGAAGAAGTTTGTCGGAGTCGTGCTGCCGTCAGGCAAGACCGGTTATGTTCCCGCTAAAGATGTCGCGGTGTTCTACAAATGGGCCAAAGACCGCAAGGACAGAACCACGGCCGGGAATGATTTCAGGCAGGATCTTCTGACCACGGGTTACAGGTTCCTCGGCGTACCGTACATGTGGGGCGGCACGTCCATCAAGAACGTGGACTGCAGCGGATTCACCCGCAGCGTATATTTCGCCAACGGAGTGCTCCTTCCGCGCAACGCCTCCCAACAGGCAAGGATCGGAGAGGATGTGGGGATATTCAAGGACAACGGGGATGTTGACTGGAGCGGTCTGCTTCCTGGCGACCTTCTGTTCTGGGGCAAGGCCGCGACCGACACCACCAGGGAGCGGATCACGCACGTGGGGATGTACATCGGTGACGGCAAGTTCATCCACTCCGCCCAGGTCGTGCGTGTCAACTCATTGGATTCCAGCGCTGCCGATTTCTACAACCGCAAGCCTGTCCGCGCCCGCCGCATCGTCGGCCACATAGACGCCGATGGCTCCGGAATCATCTCCACCTTACGCAGCCCGTTGATTCAGCAAGTTCATCACCTGTTAATCAACTCGTCTCTAGGCTCGTTGAATTAACAAGCGACATTCAACGGCAATTTCATTTTCCGCAAATCGTGGCAATCTATGCTCAACAGGTCTCATATCTCATCCCAGAATATGTATGGTGGGCGAACTCTTTTTACGATACATATTAATAAATTACGGATTTCTGGTCTCCCCAAATGGATGGCAGGGCTTCATAACGCGCTGACCTTCAAGCCATGGGGCACCACACTCCAAGTTCCAACCAATTATGGACTCCTGGCCTCTTAAAATGACCAGCAGGACTTCAGATCTTTCTAAACGCCAGACAATTAAGTGCACGGTTATCATTTTCTACCGTAGCGCCATCTTGAGTAGAGTCCCAAACCAAGTGCTACATAGCGACCTTAGCCGTTTCCAACCAAAAGACCGTAGCGCCATCTTGAGTGGAGTCCCAAACCAAGCGCTACATAGCGACCTTGCCGTTTCCAACCAAAAGACCGTAGCGCCATCTTGAGTGGAGTCCCAAAACAAGCCCCAACCGTTGAACTACCTTGAAGGGAGATCCATTCCGAGGAACTTCAGGGCCTGCCACTCATCGGCCATCGTGTCACGGACCAGAATCCGCATAAGGACGTTTTTCTCCTTGATGGGCAGTAGGATGACATCCTTGGCCCTGGTGACGTAGTCATACCTGACAACATAATTCATCATCTGACCGTAGGAGGTGTCCGGATTATGATGCCGTTCCTCCCTGATGTCATATTCACTGCCGGTGTTGGAGTTGATGGCAAGCAACATCTTTTCCGGACTTCCATAATAGGAAGAGAGCCTGTCATATTCAATAACATTATAGGTAATGACAATGAAATCGATAAGTTGGTTTTTCTCTTCAGGTGATAGGCCATCAAACATCCTGTGAAGTTGAGGGTACCTCAGGTAGCTGCCCCGTGAACAACATCCTTCAATCTCCTTGAGGTTTTTACGCATCTTGGTCGAGGCCACTCTACGCGACAGCTTTTCCGAAAACGGATGATCGGAAAACGCGTAGGCCAGAAAGTTCCATCGCCACTTGATCGCCTCCTGATGGATATTCCTCTCAACCGGATTGTTATAAAGGTAGGCAATGCTGGTCCTTATCTTTTTGTTTCCGATTTTCGGAGCGCTTCCGAATGGAGACTGGAACAGATGGCCAATGTTCGGGATCGTGACGCTTACAGAACCGGAAGTGATGTTCCTATCCGACACAAAGCCCTCAGCCCCCCGCTTCAAGTCACCGTAATATTCATAGGAGAACGTCATATTCACCATTCTTTCGAACCCGCTGAGCGTAGGTAAATCCGGAACCTCAACCAATTGATGAATATGATCGTACATCTCGCACAGACCCAGAACTGTCACTCCGTACCGTTTGGCGCAGGTGCAGAACACAGTGAAATAAACCAGACAATCCTCCAGACTGTAAAATATCACAGAACCGCTCTGTGACCGTTGATAAATGTGGTTCGGTGAACCGGACAGAAACTTTCGACGCCTCATAGCCTTCCCCTCTTTAAAGTTTTACATAGTTAACCCACATCATTCTTTCAGGTGGACTGGTTGATTCCAGACCAGAGAACGATGCTTCACAAATATGGGAAATTAATCTATGATTAGCAAGAGTGTGGACCGTAAAACATCATGGGTTCGTTACTTATAAATTACTGGTAGTCAATTCCAGAGAGCAGAACTTCATAATGCACTGACCTTCAACCTGTGGAACGTCACACACTCTGTTCCAACCAATTACGGATTCCTGGTCTCCTAAAATAGAGGGCAGGATCTCATAACGTACTGAAATTCAGTCTGTGGGGTTTCACACTCTCTGTTCCAACCAATTACGGATTCCTGGTCTCCAAAAATGACTGGCAGGATTCCACAAAGTACTGAGGTTCAGACTGTGAAGCTTCACTGACTATGTTCCAACATATTATGGAATCCTGGCCTCTTGAAATGACCGGCAGGATTTCAGATCTCACTAAACACCAGACAGTTAAGGTACGTTCACTGTCAGGTCACTGAGATCGGGCTATGAGGGCGGATCAGTTGTCGGCAGCGAGGAGGGTGATTACGCGGTCGATCAGGGGGTCGATGCGGGAGGCGGGGGCGAGGGAGTTGTTGGTCATTATGGAGAAGATGATGGTGTCGGACTTGGAGCCGGTGGAGGGTTCGATGTAGCCGCTGAAGCAACGGACACCGTTCATCGAGCCGCTCTTCAGGTGGACACGGGACTTGACGGTGGCCGGGGCATCCTTCAGGCGGGATTCATAATGACGGTTTCCTGGCTGGCCTATGGTCTGGATGTAGTCAGCGAAGGACGGACTGTCCATCATAGCGGAAAGGAAACGCACAAAGAAGGACGGGGAGATGTAGTTGTGGCGGGCGAGGCCGCTACCGTCAACTATACGGACATCATCAGCGCTGACACCGATGTTCTTCATCACCTCATTCACAGCCACATAAGAGGAATCGTAGGAGGCGGAATGATGAAACCTCCGGCCAAGGGTCCGGAAAAGGGTCTCGGCGTAGAAGTTGTCGCTTTTCAGGTTCGTCTCACGGGCTATGCGCTTAAGGGACGGGGAATATGTCTGACCGAGCATATTCAGGTCATCCACTCTGGAGGCGTAGGGGGCATATTCATTGGAAGAGAGGTTGGAGCGGACGCGGCCGAGACGGATGTCGGCGGGGCCTTCGGAGACGGGTACTCCATTGGATTTCAGATATTCACAGAAATAATGGGCGCAGGTGTAGGCTCCGAACTTGTTGCTGAACTCCTCGGTTTTGGGCTTGCGGTCGATGGCGAACGAGCCGCGGATCTCGGCGTAAGGAAGGAATTCGGAGTTGAAAAGGTAGAGCTGGTCGCCGGTGCCGGCGGGAGCGGTTCTGCAGGGATATTCATACCTCATCCACGGGGTGTTCGGGAAGGAGACCGTGACATTGACGGGTGAGCCGACGGACGGGCCGGCGCTCACGCGGAAGTCTTGGGCGTTCTCGTAGAAGCAGAGGCCGTTGCCGCCGGCTCCGTAGGCTGTGCCGATGTCCTGGTAGCTCCATGTGTCGTGCTCGATCGGGCCGTCGAAATAGCGGCCGTCGCCGATCACCTTGCCGTTGATTTTCTTGATTCCGGCCTTGTCCAGGAACGATTTCCACTGGGCGAAAAGTTTGGCGCGGGGGATGGCGATCGAGTCTTTCGAGGCTATGGTCGGGTCACCGCCGCCCACTATATATAGGTCGCCGTCAAGGATTCCGTCCTTGATGGATCCGCTGTAACCGATGCGAGTGACGTACTTGAAGTCGGGACCGAGGCGATGGATGGCCAGGCCGGTGGTTATCAACTTCATCGTCGAGGCGGGGACCATCCTCTGGCCGCTGTTCCAGGAGGCGAGGGTGTCGCCGCCTTCGGTCAGGGCAAGGACCCCGAGGACGGAGGATTTCAGGGATTCGCTTCGGGAGATTGACTCGACATATCTCTGGGCTTTGGTCTTGGATCGCGCCTTGTTTGTGGAATGCAGTTGCGGAGAGGAGGCCACTTCGACAGGCTCAGTGACCGTGGTGGATAGGGATGCGGACTCTTCGACAGGCTCAGTGTCCAAGGGGGCGGAATCGATGCTCAAAGGGGTGACCAAGGAACCGGATGGTCCCTGAGCTTGCCGAAGGGCCACGGCGGAAGGGGCGATGGCGACCGACATCACCAAAGCGCAAACACAAGAATTTATGAATATTCCGAATCTCATAACAGTTGTCTTTTTGAATTTCAAGCCGTTCCAAGGCCCACGGATGAAAACAAGTAACGGCAAGAGTACAAAAATAGTGTTTTATTGCTAAATTTGCAGCGTGTAAAACCGCTTATGCGGAACTAACTTGAATCAAATTGTCATTGAATATGAAAAAATGCGTCCTTGTGTCCGGCGGTGCCGGATTTATCGGAAGCCACGTCACCGTGGAACTTATCGAGGCCGGCTACGATGTGATCGTGGCCGATAATATGTCCAACTGCGATGAGACCTGCTACGAGGGAGTCAAGAAGATCACCGGAATGGAGGATATTCCTTTCGTGAAGATGGATTTCTGCGATCCTGTGGCGACAGAGTTGCTGTTCACGGCCAACCGGATTGACGCCGTGATTCATTTCGCCGGCTTCAAGGCCGTCGGAGAGTCCGTCAGCGAGCCGCTGAAATATTACCGGAACAACCTGGAATCATTTATGAATGTCATCGAGACCGCAAGGAAGCACGGATGCGAGAATATTCTGTTCTCTTCCTCCGCGACAGTTTACGGCGAGCCTGAGAGGCTTCCGGTGACGGAGGAGTCGCCAAGGCAGCCGGCCACCTCCCCTTACGGGAACACAAAGCAGATGTGCGAGGATATTCTTCGGGACTCCGTAAAGGCATATTCAAATGTCAAGGGAATCGCGCTGAGGTACTTCAACCCGGTCGGAGCGCATCCGTCGGCGCTGATCGGCGAACTGCCGCGCGGCGTGCCGAACAACCTGGTGCCGTTCATCACCCAGACCGCCATCGGCAAGCGTGAGTGCCTCTCCGTCTTCGGCAATGACTACCCTACTCCGGACGGAACGTGCCAGAGAGACTTCATCGACATCGTGGACCTGGCGAAGGCGCACGTCTTCGCGGTGCGCAGAATGCTCGACGGCAAGATGAAGAAGGAATATGAGATCTTCAACATCGGTACGGGCAAGCCGCTGTCGGTGATGGAGCTCATCAATGCGTTCGAGAAAGCCAACAACTTGAAGCTGAACTACAAGTTCGCTCCTCGCAGGGCCGGAGACGTTACCGCGATCTGGGCGGATCCTACGCTTGCCAACAACGAGCTTGGCTGGAAAGCGGAGAGGTCAATCGAGGACACGCTGGCCGCGGCCTGGGCTTGGGAGAAGCATCTGGCAGGGAAATAAGTCCGTGGAGGGCAACATTTAGAATCCGCTTTTGATTCGTTTGAAATGTTCTTTGAAGTGAAAAATCTTCAAACAAACAAATCAAAACAGAGTATTAGGCTTCACGAAAACGAAAAAATGGGGAAGGCCATCCGGTCTTCCCCAAATATTTTTCTGCAAAGAGAACGGTTACTTTGCGGTCGCCTTAATGAGTTCGCTGAGCTTCTGATACATAGCGTCAGTCTTCTCAAGGAGTTCCTTGCGGATTCCGGCATAGTAGGCGGACTTCTTGCCTTCCACCTTTGCGTTCACTTTGTCCCTGAGGTCATTGTAGAGTTTGACAGCCTCGTCGAAGAGTCCGCCCAAAGCCTCATCGTCAGCTTTCTGGTTAAGTGCGCTGAAGAGGGAGCAATCATCGATGAAAGCTCCGATGACATATTCAATGTCCTTCTTGATGTCTCTAAGATTCATATCTCGTTTTGTTTAGACTTAAAACTTGGCGAATATACGCATTTTTTTTCGATTTACGAATATGGAGGCGCAATGCTGAGGGCGGCGAGTCACTTCGACAGGCCCCGTGACCGATGAAGCCGGCTCAGTGACCGATAGGGCTCAGTGACCGAAGGTTATTTGAAGAGACTTCGGACGAGGGCGGGAACGTCAGCCACCTTGACAACCTCGATGCCTTGCGGTTTGAGGTCCAAGGAGGCGAACGAAGAAATGAATATCTTCTTGAAGCCCAGACGGGCGGCTTCACTTACACGGCGGTCGATCTGGGCGACCGGGCGAATCTCGCCGCTGAGTCCGATCTCTCCGGAGAAACAGTTGTCGGAGGGGATGGCGAAATCAAAGTTGGAGGACAGAACAGCCGAGATGACAGCCAGGTCACAGGCCGGATCACTGACCTTGAGCCCGCCCGCCATATTCAGGAAAACATCCTTTTGGGCGAGTTTGAAGCCTGCCCTGCGCTCCAGGACCGCCAGAAGCATATTCAGTCGCCGCACGTCGAATCCGGTGGCGGAGCGCTGCGCCGTGCCATAGACAGCAGAGCTGACAAGCGCCTGAACCTCAAAGAGAAACGGTCTCGTGCCGTCCAGCATCGCGCTGATGGCGGTGCCGCTAAGTCCGGCCTCGTGCATCGGGATGAGCAGCTCGGAAGGGTTGGAGACTTCGCGGAGTCCTTTGCCGGTCATCTCGAAGACAGCCAGCTCGGAAGTCGAGCCGAATCTGTTCTTTATGCTGCGCAGGATTCTGTACGAACCTCGATTGTCGCCCTCGAACTGAAGAACCACATCCACAATGTGCTCCAGAATCTTCGGACCGGCGATGTAGCCTTCCTTGGTAATATGTCCGATCAGGATGACCGGGATGCCTGTCTCCTTGGCGAAACGCAGAAGGATCGCGGCAACCTCCTTGATCTGGGTCACGGATCCCGGAGTGGAATCAACGGTCTGCGAGAACATTGTCTGGACGGAATCCACAATCATCAGGTCCGGATTGATCTCACGAGCCTGGGCAACGACATTCTCTATCAACGTCTCACTGTAGATCTGGCAGTTGGAGGCATCTCCGCCCAGACGGTCGGCACGCATCTTGACCTGACGCAGGCTTTCCTCTCCAGTGACGTACAACGTCCTGAGTGACGGGCAACCGAGCGGAATCTGAAGGGAAAGGGTGGACTTGCCGATTCCCGGCTCACCACCGATCAGTACAAGAGAGCCTTCCACGATGCCGCCGCCGAGGATTCTGTCGATTTCCTCATTGTTCAGGGAAAGCCTCGCCTCTGAACGGGAATCAATCTCGTTCAGTTTCTGAGGTTTGCGGCTGGCGCCCGGGACGGTGTCCGCCACGGTTGACTTCCTGGAGCCACCCGTGACGACTTTCTGCTCCACCATCGTGTTCCACTCCCCGCAGGCGGGACAGCGTCCCATCCATTTGGGATATTCATTACCGCAATTGGAACAAAACCAGACTGTTTTCTCTTTCATATTCATCAATATTACATATCGTTCGGTTGGCACTTCGACAGGCTCTGTGGCCAAAGGAAGGTAAATTCAGTTACCGGCAAAGGTAGTGCCTATGCCAAACGTCGGTTGGTGAGTCTGCGAACAACAGGTTCAGTGCCCAGGCGACAAAGCGAGTGTCCGCGACCGAACAATATTCAAAGATAGACATTAGGACGGGGGAAGACAAAAAAAATTGCAGCATCTGGGTTTGGACCCGGACACCGCACAAAATCCCTTTCGGGAATCAACGGCTGAAATTACTCAGCTGTAGCAGTTGAATCGCAGCAAGCGGCGGTTGAGTCGCAGCAAGCGGTTGTTGTGTCAGTTGCAGCCTCAACTGCAGTCTCTGTAGCCTCACCTTCAGCGGCCTCGGCCTTCTTTGCGTTGTTACCGCAAGCAGAAGCAGCTACCATAAGAGCTACAACTGCGAAAGACATAAATACCTTCTTCATAATATAAATAAAAAAACTATTGTTACTCTACTCACGTTTTTCTGACCGCAAAAGTACATAGTTTTCTGAAATTTACAATATTTTTTTATAAAAATTTTATCTAAATCGATCTTCTTGGAACTCACACTTCTCCAAACCGGAGATTTCTCCGCTTACAATATGAAAGCGAAGCGCCAGACGAGGCACGTCTCCAGAGCCTTGGAAGCCGCACGCGCCCGGATTCATAAAGAGAAAACCATTTCTTTTGTCCCTGAATACCTGAGGAATATGCGTGTGCCCACAGACGAATATGTCCGGATGATATGAGTCAAGAAGAGCCTTTGCCCGCAGATCGTACATAGGTTGGTGCGGATTGAAGGCCCAATAGCTGCCGCGCCGTAAACCGATGTGGGTCATCAGGATTCTCATGCCCTCACACTCAAAGTTCTGGAAGGCGGGATATTCCTGTCTCACATCAAGTCCGTCGCAATTGCCGTGGACTCCGATCAAAGGCTTGAACGCGGCGATGTTCCGTGCGCACTGAAGCGTGCCGAAGTCTCCGGCGTGCCAGATCTGGTCCACCGGCTCAAGGAACGCCCTCACATCATCAGCGAACACTCCATGAGTGTCGGAAATCAATCCGATGTACATTTTAGTTACAGTTTAATCACAATCTTCTTCTTGTAGAGAATCCACAGAAGGGTGAATATGATGGTGACGAATATGAAGGCCCACAACAGGGAGGTATATTCATTGGCGCCGAAGTAGTGGCCTGGGGCGAAACCGAAGAATCCGTAGCTTTTGGCGATGACTCCGGAGAACACGAACGCCATCAACGCGTTCATGCCCATGGCCTTGAATGGAACGAAAGGTTTCTCATACCCCTTCACGTCAAGCAAGTACGCAAGGAAAGCCAGGGCGAGCATCGCCCAGCCTCCGGCGTAGAAGACGTAGGAGACTGACCAAAGAGGCTTGTTGATCGGAACCCAGATGCTGAGGATCACACCGAGGATCAAGGACAGGCATCCATAGACAAAAGTCCTGTTGACAACCCTGTCAGGGGAACAGTTGGTAGCGGACATATTCTTTTGGGAGGCGTGGATCATCGAGCCGATCAGGTAGCCGAGAAGGCAGGAGCAGGCCGCGGTCATGGAGCCGAGGACACCCTCCGGGTCGAAATCGGTCCCGTTGTAGCCGTGGTAGCAATGGTTGCCGCCGACCAGCCAGGTGTCGATTCTCATCGAGACATTGCCTTCGAGGGAGAACGCGCCGGGCTCACGGCCGAAGATCAGTAATATTCCCGTGTAAGTCACGCAAAGCGTCGCGATCGCGGCCAGAATCTTCTTTGGCTTTTTAAGCCACAGGGCAAGGCAGCCGGCGATGGCATACGCCATACCTATTCGTTGGAGAACCCCGAATATTCGTTTATGCTGAAGCCAGTAGAGGTAGTTCTGGCCGAAGGACCAGGTCTCGTCGTGGAGCGAGGTCGGGAAGAACGGGTACAGGTTCAGCGCGAAGCCGACCAGAAAGATCAGCGCGCCCCTTTTCAACACCTTCAGATAAGCCTTGGCGGTCGTTTTCTCGTACTTTGAGAAAGAGAACGCCATCGCGCATCCCATACAAAAGATGAAGAACGGGTACACAAGATCCGTCGGGGTGCAACCGTCCCAACCGGCGTGCTTGAGCGGCGGGAATATGTGCGCCCACGTGCCCGGATTGTTGACGATGCACATAAAAGCGACTGTCAGTCCTCTAAGGACATCCAATGATTCGTAACGTTTTTTCATAGGTGCAAAGTTACTCTTTATTATTCAATGTTGTATCTTTGCAGTATGGAGATTTTCTATGCTAACGAAATAAATGGCGGACTCGCTCTTCTGGACGCGGACGAGAGCGCGCATTGCGTGAGGGTGCTCCGGCATCGTGTCGGGGACGAGGTCACCGTTGTGGACGGCATCGGGAATATGTACCGTTGCCGCCTGAGCGACGATTCGCCCAAAGGAGCCGCGGCGGAGATCCTGGAAACCGTTCCCGGATGGGGTGGGCATTCATATTCATTGAATATGGCGGTGTGCCCGACGAAGAACAACGATCGCTTCGAGTGGTTCGTGGAGAAGGCCACGGAGCTTGGCGTGGACGTGGTCTCGCCGGTCATCGGGGAGCGTTCCGAGCGGAAGGTGTTCAAGGCGGAAAGGTCCCGCAAGATCGCGCTTTCGGCGATGAAGCAGAGCCTGAAGGCGAAACTGCCGCTGGTGGAGGAACCGGTCTCCGTACGGGATTTCATCCTGGGACATTCCGGGGATTCCGGTGTCAAGATGATCTGTTACTGTTTTGAGGGTGAGACTTTAAGGCGATCAATCAAGGATGTGCTGGAAGGGCTCCCATCTGATTCGGCGGTCACGGTGCTGATCGGCCCCGAGGGGGATTTCTCTCCGGAAGAGGCACGTCTGGCCGTCGGGCACGGTTTCGTGCCGGTCCACCTCGGGCCAAGCCGGCTGCGCACAGAGACGGCGGCAGTGACGGCGGTGACGGCCTGCTACCTGCACTTTATGGAATAATTTTATGAATATGCAAAAGAAGACTATAGATGAGATCCTTAACGAGACGTTGAAGGTTCTTAGAGACGGAGGAGTCATCCTCTACCCTACCGACACGGTCTGGGGATTAGGTTGCGATGCGACCAATCCTGAGGCTGTCGCAAAGATTTACGAGATCAAGCATCGTTCGGACAGCAAGTCGCTCGTACTGCTGGCCAGCAGTCTGGATCAGATAGCGTTATACGTAAATGAGATTCCACCGATGGCCATAGATCTGGTCGAGGTGAACGATCGGCCGATGACGTTGATCTACCCGGGGGCGAAAACCTACCCGGCACCGGCAGAGGGAGAGCCTTGGAAGGCTGACCGCTACCACTTGGCGCACAACACCGTGGCTGCGGACGGCACTGTCGGGATCCGCATCCCGATGATGGAGTTCTGCCAGCAGCTCACCTACAAGCTCGGCAGGCCTATCGTCTCCACCTCCGCCAACATCTCCGGTGAGCCTACACCGAAGAAATTCGCCGACATCTCCGACGAGATCAAAAACGCGGTTGACTACACCGTTGATCCCCGTCTCGAAGCCGGGGCCACCGGTCTCGCCTCCCAGATCATCAAGATCGGCCTCGACGGTGAGGTTGAGATCATCCGGGCGTGATCAGTAATTCATTACAAATTAGATATTTACCGAATCCTGCCATTCTGCACAGACTGGCAGGATTTCATAAAACGCTACTAATCAATGCGTAACGCTCCCCAATGCCCTCAGGGCTGTCGCAAAGCGACTGGGGTTGGATTATCTCCACAAAAAAAGTCGGAGCAGCGAATGCTGTTCCGACTTTTTCGTGTGGAGATATAGAGATTCGAACTCTAGACCCCCTGCTTGCAAAGCAGGTGCTCTACCAACTGAGCTATACCCCCGGACTATTCCAGAAAACTCTGGATTAGTAGGCCCTGGCAGAGTTGAACTGCCGACCTCTACATTATCAGTGTAGCGCTCTAACCAACTGA
>ERZ779865.683-NODE-683-length-28740-cov-5.038034_pt1 | contig 28740 bp, 23 predicted proteins | sample MGYA00433088_ERZ779865 | MGnify/ENA primary metagenome ERZ779865 (study PRJEB29588, sample SAMEA2151703) | human gut metagenome | biome: human gut; feature: human-associated habitat; material: faeces | place: Denmark | collected 2008/2010 ... | reverse complement strand
ACGATCTCCTTTTACTCGCCGGTGGACAGCGACGACAGCGATACCTCGTCGTAGCCGGTGTTCTCACAGAGCGCCTTTGTATTCTGGAGTATCGTGTCCTTCTGCTTTTCGCGGTAGGGACGGTAGATGAACCCGGCCTGGCAGAAGCGGCAGCCGCGAATGCACCCGCGCAGCACCTCGACAACGGCGCGGTCGTGTACTATCTGAGTGAATGGCACCACGAAATTTTCCGGCGCGTAGACCTTGTCGAAGTCCTTTATTATGCGCTTCGTGACTTTGGCAGGCGCGCCGTCCCTGGGCGTTATCGACTTTACGGTGCCGTCGGGGTTGTAATCCACATCGTACAGCGACGGAACGTAAATTCCCTCTATCTGCGCCGCCCTGCGCAGGAATTCCTGACGGGTGGCGCCCTCTTTTTTGCACTGTTCCATCAGCCGCATGAATTCAAGGTTCATCTCTTCGCCCTCGCCAATCGCGAAGAAATCGAAAAAATCCGCGAGCGGTTCCGGGTTGCACACGCAGGGACCACCCGCCATAACGATGGGGGTTAGCCCGGTGCGGTCCTTTGCCAGCACGGGTACTCCCGCGAGGTCGAGCATTTCGAGAATATTCGTGAAGCTCATCTCATACTGCAGCGTGAAGCCTATAAAATCGAAATCCTTTATCGGGTCGAGGCTTTCCAGCGCGTAGAGCGGGATATTGCGGGCGCGCATCTGCTCCTCCATATCCGGGAGCGGCATGAAAACGCGCTCGCACCAGTAATTCGGCACAGCGTTTTTCAGTCCGTAGAGTATTTTCATACCGAGGTGGGACATGCCTATCTCATAGGTATCGGGGAAGCAGAAAGCAAAACGTATATCCACCTTGGACTTATCCTTTATGACTGCCCCGTGCTCTCCGCCGATATATCGCGACGGTTTCTGCACTTCCAGCAGGAATTCGTCCAGCCGCTCCATCATTTCGGAATTTGTATATAGGTTCTCTGACATTGTTACCCCCGTGTTAGTACGCTTTCGCCTGGGTGAAATCCACCGTTTTGTTGAACGGGTTATAGCTTATATCGGCGAAATCCTTGTTGATGTAAAAATATTCGTTTTTGTAGTACAGTGGAATGAATATCGCGTCGTCGATGACTGCCTGCTCCGCCTGTTTGTAGAGGTCGGCGCTGGACTGCAGGTCCGCTGCGCGCTGCGCGGAATTCACCAGCTGCGTGACGTTGGAATTCGAGTACCCCGAATAGTTACCGGTGCCGTCCCTGGTGAAGCACTGCAGATACGCCGCGGGACTGTTGGTGCTGCCGGAAAGGTCCTGCACGGCTATCTCAAAGTCGCCGGAAGAAAGGCGCGCATTGTAATCGGATTCGCTGAGAGTTTCCACCACGCAGTAGAAGCCGAATTCCCGCTGCCATTCCTGCATGATGAGCGATATCATTGAAGCGGCAGCGTCGTCCTGCTTCATGATTATCCTTGCGCCGGAAAGCAGGTCGCGGTCGAGGAAGTCTGCCACGCGGGAATAGTACTGCTGCGACTTTTCAGCGCTGTATTCCGGCGTGAGCTTTTCGCCTGCGTAGTCGCGGTAGCTTTCGTCAAGCAGGGTGACTTCCCCGGGGACTATCGCGTAAGCCACGGAATGGTCGGCGACGGTCCGGGAAAGCTTTTCGCGGTCCACCAGCGAAGCGAGCGCCTGCCGGAAGCCAGCCGCGCGGAACAGCCCGTAATCCTTGTTGAAAAGCAGCCCGACGGTTATCGCGTCGTATTCCTGCACGGTGTACTTGTCGCCCTTGATAAGCCCGCGCTGGTCCTCTGTCACTGCGATGCAGCTGATAACATTTGACACGAAGTCGTCAACGAAATCCTCGTCGCCCTCGATGAAGAAGTTAAGACCCGACGGGTAGACCTTGTTCACCTCGTTGTTCTTTGCATGACGGCGCAGTATCAGGTGATTGTTGTCGGTGATCGTGTACGGGTCGTAATCCCAGCTGCGCAGATAGAATGCGCCGTTTGACGGCGTGGTATTCCCCGAAAGCCCGTAACGTCCCTGGGAAGCGGTGAAATATTCCTCGTTGCAGGGCATTGCGGGGGCTTCCGTCAGCAGGGTAGGGAAGCGCGGGTCGGGGTATTCCAGCGTTATGGTCAGTTCAAAATCGCCGGTGGCAGCCACGCCGAGTTTCGACATATCGGTTATCGCGCCGGAATTTATCCCGCGGGAATTCTTTATGCAGAAATACTCGGAAGCCCGGGGCGCGCGGGTGCCCGGGTCGAACAGCCGCTGAAATCCGAATACGAAATCCTGAGCGGTGCACACGGCGTCAAAGCCGTTCACGTCCGTCCAGTAGTAATTGCTGCTCAGCTTGAAGCTGTATGTAAGCCCGTCGTCGCTGACGATGTAATCCTCCGCAACGCCGGAGCTGAGGCTTCCGTCGGGCTGTACGCGCAGAAGCCCGGTGTAAAGGCTCGCGATGATGAGCGTGGAGGCGTCGTCCTCCGCAGTCTGCGGGTCAAGGCTGCCGGGATTGTACGCGATGTCGTATTTTATAACTCCGTCGCTGCCGTCCTTTTCGAAGCAGCCGGTCATCGATATTATAAAGCAGCAGAGAGCCGCTGCGAGAATTCTTCTGAAATGCCGTTTCACGGTTAGTTCCTTTCTACAAATGCAGTCATACTTAATTATAGCATTAACCGCGGATTAATTCAACCGATTTCGGCATTTTTTATTATTACAGTTTTGTAATAAATTGAGCATTTCACAGGGCGTCATAAACCACCGTCGTTCCGGTTTTCAGGCTTTCCTGTACGTTTATCAGGCGCTGGTTGGAGCTTCCGCGGTACTGCAGCGAGAGCGAGCGCTTTGAAATATCGAATTTCCCGTCAACGAGGACGTCAGCGATACTCAGCAGCTTTCCGACGGATTCCTCGCGCTGCGCCTTTGCGAGAAGCTCTTCAAAAGTCCAGCCGCTGTAGCACATCAGGTGCTTTCCGGCAGATTTGAAGCGGCTGCCCAGTTCATACAGCGCCTCAGCCTGGCAGAATGGCTCCCCGCCAGAGAATGTCACCCCGCTGCACAGCGGATTTTCCATGCACTGTTCAAACAGCGCGTCGGTGGTCGTTACCTTTCCACCGGTGAAGTCGTGGGTTTCGGGATTGTGGCAGCCGTCGCAGTGGTGCGGGCAGCCCTGGGTGAATACCACGAAACGCAGCCCCGGACCGTCAACGATGGAGTCCTCGACTGTGCCTGCAATTCTTATTTCCATGATGCTTCCTTTCACAAAAAGCTGTGCGGAGTGTTTTCACCCCGCACAGCAGATGGTTTGGTATGGGTTATTCCTCGGTGGTACCGTGCTTTACGCGGTCGGCTTCTTCTGCTCGCTTGGCGTTGTTGAAGCGGTCCAGGGTTCCTACGAGATAGCCGGTGATGCGACGGATACGCTCGAATGCGATCTCTTCTTCCTTGCGGTGGCAGCAGGGGCACTCGTCGTCGATTATTCCGGTGTAGCCGCAGCTGGGGTCGCGGTCTATCGGGTGATTTATCGCGCCGTAGCCGATGCCCTGTTCTTTCATGCAGCGTACTATCTGCTCGAATGCGTCGAGGTTCTTCAGCGGGTCGCCGTCAAGCTCGATATAGCTGATGTGACCGCCGTTGGTGAGCGCGTGATAGGGCGCTTCCAGCTTTATCTTGCGGTATGCGCTGATGTTGTAATATACCGGAATGTGGAAAGAGTTGGTGTAGTAATCGCGGTCGGTGACGCCGGGTATCTCACCGTACTTCTTCTTGTCAATGCGGACAAATCTGCCGGAAAGTCCCTCGGCAGGGGTAGCAAGCAGGCTGAAATTAAGGTGAGTCTTTTCGCTTTCGTCGTCCATGCGCTTTCTCATGCGGGTGATGATGTCAAGACCGAGCTTCTGCGCTTCTGGGGATTCACCGTGATGCACGCCGATGAGCGCTTTCAGGCATTCTGCCAGACCGATGAAGCCCATAGAAAGAGTGCCGTGCTTGAGAATTTCGGCGATGCTGTCGTTCTCGGAAAGCTTCTCGGAATCTATCCACACGCCCTGACCCATCAGGAACGGGAAGTTCCTTACATGCTTGCGGCACTGTATCTTGAAGCGGAACACCAGCTGGTCCACAACCAGGTCCATCATATCGTCCAGGGAAGCGTAGAACTTGTCCAGGTCGCCGTGCGCCTCGATAGCAAGACGGGGCAGGTTGATGGTCGTGAAGCTGAGGTTGCCCCTGCCGGTGACGATCTCGCGGGTCGGGTCGTAAACATTGCCGATAACTCTCGTGCGGCAGCCCATGTAAGCGGCCTCGGTGTGGTAATCTCCGGGCTTGTAGTACTGCAGATTGAACGGCGCGTCGATGAACGAGAAGTTCGGGAACATGCGCTTTGCAGAAACGCGGATAGCCAGCTTGAACAGGTCGTAGTTGGGATCCTCGGGGTTGTAGTTTATGCCTTCCTTGACCTTGAAAATGTGTATCGGGAATATCGGCGTCTCACCGTTGCCGAGACCGTGTTCCTCGGCGAGCATGACGTTCTTGATGACCATTCTGCCCTCGGGGGAGGTGTCGGTTCCGTAGTTTATCGAGGAGAACGGGTTCTGCGCGCCGGCTCTGGAATTCATCGTGTTGAGGTTGTGGATAAGCGCTTCCATCGCCTGGTAGGTCGCACGGTCGGTTTCGGCTTCCGCGAGCTTTTCGGCTCTATCCTGCAGGTGGGAGAAGTTCTCGCCGTACTTTCCGGCTATCTTTTCCCATTCCTTGGATTTGTAGTCGTCGTTGTTCTGCAGTCTGGGGCGGAGACCGGTTTCATCGGATATCTCAGCGGCGACCTTTTTCATTTCCTCAAGAATATCGGTGAAATCGTCGATGCCCAGTGAGAAAGAAACAGCCTTTGCGAGGTTGTTCGTGTAAAGTCTGCGGAAGGTCTTTTTAACGCCCTCCGCCATCGCGTAGTCGAAATTCGGCACCGACTGACCGCCGTGCTGGTCGTTCTGGTTGGACTGAATAGCGATGCACGCAAGCGCTGCGTAGCTGGAAATATCATTCGGTTCGCGCAGATAGCCGTGTCCGGTGGAAAATCCTCCGTGGAACAGCTTCAGCAGGTCTATCTGGCAGCATGTGGTCGTCAGGGTCAGGAAGTCCAGGTCGTGGATATGGATATCGCCGTTGATGTGCGCATGAGAGTGCCTCGGGTCGAGGACGTACATCTCGTTGAACTGCTTTGCACCCTCGCTGCCGTATTTCAGCATGGTTCCCATTGCGGTGTCGCCGTCAATATTGGCGTTTTCGCGCTTGATATCGCAGTCGGAAGCGGATTTGAACGTCAGATCCTCATATATCTTCATCAAGGTGGAGTCCATCTCGCGTGCCCTGGTGCGGTCTGCGCGGTAGAGGATATACGCCTTTGCAGTCTTGGCATGTCCCTCTTCGACCAGAACTTTCTCTACCATATCCTGTACTTCTTCTACGGACGGGTTGCGCCCGATTATCTCTTCTGAAAGGCGCTGGCATACTTTGTCAGAGAGCATCATCGCCTCGCTGTAGTCGTTGCCGCCGACGGTCTGCGCTGCCTTGAAAATAGCATTCGCAATCTTCTCTATATTGAACGGTACCTGCCTTCCGTCGCGTTTTTTGATCATCGTTATCATTGCCATGTCTGAACTTCCTCTTTCTTTTAAATGAAATAAAATAACACAATATCTTGTATAAAAAACATCGATATATCTATTATATAGGCATATGAGATATTTGTCAAGGCATAATGAAATTAAGAAATGCACAAAATACCCGGTTGAATTTCGTGGATTATCACAAAAACATGAACATTGAAAAGCAACACGGCGTTGCAGAAAAACGGGTATCCGGCAGTGCTCTGCGACCTTAGAGAATAATACACAAAATGTGCAAATCAGGACAAGTGTTGCGCATTTGACGAAATACCATATCTGTGTTATAATCAATGTTATCATTCAGGCAGGGGGTGCAGAAATGCCGCAGAAATTTCAGTATTCCGACGACGGAAGCCGCTACCACACGCTGAAATACCATAATCGCCGCACCTGGGGCAGACCCGTTTTTAAAGCGGTGGTGGACGCCGGTTTCACCTGTCCGAATATCGACGGGAAATGTGGTTCCGGAGGGTGTATTTACTGTTCTGGCGGGAGCGGTTATTTCACTGCCCCTGCGCTTTCGGTGCGGGAACAGATAGAGCGTGAAAGCGCCAGGATACGCGAAAAGCACCCTGAAGCCGGCATTATCGCGTATTTCCAGGCTCACACGAACACTTACGGAAGCCTGGAGCGGCTGCGCGAGGTTTACAGCCAGGCGCTGGAATGCGACATCTGCGGGATCTCAGCCGCCACCCGCGCGGACTGTATCGACCGTGAACGCGCTGGGTTCCTGGCTTCGCTGGGGATTCCGGTGACGGTGGAACTCGGGCTGCAGACTGCGCACGACAGCACTGCGGAATTCATAAACCGGGGGCATGATTTCGCAGCGTTTCTGGAGGGGTTCCGCATTGCGCGGGAATGCGGGCTGCGCGTCTGCGTGCACATCATAAACGGGCTCCCCGGTGAAACGCCCGAAATGATGCTGCAAACCGCTGAAATTCTCGGAAAACTGCGTCCGGACGGCGTAAAGATACATCTGCTGCATGTTATAGAAAACACTGTTCTCGCGGAACTCTGGCGCCGTGGGGAATACCCCCCGATGGAAATGCAGGATTATATCGACATAACCGTGAGGCAGCTTGAATTATTCCCACCGGAAACAGTGATAGAACGCCTGACGGGCGACGGCGACAGAAAAACGCTGCTTGCGCCGCTGTGGAGCCTTGACAAACGCTCTGTATTAGGCGGTATAATGAAGCGGCAGAAGCAGCTTGACAGCGTTCAGGGAATGAAATTCCGGGAGGTTTGAATGGACATCTGGTCAATGACAAGAGCGGCGCTGGAGGAGTGGTTCCGGCAGCGGGGAGAGAACACCGCAAAGGCTGCGATACTGTATGAGCACCTGTATCAGCGCGGTCTGCGTGATTTCTCGGAACTGCCGTTTTCGCAGCGCGTAAAGTCAGCGCTGGCTGAGGAATTTTCGATGGAACTTCCGCAGACCGAAGCTGTCAGCGGAGGAGAGGACGCAGTGAAGATACTGCTGCGGCTGGCTGACGGGGAATTCGTTGAGGCAGTGCTGATGAAGCAGGAATACGGCGGCAGCGTGTGCGTTTCAACGCAGGTCGGGTGCGCGATGGGGTGCAGATTCTGCCAGAGCGGTCGGCTGAAAAAGCGCCGCAGCCTTTCTTCCGGCGAAATGGTCGCGCAGGTGATGAAGCTCCGGCAGGAATATTCCGCGGAGATACACAGCGTTACGGTCATGGGCATCGGCGAGCCGTTTGATAATTTCGGCGCGGTGCGGGATTTCTGCGATATCATCACGGACTACAAGGGGCTTGCGCTGGGCGAGAAGCACGTCACGGTTTCCACATGCGGCGTCGTGCCGGGGATAAGGCGCTGGTCGGAGCTTCCGCACCCGTGCAGCCTTGCAGTGAGCCTGCATGCAGCGGACGACGCACTGCGCTCCGAAATAATGCCGATAAACCGGAAGTACCCCGTGGGCGAGGTGATAGAGGCGGCGCGGGAATTCGCAGAGCGCCACAACCGGCGCGTCACGCTGGAATACGTCATGCTTTCCGGCGTGAACGATACCCCGGAGCAGGCTGAAAAGCTTGCTGCGCTTGTCGCGGGCAGCCGCAGATTTTACGTGAACATAATCCCGTACAACGGCAACGACAGCGGATTTTCCCGCAGCAGCCACGAGCGCATAATGGCGTTTTACGACGTGCTGAAAAAGCGCGGGGTCGCAGTCACCATGCGCCGGGAATTCGGAGGGGATATCGCAGCGGCATGCGGGCAGCTGAGTTCGATGCATTCCTCAGGGTGTGAAAAAAGCAGTTGACAAAAGCTGTGGTTTGTGGTACAATTAATTGTATTCTCCGGTAATCCCGGAGTTTAAGCCGGTATGTTGGAATTGGCAGACGAGGAGGACTCAAAATCCTTTGGTAGCGATACCGTGCGGGTTCGACCCCCGCTACCGGCACCAGATTTTTATTGACCGTCCCTGAATGGGGCGGTCGCAGTCTGTCGAAAAAGTCTTACGACTTTTCCGACAGGAAACTATCCCCTGGCTTGGCTAAGCCAAGCCAGCACACTTGCTGGGATAGAAGTGTTTTTTGTCCCGGGAGACCCGTGACAAAAAACAGATTTCAAAAGCCCGCTTTGCGGGCAAAATCTACTTTTTCAACAAGCTGTGACCGTCCCTGAATGGGGCGGTCGTTTTGCTATTAACAGCGGATAGTTGTACATTAGCCGTGAATTTCGCAGATACCCGTGGAAAAATCCGCTATGGGTATTGCAAATCCATCAGATTTGTGATATACTATAAAGGATAATGGGTATTTTTATGAGCAAGAATACTTTTGAAACTAATTATATAGGAGAAGCTATGATACAGTACGATGAAACAAGACTTGCGATGGAAGCGCTCACACCGCAGATAGAAGAACTCAGGGGCGCGCTGAACCTCGACGGTATCCAGATCAAGGTAGACGAGCTGGAGATGAAGTCCACCGAGCCGACATTCTGGGACGACCCCGAGAAGGCTCAGGCAGTTCAGCAGCAGATCGGACAGTATAAGAACACGATCGAGAATTTCAACAGGCTCAAGACCAACCACGACGACGTTCTTGCGATGATAGAGCTTGCCGAGGAAGAAAACGACGAGAGCGCCGTTGACGAGGTAAGGGAACTCGCTGAAAAGGTCAAAACCGAATTCGAGGAGCAGAAGCTTGCTACCCTCATGACCGGCGAGTATGACAGTTCCAATGCAATTCTCACATTCCATGCGGGCGCAGGTGGAACAGAGGCTCAGGACTGGGTGTCCATGCTGGTCAGAATGTATATGAAGTGGGCGGACCGTCACGGCTTCAAGACGGAGGTGCTTGATATCCTGGACGGCGAAGAAGCCGGAATAAAGAGCGCTTCTATCCACATTCAGGGGTTCAACGCCTACGGCTTCCTGAAGTCTGAGAACGGCGTGCACAGACTGGTGCGCGTTTCTCCGTTCGACGCACAGGGCCGCAGACACACAAGCTTTGCCAGCGTCGAAGTAATGCCCGAGATCGAAAAGGACGTCTCCGTTGAGATACGCGACGAGGATATCATCATGGAAGTGTTCCGTGCGAGCGGCGCAGGCGGTCAGCACATCAACAAGACTTCCTCAGCGGTAAGACTTATCCACAAGCCCACGGGCATCGTTGTTGCCTGCCAGACCCAGCGTTCGCAGGTCCAGAACCGTGATTTCGCGATGAAAATGCTGATGTCCAAGCTGGTCGAGATAAAGGAGCGCGAGCACCTCGAAAAGATCAGCGATATCAAGGGCGAGCAGCTCAAGATCGAGTGGGGCAGCCAGATACGCTCCTATGTGTTCATGCCGTACACGCTTGCAAAGGACACCCGCACCGGCTATGAGAGCGGTAATATCCAGGCAGTAATGGACGGCGACATCGACGGCTTCATATACGCATACCTCAAGGCTAAGAGCCTGGGTGAGATCTGATGCCGCTGGCAAAGAACGATATCATCACGCTGGAGATCACTGCGCTCACGAACGAGGGCAGCGGCGTGGGTCACTATAAAGAAGATAACTCCGACGGCCGCGGAATGGCTGTGTTCGTTCCGCTGACCGCTGTCGGGGACGTTGTTTCCTGCCGGGTGGTAAAGGCGCTCAAAAGCTACGCTTACGGCAGGGTCGAAAAGATAATCACAGCTTCTGCCGACCGCGTTGCAGACGACTGCCCGGTTTACGGGAAGTGCGGGGGCTGCTGCTTCCGGCATATTTCATACGAGGCAGAGCTGCGGGCTAAAGAGGGCTTTGTGCGCGACGCTTTCGCGCGTATCGGCGGTCTTTCGCCGGAACTGCTGCCGATACAGGGCAGCCAGTCCCCGGAGGAATATCGCAACAAGCTGCAGATGCCAGTCGCAAAGCAGGACGGAAAGACGGTCTGCGGGTTCTTTTCGGAGCGCAGCCACAGGGTCATTCCGGTGGAGAAGTGCGCATTACAGCCGGAACTCTTTTCAGAGATAACGCAGTTCGTCATGCAGCAGGCAGACGTACTGCGTATTTCCGTTTATAATGAAGAGAAGCACGAGGGCGTGCTGCGGCATATTTACCTGCGCCGCGGGCATTACAGCGGGGAAGTATGCCTTTGCCTCGTGGCAAGGCGCAGGGTCCCGGAATTCGCGAAGCTGGCGCGTGCCGCTGCGGAGAAATTCCCGCAGATAACCGGTGTCGTGCTGAACATCAACCGCGAGCGCACCAACGTCATTCTCGGTGAAGAGGAACAGGTGCTCTGTGGCAGGGAAGTCATAAAAGACACGATGTGTGGAGTAAATGTTGAAATTTCTCCGAGATCGTTCTATCAGGTGAACACCCCGGCAGCGGAAGCGCTTTACCGCCAGGCAGCGGAATTCGCGCAGCCGGAGGGGAAGCTCCTGCTTGACCTGTACTGCGGCGCGGGGACTATCGGGCTTTCAATGGCGAAGCAGGCGCGCAGGCTCATCGGCGCGGAAATAGTCCCGCAGGCGGTGGAGAATGCACGCGAAAACGCGGCGCGCAATTTCGTACAGAATGCGGAGTTCATATGCGCAGACGCGGGGCAGGCAGCGCAGAAGCTGGAGAATTCCGGTGAGCGGCCGGACGTTATAATACTCGACCCACCGCGAAAGGGCTGCGACGAAGCCACTCTTACAGCTTGCGCGGGAATGTCCCCGGAGCGCATAGTCATGATATCATGCAACGCAGCCACTGCTGCAAGGGATTGCAAACGGCTGACGGAACTGGGGTATTCCCTGAAAAAAGTGCGCCCGTTCGACCTTTTTCCGCGGACGAGCCATGTGGAATGCGTGGCATTACTTGAAAAAATATAAAAATATAAAGTGTAGAACAAAATCGGAGGCAACAGGTTAAATGATAACAGATATAAAGAAAGCGATAGCTTCAGGAATACTTATTTCAATAGGCGGCTGCGTGCTTCTTGCGAGCACAAAGTCAGGTATGATGTGGGCAGGCGCGATCCTGTTCTCGCTGGGACTTTTCGCGATATGCGAGTACGGCTTCAACCTTTACACCGGTAAAGTCGGCTACATCGCAGAGCATTTCAGCGATTTCAAGTACATAAGACTGGTCCTGCTGATACTGCTGGTGAATATCCTTACGACATTCGTCATGGGAATGCTGGTGAGCGTCTGCCTGCCCGACATCGCGGAAAGCGCCCGCGCAAGCTACGCTTCAAAGCTTGCTGCCGACCCGAAAAAGTGGATACTTTCCTCTATCCTCTGCGGTCTGCTGATGTACCTCGCAGTGGACCTCTGGAAGCGCGGTCAGAAGATCGGCGTGTTCCTCTGCGTGCCGGTGTTCATCTTCAGCGGGTTCGACCATTCCATTGCGAATTCTTTCTACAACGGCGCGGCTATCGGCGAGGATACATTCACGCTGCGCAACCTGGCTTTCGTTGTTGTTGTTATCCTCGGCAACGCACTCGGCGGAATGCTCCTGCCCATGCTCACAAGAACATGGAAGAAGTCCGCAAAGTAACAGTGTTCGGTGAACGGCGGTGAGTTTTTGAAATTCAGGGTGGTTATGATGAAAGCGGGCTTTGCGGCGCTGTTTCTGGCAGTGTTCTGCGTAATGTTCGCACTGCTTTGCGCGGCTGCATTCGGTATCCCTGCGGGGGTGACGGTCAGCTTTTTCGGGCTTGCCGTCAAGGTTTTCCGTGCGGATTTCATAGTCACATCGCTGTCTGCGGAAACTATGCTTTTCGGTGGGCTTGCGGCTGCATTCGGCGCGGCTTTCTGCGGCATTGCGGCTGTGGAACTGGGGTTCCTGATATCCGGGCTGTATGTGAGGGTGCGCAGGAGATGCGATATTCTCCTTGGCTGGAAGCCGCTGTAACGCTGGAGGTGTTGGTTTGAGGCATGCTGTTCTTCATCGCTGGCTGATAGCTACCGGGGTACTGGCCGCCGCATTCGGAACGGCTGCCGTGATGATACCCGGCGAGAGCCTCGGCTCGGCAATGCAGGGGGAAGAGTACTTCCCGCTGTGCGAATACATCAGCGTTGACCTGCTGAGGACCCCTGTTGCCGTCACGCCATACGACGGCGACAGAATACGGTTCCTGTGGAACAACGACGTTCCCCTTAAAGCGGAGGTCGGGGATAATTCCCTGACCATAACGGAAAGCAGCGATGTGGTGATCTCGCTTTTCGCGGGGGACACCAGCGACTACGGGCTGCGTCTTTATCTCCCGCGGGAATATTACCGCGACATCGTTATCTACACCTCTTCAGGGGACGTCACCCTTGGCGACATAGACAGCGACCGAATCACCGTTGTGACTAACAGCGGCGATATCCTGTCGGAGGACACGCGCTCGCTGTGCAGCCTTGCAACGGGCAGCGGAGATATCACGCTGGATTTTTATAGCGTTATCGCGGGGAGCAGCATACAGTCGCGCACGGGCAGCGCGGAGCTTATCTACCCAAAGGGAAGCAGCGTTGCGCTGGATTTTGAAACGGATACCGGCGAACTGAAAACCGACCTGCTTAAAGGAAGTTTTTCAGGTAGCCGCATGTACAGCTTCAACGGCGGTGGACATCTGATACATGCTTCGCTGGAAAGCGGAGTTCTCACAGTGACTGAAAAAGAGTAGCGGAGGGCATGAAAATGAAAACCTACAGACAGCAGCTTATCATAACCAGCGACGAGCCGGAGCAGTTTCTTAACCTCTCATACGAGGTGGAGGAATGCGTGCGCAGGAGCCTTATTTCTGACGGGTTGTGCGTGGTGTATTCCCAGCACACGACATCTGCTGTGTTCCTTGAGAACGACCGTGAGCAGCTTTATACAGACTGGTCCGAGATGCTGAAAAAAATCGTGCCCGGCGAGAGCGAATACAAGGTCGATTACTCCAGCGCGGGAGCGGCTCACATGAAGCAGATGCTCCTCGGCGCAAGCGTCACTGTGCCGATAACCGACGGCAGGCTGGAGCTTGGCCCCAGGCAGTACATAATGTACGGCGATTTTGACGGCTGCCGCGAAAAAACAGTCCTTGTCAAGATAATAGGCGAATGATGGAGCGTGAAAAATCGGCAATGTTATCAGTTATAATCCCGTCGTACAACGAAAATGAGAATATACGCCGCACCGCGCAGACCATCGCTGGAATTCTTAGCGACGCGGCTATTGAATACGAACTGATATTCGTGGACGACGGCTCCCGCGATACCACGTGGGCAGAGATTTGTGCAGCGCACGATAGCGACCCCTGCGTCCACGGACTTGGGTTTTCCAGGAACTTCGGCAAGGAGGGCGCGATATTCGCGGGGCTGAAAAATGCCCGCGGGGACTGCGCTGTGGTCATAGACTGCGACCTGCAGCACCCGCCGGAGCTTATCCCGCAGATGTATCAGCTGTGGCAGGGCGGCGCGGAAGTCGTGGAAGCGATAAAGCGTTCCCGCGGCAAGGAGGGGCTGTTCCACAAGATATTCGCGCGCAGCTTCTACAAGATGATGAAGTCCTCGTCGGGAATAAACCTCGACGGCGCGAGCGATTTCAAGCTGCTTGACAGAAAGGTCATCAATGCGCTGAACGAACTGCCGGAGCGCATAACGTTCTTCCGCGCGCTGTCAAGCTGGGTCGGTTTTACTACGGAGCGCGTGGAATTCGACGTGCAGCCCCGCGCCGCAGGAAAGAGCAAATTCAGCATGAAGAGCCTTTTCAGGTTCGCGCTGAACAACATCACTTCGTTCACGGACGTTCCCATCAGGCTTATCACGTGGGTGGGCGTGATCTTCGGAATAATGGCGCTGGTGCTTGGGATACAGACGCTTGTGAAGTACTTCTGCGGGCAGGCTGCCGAGGGATTTTCGACGGTCATTCTGCTGATACTCATTACGGGTGCGTGCGTGCTTCTCGGCGTGGGCGTGATAGGATACTACCTGTCGAAAATATATGAAGAGATAAAGCAGCGTCCGCGCTACATCGTGGCAAGGACGACCGGTGGAAAGGAGCGCGCAGATGGAAAATAACACGGCGCTTACAGCGGCAAAGCGCGTATTCTGCCGCGCCAGAAGATCAATATGGGACAGCCGGGAATACTGGCTGTCTTTTCTGCTGCCTGTAGTCATACTGTTCGTGTCGTACATCATATTCCAGGTGTGGCCGTTCGGGGCGCGTTCCGTGCTTTCGCTGGACCTGAACGCGCAGTACGTGTACTACTACGACTACATGTACGATGTTTTCGCAGGCAAGGAGAGCCTTTTCTACAGCTGGAGCAGAAACCTTTCCGGTGAGTTCATGGGCATAATCGGGTATTACCTCGCAAGCCCGTTCAACCTGCTGGTGTGGATATTCCCGCGGACGATGATAACCGAGGGACTTATGACGATGATGCTCGCAAAAGCGGGCGCGTCGGGGCTTGCATGCGCGTTTTTCCTGCGCAGGCACCGGGAATGCGGCAGAATGACCACGGTGCTGTTTTCGGTGATGTGGGCGCTTTGCGGGTTCTTTATCGTGCAGACCATGAACCCCATGTGGCTGGACGGCCTGGTGGCGTTACCGCTGATAGCGATGGGCGTTGAGAGCATCTGCGACAAGCGGAAGTTCCTGCTTTATGTGATATCGCTGGTTTACATTTTCGTTGCGAATTTCTATATCGGCTACATGTGCGGTATTTTCTCGGCGCTGTATTTTCTGTGGTATCTGGCTTCCGGCAAGAGCAGAAACAGGCGCTTCGGGGAGTATTGCGGCGCGGTGATAATGTACGGCGCAGGCTCGGTCAGCGCGATACTCATGTCCTGCTTTATGCTGCTGCCGGTGTACAAGTCGCTTTCCAACGGAAAATTCGCGTTTTCCGACCCGGATTACTCCATTGCGGAAAGCTTCAACATCGCGGATATCTTCATCAAGCTGTTCCCGACGGAATACGACACGGTGCGCATGGAGGGCATGCCGGTACTTTACTGCGGCACTCTGGCGCTGGTCTGCGCGGTGATGTATTTCACGTGCCGCAGGTTCACCGCACGGGAGCGAATTTCGAGCGCGGTGTTCATCGGCGTCATGGTGATGTGCATGTATATCCGTCCGGTGGACATGATGTGGCACGGAGGACAGATGCCTAACTGGCTGCCTTACCGCTATTCATTCATGATAAGCTTTCTGCTGATAGTTTTCGGCGCGCAGGCTTTCGAAAAGATAAAGAAAGTTCCCGGGCGCAGCTTTGCGGTGGCGTTCGTAATTCTGCTGGCTATGCTGCTTTATGCTGACCTTGCCGACGACAGCGAATACTACGAGCCGGTGCTGACGGTGGGGATTCCGCTTGCGATACTGGCTGCTGTGCTTATACTCGCCTGGGTGTACCGCAGATACGGCATGAAGAAGCCGGTGTGCATTGCCCTTGCGGCTTTCGTCTGCGCGGAAGCCGGGCTAAATACCGCGCAGTCGCTTTATCAGATGCACGACGATATCGTGTTCTCCACCCGCGAAAGCTACCGTTGGGACATTCCTCTGACAAGGGAAGTCACCGAGCAGATACACGAGATGGACCCCGGCTTCTACCGCATGGAAAAGACGTTCCACCGCTGCGTAAACGACCCCATAGCCCTGAGAATGTACGGCATGAGCCACAGCTCCAGCACGCTTAACGCAAAATCGATAGAACTGCTGAAATCCCTCGGCTTTGCGGGCAGGGAACACTACACGCGTTACGATGGCGCCACCATGCTTACCGACGATATTTTCGGCGTGAAGTACGTTCTTGCGACCAGCGAAAAGACGGTTCCGTATACCGACACTATCCCGGTGGAAACGGACACCGCTATAAAGGTGTACGAAAACAAGGACGCGCTGGGCATAGCGTACCTCGCGGACAGCGGTATAATCGGGTTTGACCTTAACGAGTATTCACCGTTCCAGGCGCAGAACAAGCTTGCCACCATGCTTTCGGGGAACAAGGGCACGACTGTGTTCCGTTCCATCGACGATGTGGAGTTCGACAGCGAGAATATCCGCATAGGCTCCACCACGGACGCGCACTACAGCTATAAAAAGACCGACGAGGACGCCGAAGCCTGGATTGAATACACCTTAACTGCCCAGGAGGACGGCCCGGTGTATATGTATCTGCCGACGAAATACGAACGTGAAACGCAGCTTTATGTCAACGACATCTACCGCGGAAATTACTTCCTGCGCGAGAATTACAGCATAGAGTATCTCGGCACGTTCAAGAAGGGTACTGAATTCCGCGTGAAGCTGAAATTGCTTGATAAGGCTGTATACTTCACAAATGCGTGGTTCTATTACATTGACGAGAATGCGCTGGCTAAGTTCAATGAAACCATGCAGCAGAAGAACGCTTCCACCACGCTGACCCGCGTGGACGGCGACACCCTTGAACTCGAGGTAGACGCGGAGGATAACTGCGCGCTGTTCACGACCATACCGCTTGAAGAGGGCTGGACCGCTACCATCGACGGCGAGCCTGTGAACCTCAGGACCTGCCTGTCCAGATCGCTGATATGCCTGTCTGTCCCGGCAGGGAAGCACACGGTAGTCCTTGATTTCAAGCCCGCAGGAATGAGCACGGGGCTACTTCTGACCGCAGCCGGAATGTTCGTACTGGCAGTGATGATACTGGTTTCGGACTTCCTGCGCCGCAAGGGTAACGGACCCCACGACCAGGAACAGATGCTGTCCACTGCGGATAATTCAACCGATGAACAGACCGAACAATTAGGCAACGATATTTCCGACGATGAATAAAAAATGGCAGGTGCATTGATTTGCACCTGCCAATTTATTTGAGCGTTGGTATTATCCCGATAAGACCGCGCCGGCTGCTTACCCCAAGCGCTTTGTATGTCCTCTTGAGGCTGCTTTTTATGCTGTCGCAGCTTACGCTGAAAATGCGGCTCATCTCTTCGTTGCTTACTTCGGAAGCCGCCATTATCGCGTAGGAATAAGCCTTTTCGGACAGTCCCAGCTTTTCCCTGAGTTCACGGGTGGAGACTATCAGGTGTTTCAGCGGTACAAGGTAGTGTTCCGCGTAGTTATCCCTGTGCGCATTTGAGAGGTAGGTTATCTCGTAGCTGCGCACTGTTTCCACCCCGCGCAGGAACTGCTTACCAAGCCTTTCCACGTCGTCGATGAACGGCTGCAGCTGTGGAGATGTAAGCCCCCTTATCTGCCGGAAGAATTCCGGGTAGATAGCGTAATACTCCGCGGGCTCGGCAGGAATTCCGTTTTCGCGGGCGCATTCCAGGGCTTCCTCAGCGTATCGTATCGCCTTGTCCCAGCTGCCTATCGACATCAGCGCGTGCGCGGCAAACAGCCGCAGCTTTATTCCCGCGGCTTCGTTGCCGGCTGTGGAAGCTGTTTCAAGGTACCTTTCGGAGTTCTCGGCAAGAATATCGTACATCCCTATGCGCAGCAGGTTCTGGGCTTTGACCATGGAAAAATACGGCGCGGTGAAGCGGTTCATTATCGGGTCGCTCTGGTCTGCGCAGAGGGCGTACCAGGTATCTTCATAGGTGCCTCCGCGCAGGATGCTCAGCAGTCCTATCATGAGCCGCGCGCAGTCGCCCTCTTCACGGCTGAAATTCGCGCGCTCTATGCGGAGTATTCCGCGCACGAACTCGAAAAAGCGCTTGTGGTCGCCAAGGAACAGGCAGCATTTTGCGGCGCAGTACATAGCCGTAAGCCGTGTGGCGATACGGTTGCTGCCCGTGCACAGCGACGCCGCTGCAGAAAGCAGCTCCAGCCCTCCGGAAAGGTCGCCGGCAGTGTACTTCGCCTCTCCGGAGAATATGATCTCAGTGAACCTTCCGTGATCCAGCATTTCGGTGTACATGTGCTGATATCGCGTGAACTGAGCCGTTTCAGTGTGCACTGAATAACCGCGCCGGTGTATCAGAAAGAAAACCGTCGGGGAATACATCGTCCAGGCAAACAGCGGTGAGTCAAACTCGCGCTTGCCGCGGAACATATCGTATGCGCGCTTTATGCTGGCTCCCATTCTGTCAAGGACGTAGAGCGCTTCATTTGCACGCAGTGCATACGCATAGCTCAGCAGCGAATGCCGTTCGGTGGCTGAATAGTCCGGGGAGTTTGTGATGTAAGCTATTATTTCGGAGTACCTGGTCTGGATCGTGTGTTTGAGGTCTGTCTGCATGAGCATGGAACTGACTCTGAGGAGTCTGGGTATCGCGGCTTTGCAGGTGAGCGGGCATTCCATGATGAATGTGTTGAGCAGACCGCTGCTGCGCATCAGCAGGGAATATGTTATGCGCTCGTTGTTGTGTATTTCCGCTGCGAGTTCATATTCACCGGCAAGAAAGAATTCGCAGAACGCATAGTAATCCTTGCGGTTGCGCAGAAATTCCCTGCCATAGCATATCCTGAGGTCGTGCTGAACGTTTTCCGGCAAGCTGTCAAACAGCCTGCGGATAGAGTGCATCAATATCGGGTGGAACTGCACCGTGTGCCGGCGCATGTTTATTTCCATCAGCGGTATCACGCGGCGCAGCTTCTGCAGTTCATCGAACATGGCGCCGGGTTCCAGCAGGTCTTTGCCGAAGAAATCGCATATCGCGTTGAGTGAACGCAGTTCCACGCAGAATTCCTGCGAAACGACGCCGAACGCCGAAACCATGATAAGGGCACCATGCGCGCGTTGCGTCTGCTGTTCAAGAACGGCTTTGTAAAGCTTCGTTTCGGTGGAAAGCCCGCTGAATTCCTGCCCCTGCAGAGCCATCATGAAGCAGAGCCTTGCCCCAAGGAATGTTCCCTGGCATGCGGAATACACCTCTGCGGCATTTATGCTGACGCCGCATCTCCGGGCGTATTCTGCGATCTCGTCGGGGTTCATGGCGATGTTCTCCCGCGCGACCAGCGTGAATTTCAACTCGGCAGCGAGCCTTCGGTAGTTCGGTTTGAGCGAACTGCAGATAAACACGAAATGTGCGCGTCTGCATTCCGCAAGCAGCTGTGCGGTGCGCTGGTTCCCCAAAAGCGTATCGCCGGAGTAGCTGCAGTCGATGATAAGCACCAGTTCCTTTTCTGGAGCGGCTTTTTCGAATTCCTCGCGCAGCTGTATGTATTCAGTATCTGAGACCGGCTCGCTCAGCGGCTTTCCGGTGACGTGGGTGCATATCTGCGAAAAGCAGTCACCGGTATTCACGGCTGAGGTAATGAAGCGTATCGAGGTGCCGTCAGGCCGCGTGCGGTTGATGAATTCACGTATGAGGGTGGATTTTCCGGTGCCGTCCGGGGCATAGATGACAGTCACCCGGTCGCTGTAGACGCGCCGGAGCCCCTGGCTTATCCTCTTTGGAATGAAAATGCTGTTGATATCAGCCATTCTGCCCCTCCGTATCAAAAAAGCGCCCGGAACAATGCGCCGGGCGCTCTGGCTTTACCTTTCAACCTTGATGAAATGTGCGATGTAGCTCTGAAAATCGCCCCACAGCGAGGGAATATCAAATCCGCTGTTCATGAGGACTTCCGCGCTGTATACGCGGCCTGTTTCCTCATGCTGGTACCAGCAGCCCTTTTCCAGCCCGACAAGACGTATGCGGTGCAGGAACACGCTCGGTTCCTTGAGCACCTGAATGTACTCAAGCAGTGCCTCGCTCTTGTCCTTGGCAACGAATTCCCATGCGTCGAAGCGGTCGTTGTCGAACGGGTTTCCTATGCGGTACTGGTCGCCGGTGCGCACCAGCGGGTTGTATTTGTTGAATTCCTCGATCTGCTTGCGGATATTCCACTTGTCGTCGTCGGATATCCTGGTGATGTCAAGCTCGTAGCCGAAAGTTCCCACCATTGCAACGCGGCCTCTTGTCTCGAACGGGGTGATACGGCCGACGCAGTGGTTCGGGCTGTCGGAAACGTGCGCGCCGAAGCAGGAGCAGGGGTAGCACAGGGAAGTACCGTACTGTATTTTCAGGCGCTCGATAGCGTCGGTGTCGTCGGAGCACCAGATCTGCGGTGAATAGTACAGCATGCCGGCGTCAAATCTGGAACCACCACCCGCGCAGTTTTCAAGCAGCAGGTCGGGGAAGTCGGTCAGCAGGCGCTCCTGGATCTCATAAACGCCCAGGACATAGCGGTGCCATATCTCGCGCTGTCTTTCAGGCGGCAGCACCTCGTTGCCGACTTCGCAGAGCTGACGGTTCATGTCCCACTTGACGTACTCTATATTCGCGGAGGACAGTATCTTGTACATCTGGTCGTAGATGTAGTCGCGCACGTCCTTGCGTGAGAAGTCGATGACCAGCTGCGAACGGCAGGTGGTGCGGGGACGTCCCGGGATATGGATGCACCAGTCGGGGTGCGCCTTGTACAGTTCGCTGTCGGGGCTTATCATCTCGGGTTCGAACCAGATACCGAACTTGAGTCCCAGCTTGTTCACCTCGTCAACGAGATGCTTCAGTCCGCCCCTGATCTTGTTTTCGTTAACGAACCAGTCGCCCAGGGAGGATCTGTCGTCGTTGCGGTGTCCGAACCAGCCGTCGTCCATTACCAGCATCTCAATGCCTGCCTTTGCGGACTCGCGCGCGATATCAAGCAGCTTGTCGGTGTCAAAGTTGAAGTAGGTAGCTTCCCAGTTGTTGATGAGAATGGGGCGGCGGATATCCTTCCACTTGCCGCGGGTGAGGTTGTTTCTCATTACGTCGTGGAATGTGCGGCTCATGCTGCCGATACCGTCCGCGGAGAATACCATTATGACTTCCGGCGCCTGGAATTCCTCGCCGAGATCAAGGTGCCAGCTGAAATCATACGGGTTGATGCCGGAGAACACGCGGGTCTTTTCGTACTGGTTGACCTCGCAGCCTGCAACGAAGCTTCCGGAATAGCACAGCGCAAAGCCGTAGCAGTCGCCGTAATCCTCGGTAGCCTTGTGGTCTACTATCGCGATGAAGTTGTTGTGAGCGTGGCTGGTCGAACCGCGGCAGCTGTCAACGAGCTGCTTGCCGAAGTGGAGCGGGTTGCGCTGAACATGGCGCTCCCTTGCCCAGGTGCCGTACAGCGTGATCATGTCGTAGTCCCTGCTGTCGAGTTCCACGCAGGTGGAAAGCAGTCTGCGGAGTTCGATGGGGTCGGAGCCGTCGTTCCTGACCTTTACGGAGCGCGTGATCACGTCCAGCTTTTCGAATACGCTGTACTGCAGGGTTATTTTCAGGCCGTTGTGCGGGTCCTTGCAGTATACCTCAAGGCTGGTGACTTCGTCGTCGGTATTCGCGTAAGTTGCGGGGAGACCCTCAAGCTTCTTCTTACCCTTGAATATCGCATAGCTGTCGAAGTAGCATTCGCATGCGGACATGCCATACTTGTCCATCAGCTGCATGCATGGCTCGCGGAAATCCGCAACGCCGCTGGTCGGGAACTCAATAGCCGCGCAGTCAAAGGAATGCGGACCCATTCCGTCGTGAGTGGAGGGCACAAAAGGCTCGTCGTTCGGAATGCGCAGCATGTGCGTGATGTCCGTTTCGGGAATGGACGCACCGTAATACAGGTGCAGCAGGTTGTTGGAATTGGTTACGTGAAATGCGTATGTGGTATTTGGGGTGTCAAGCTTGAATACGCGCTTTTTTTCGTCGTAGATTATCGGCATCGTGTTACCTCACTGAATTATTTTCCGGTCATCGGATAGCTATAGTATAGCATATCCGGTTATATTTTTCAAGCGGATAAACAATCTTTTTAGGTAAAATCCAGCATGAATTTTAGGCGAAATAAATTTGCAGGAAATGTGCAAAAAAAATTCAAAAAGCCCTTGACAAGATGAAATTTTTGTGGTATCATATCACCAATGAAAGGTTCGTCGGCGTCCAAACCGCACGGGCTTTAAAATCGAATACGCCCTTACAAACTATTGAAGTGGAGATAAAAATGCTTGTGCACTCACAGAGAGCGGTCGTTGCTGGGAGTACCGCAGGACGCAGAGCATATCAAATGGACCACCGAGGGCGCAGTCAAAGGCGGTGTCCAAAGCCGCTGAGTATTCTGCGACGTGTTGCAAGCGTTAATTGCAGGGATATGTTGGTATCCGGCGAGTGTGCGGTTCAATGACCGCAAATTAAGGTGGCACCACGGTAGTATAAAGTATTACTCCGTCCTTAAAAGCAGAGGAATTCTGCGTTTAAGGGCGGAGTTTTTGTTATTCGGAAGGAGCAGAAATCATGCTGAAACCTACTCTTGAACAGGCAAAGGAATTCACCGGATACAGCGTTATACCGGTATGCCGCGAGATCCTCTCGGACTTCACAACGCCTATAGAGGTGCTCAAAAAGCTTCGTGCAGTGAGCCGTCACGTTTACATTCTCGAGAGCGTAGAGAACCAGGAAAAATGGGGACGTTACACGTTCCTTGGATATAACCCGAAGCTGGAGATAACCTGCATCAACGGTGAACTCACCGTAAAGGACGTGCTCAGCGGCACGGTGGAAACCTCGAGGCAGTCCCACCCGGCAGACTACATCAGGCAGCTGATGTCCAGGTACAGCAGCCCCAAGCTGGAGGGATTTCCGTCGTTCACAGGCGGGCTGGTGGGGTACTTCTCGTACGACTACATCAAGTACAGCGAGCCTACGCTGAACCTCGACGCAGAGGACGAGGAGCACTTCAAGGACGTTGACCTGATGCTTTTCGATAAGGTCATCGCGTTCGATAATATCCACCAGAAGATAGTGCTGATAACCAACATTTCCTCTGAGAATATCGACAGCGAATACGCAAAGGCTGAAAAGGAACTTGCTGAAATGGAACAGCTCATCAGGTACGGCAAGCCCGCTGATATTCCCCACGGAAAGCTTACATCGGAGTTCCGCAAGCTGTTCGACAAGGAGCAGTACTGCGCAATGGTGGAGAAAGCGAAGCACTACATCTACGAGGGCGATATATTCCAGGTGGTGCTCTCAAACAGGCTTGACGCTGATTTCGACGGAAGCCTGCTGGACGCTTACAGGGTGCTCCGGGCAACCAACCCGTCGCCGTACATGTTCTTCTTCTCCAGCGATGATATGGAGATAGCCGGCGCTTCCCCTGAAACACTGGTAAAGCTTGAAAACGGAACGCTGCACACATTCCCGCTTGCCGGCACGCGTCCCCGCGGCGCGACGGACGAAGAGGACAAGCGCCTCGAAACGGAACTCCTGCACGACGAAAAGGAGCTTTCCGAGCACAACATGCTTGTTGACCTCGGGCGCAACGATATCGGCAAGATAAGCAAATTCGGCAGCGTTGAGGTCGAAAAGTACATGAGCATCGAGCGTTATTCCCACGTCATGCACATCGGCTCGACGGTGCGCGGCGAGATACGCGATAACAAGTCCGCGCTGGACGCCGTTGACGCGATACTCCCGGCAGGAACGCTTTCCGGCGCGCCCAAGCTGCGTGCCTGCGAGATAATCAACGAACTGGAAAACAACAAGCGCGGCGTTTACGGCGGCGCGGTAGGGTACATTGATTTCCGCGGAAATCTTGATACATGCATCGCGATAAGGCTCGCATTCCGCAAGAACGGCAGGGTGTTCGTGAGGAGCGGCGCCGGCATAGTTGCAGACAGCGTCCCGGAGAATGAATTCAACGAGTGCATCAACAAGGCTAAGGCAGTCATGAACGCGCTCACCATCGCACAGGAGGAGAGTTTATGATACTTCTGATAGATAATTACGACAGCTTTTCGTACAATCTGTACCAGCTTATCGGCGGAATAAACCCGGATATAAAGGTCATACGCAACGACGAACTGACGGTGGAGGAAATAATGGCGCTCAGACCCTCTCACATAATCGTCAGCCCCGGCCCGGGACGTCCGTGCGACGCAGGCGTATGCGAGGACGTTATAAAGGCCGCAGCAGGGAAAATCCCGGTGCTCGGCGTTTGTCTGGGACATCAGGCGATATGCGAGACATTCGGCGCTGAGATAACCTACGCCAAGAAGCTCATGCACGGCAAGAAGTCCGTGACGAAGCTGGACACTGCAAGCACGCTTTTCAGGGGACTTCCCGAGAAATGCGAGGTCGCGCGGTATCATTCGCTTGCGGCTTCTGAAGAGGGATTTCCGGACTGCCTGAAAGTCACGGCGCGCACTGACGACGGAGAGATAATGGCAGTGGAACACAGGGACTACCCGATATACGGCGTGCAGTTTCACCCGGAGTCGATACTCACACAGCACGGAAGAGAAATGGCTGAGAATTTTCTGGAGGTAACATTATGATAAAGGAAATGATAAAGAAAGCGGCAGACGGAACAGACCTCACCTATGACGAGGCAGCGGAAGTCACCCGCGAAATAATGACCGGAAACACCACCCCCGCACAGACTGCAGCCTACCTCACAGCGCTGCACATCAAGGGCGAGACTGCCGACGAGATATCCGCGAGCGCCTTTGTTATGCGCGATGTGGCAACTCCGGTGAATTATTCCGGAGATGTGCTGGAGATAGTCGGCACGGGTGGCGACGACTCCAATTCCATCAATGTTTCCACTGTTTCGGCGTTGGTCTGCGCCGCTGCGGGAGTAAAGGTCGCAAAGCACGGCAACCGTGCAGCTTCCAGCAAGTGCGGCACCGCTGACTGCCTCGAAGCGCTGGGCGTTAACATCGCAACTTCCCCCGAGGGCTGCGTAAAACTGCTCGACGAAGCCGGAATGTGCTTCCTGTTCGCGCAGAAGTACCACAGCGCGATGAAGTACGTCGGCCACGTCCGCAAGGAGATAGGCATTCCGACGATATTCAACGTGCTCGGCCCGCTCACGAACCCGGCGCACCCGGCATTCCAGCTGCTCGGCGTTTACAAGCCGGAACTCCTGGAGCCGATGGCAAAGTCCCTGGTAAAGCTGGGCGTAAAGCGCGGTATGGCAGTATTCGGCACGGATAAGCTGGACGAGATCTCCGTCAGCGCCCCCACTATGGTGCTGGAATTCAACGGCGCTAACTATGATAAATATGAGATGACCCCTGAGCAGTTCGGCATGAAGCTCCACGACAAATCCGAGCTGGTGGGTGGTACTCCCGACGAGAACGCAGCGGCTGCAAAGCGCATTCTTTCCGGTGAGCAGGGCGCTGGCAGGGACGCGGTTCTGCTGAATGCGGGCGCGGCGCTCCACATCGTAAAGGGCGTTACGATGGAGGAGGGCATAAAGCTTGCCGCAGAAACCATCGACAGCGGCGCGGCGCTCAGGACTCTTGAAAAGTACATCAAGGTTTCCAACGAGGTGACTGCATGATTTTACAGGAGATAGCAGAACGCACGGTGCAGCGCGTTGCCGGTGAAAAGGCGGCAGTCCCGCTGAATGAGATGAAAAAACGCGCGGAAGCGCTGGACGCCAACACCGGATTTCCGTTCACGAAGGCGCTGGGCGGCAGCGATATTTCGTTCATCTGCGAGGTCAAGCGCGCTTCTCCGTCAAAGGGGCTTATCGCGCAGGATTTCCCGTATCTCGATATCGCGCGGGAATACGAGGCTGCGGGCGCTGCGGCTATTTCCTGCCTGACGGAACCGTTCTGGTTCAGGGGCAGCGACGATTATCTGCGGGAGATATCGCAGGCAGTCGGTATTCCGGTGCTGCGCAAGGATTTCACCGTGGACGAGTACATGATATATCAGGCGAAAACGCTGGGGGCTTCCGCGGTGCTGCTGATATGCTCGATACTTTCCCGCGGGCAGCTGAGCGAGTACCTTGAAATCGCGCGGTCGCTGGGGCTTTCGGCACTGGTGGAAGCGCACGACGAGGAGGAAGTCCGCACGGCGGTTGAAGTCGGTGCTGATATCATCGGCGTAAACAACCGCGACCTGAAAACATTCACGGTGGATATCAATAATTCCGCGCGGCTGCGCAGGCTTGTTCCACCGGAGATACTGTTCGTTTCCGAGAGCGGAATAAAAACGGCAGCAGACATCGAAGCGCTGCGCCGTAACGGTACTAATGCGGTGCTCGTCGGTGAAACGCTCATGAGAAGCCCTGACAAGAAAGCGGCTCTCGCGGAACTCAGGGGTCGCTGAAATGAAGATAAAACTCTGCGGAATGTTCCGCGACTGTGATATTGATTTTGCGAACGAAGCAAGGCCGGATTACATCGGGTTTATCCTGGGCTTTCCGAAAAGCCACAGGAATATCGGCCGTGAAACGGCTCAGCGGCTGCGCTCGCGGCTCTCACCGGAAATAAAGGCTGTGGGAGTTTTCGTGAATTCCCCGGAAACCACTTGCGCTGAGTATGCAAATTGTGGTATAATAGATGTGATACAGCTTCACGGGCAGGAGGACGCGGATTATATCCGCAGGCTGCGCGGGCTTACCGGCGCGCCGATAATCAAGGCAGCTAAGATACGCACCCCGGAGGATATCCGCAGCGTGCAGGCGCTTGGCGCGGATTACGTCCTGCTGGATAACGGGACGGGCACAGGCGAGATGTTCGATCATTCGCTGCTTTCCGGCGCTGAGATACGCCAGCCGTTCTTTCTTGCCGGGGGACTTACCCCGGACAATCTGCGGCAGGCAGCGGAGGATATCCGACCGTACTGCGTTGACTTATCCAGCGGCGTTGAAACGGACAAACTAAAGGACCGTGATAAAATGCTGGCGGCAGTGCGTATCATAAGAGATCTGTAATTAATGAAAGGATAAACGACATGGCAAAGGGACGCTACGGCGATTTCGGAGGACAGTATATTCCCGAAACGCTCATGAACGAAATACATAAGCTTGAGGAAGCTTACGAATTCTACAAACACGACAAGCAGTTCAACGATGAACTCAACACGCTCCTGCGGGAATACGCAGGGCGCCCGTCGCTGCTTTATTACGCTGATAAGATGACAAAGGACCTCGGTGGCGCGAAAATATACTTCAAGCGCGAGGACCTAAACCACACCGGCTCACATAAGATAAACAACGTCCTTGGTCAGGCGCTTCTTGCGAAGAAGATGGGCAAGACCCGCATCATCGCGGAAACCGGCGCAGGTCAGCACGGCGTTGCAGCGGCTACGGCGGCGGCTCTGCTGGGGCTTGAGTGCGAGATATTCATGGGCAGGAAGGACACTATACGTCAGGCTCTGAATGTTTACCGCATGGAGCTCCTCGGCGCAAAGGTGAACCCCGTCACCACCGGCACAATGACCCTCAAGGACGCCGTAAACGAAGCAATGCGCGACTGGACCACCCGTGTGGACGACACGCTGTATGTCCTTGGTTCCGTAATGGGACCGCACCCGTTCCCGATGATCGTGCGCGACTTCCAGAGCGTTATCTCCAAGGAAGCCCGCGAGCAGATACTTGAAAAAGAGGGAAGGCTCCCCACGGCTGTAATGGCGTGCGTTGGCGGTGGTTCCAATGCCATGGGAATGTTCTACAACTTCATCAACGACAAGGACGTGCGCCTGATAGGCTGCGAGGCGGCCGGACGCGGCGTTGACACCGGCGAGACTGCAGCGACAATCGCAACGGGCACGCTGGGTATATTCCACGGCATGAAGTCCCTTTTCTGCCAGAATGAATACGGTCAGATCGCGCCGGTATACTCCATTTCAGCGGGACTTGACTACCCCGGAATAGGCCCGGAGCACGCGCATCTGCACGAGATAGGCAGAGCGGAATACGTCCCCGTAACGGACGACGAGGCAGTCAACGCTTTTGAGTACATTGCCCGCACCGAGGGAATAATCTGCGCCATCGAGAGTGCGCATGCAGTAGCGCACCTGATGAAGATAGCACCGACCATGAGCAAGGACGATATAATTATCTGCTGCCTTTCCGGCCGTGGCGACAAGGACGTTGCTGCAATAGCAAGATACAGGGGGATTGATCTGCATGAATAAGATATACAGCGCATTTGAGAACAAAAAGGCGTTCATCGGCTTCCTGACTGCCGGCGACCCGACGTTTGACGACAGCTTCAACAATATCATGGCAATGGTCAGGGCAGGCGCTGACCTCATCGAGATAGGAATTCCGTTCAGCGACCCCATCGCTGAGGGTCCTGTTATCCAGGAGGCTAATATCCGCGCCCTGAGCCACGGAATGACCACCGACCGCGCATTTGAGCTTGCTGAAAAGGTGCGCCAGAATACCGATATCCCGATATGCTTCATGACGTATCTCAACCCGGTGTTCAAGTACGGCTACGACAGGTTTTTCGCACGCTGCAGGGAAATAGGCGTTGACGGACTTATCTGCCCGGATATGCCCTATGAGGAGAAGCATGAAGCCGCTGATGTTGCGCAGAAATACGGTGTTTCCGTTATTTCACTCATAGCGCCCACCAGCGAGGAGCGTATCAAGATGATAGCCAGCGAGGCGGAGGGCTTTATCTACATAGTTTCTTCCATGGGCGTCACCGGAGTCCGCAGCGAGATAAAGACCGACCTTCACCACATCATGGAAGCGGTAAAGAAGTACGCGAAAGTCCCCGCGGCTATCGGCTTTGGCATAAGCAGGCCCGAGCAGGCTAGGAATATGGCAGAGCTTGCAGACGGCGTTATCGTCGGCAGCGCGATAGTAAAACTCGTTGCGCAGTACGGCAGCGAAGCCCCCGACCACATCTATGAGTACGTCAAGTCCATGAAAGACGCAATAAGATAAGGTAACCTCTAAAAACCTCCTTCACGGCAGATTTCTATGACTTATATCATC
>ERZ779865.671-NODE-671-length-29021-cov-4.706829_pt1 | contig 29021 bp, 32 predicted proteins | sample MGYA00433088_ERZ779865 | MGnify/ENA primary metagenome ERZ779865 (study PRJEB29588, sample SAMEA2151703) | human gut metagenome | biome: human gut; feature: human-associated habitat; material: faeces | place: Denmark | collected 2008/2010 ... | reverse complement strand
GAATTTGAACGATTAAAATCAATTTACACGTTTGTAAGAGATGAGATTTTGTTCGGATATAATATTGATGATACTGTTTGTGCATCAAAGGTTTTAACAGATGGTTATGGGCAATGCAATACAAAGGGAACATTGTTCATGGCACTATTAAGAGTTTGTGATATTCCTTGCAGGGTGCATGGATTTACCATTGATAAGGAACTACAAAAGGGAGCAATGACAGGAATTGTGTATAAGAATGCACCTCGAAATGTGCTGCATAGTTGGGTTGAAGTGTATTTTGAAGATACATGGTACGAGTTAGAGGGATTTATTATTGATATACAATATTTGAGAAAATTGCAAAGAAAAAATAGTGATTGCACGGGTGCGTTTTGTGGCTATGGTGTGGCAGTGAAAGACCTTAAAAATCCGGTTATTGATTTTGACAGAAATAATACATATATTCAGAGCGAAGGAATCAATCAGGATTTTGGAGTTTATGATTCGCCAGATGATTTGCTAAAGGAACATCATCAGGAAATGTCTGCATTAAAGGCTTTTTTATACAGAAATTTAGGAAGAAACTTGATGAATTGAAATGTTAATAAAATTAGAAATTCTTGAATTTCAGTTTGGTAATTGGTTTTGGGAAGGAAAAATCGGAATTTGGAGGAAAGATTATGGTAATCAGAAAGTATATGGAAAAAGACATTTCTGCAATGGTTTATATCTGGAATAAGGTTGTGGAAGATGGTGAGGCTTTTCCACAAGAAGATTTTTTGAATGATAAAACGGGTGCTGACTTTTTTGCAGCGCAGACATATTGTGGTGTTGCAGATAACAATGGAAAAATCGTGGGGCTCTATATTCTGCATCCAAACAATACTGGCCGCTGTGGGCATATTGCAAATGCGAGTTACGCTGTTGCTGCAGATTGCCGCGGCGAGCATATCGGTGAAAAATTGGTAACTGATTGTCTTGTACAAGCAAAGCGGCATGGCTTTGGAATTTTGCAATTCAATGCTGTAGTGGAAAACAATGTTCATGCTCGTCATCTGTACGAACGACTGGGCTTTGTGCAGATTGGAACGGTACCGAAAGGTTTTCGTATGAAAGATGGAACCTATCAAAATATCTGTCTGTATTATCATGAACTGTAAAGCAAGCCGATAACTTCAATTTATGAAACTTCGACAGATAATGGATGAAAATATGTCGATGCTACAAATGATATTTTCGCTGAAAATGCATGGTATTTCAGGAATTCTTTGGTGAGAGCAAATTATAAATTTGATGTTGGAGAATGAAATAATAGAGTCTGTTAATTTCTATGCTTTGTAAAACGATAATATGCAAGACAGAGTAATTAAAAATAAAAAATGCGGAAACAAGGCAAAATACTATATAAAAAAATGCGGAAATGTGACAAAATGAGAAATAAAAATTTGTGGAAAGGAAGATGCCCTGTGTTTAAACGTAAAATATATAGTAAAATGCAAGAGTGGAAAAAAGACTCAAATGGAAAGACGGCCCTTTTAATTGAGGGTGCAAGACGAATCGGTAAATCAACAGTCGTTGAAGAATTTGCAAAAATGAATATGACAGCTATATATTGATTGATTTTCAAGAACATCAAAAGAAACCAAAGAACTTTTTGAAGATGTTTCAGATTTGAATTTTCTATTTTTGCAGTTACAGTTACAATTTAAAGTGGATTTACAAGAAAGAGAATCAGTCATTATATTTGATGAAGTGCAGCTTTGTCCAGCAGCTCGTCATGCAATTAAAGCATTAGTTGAAGATCGACGATATGATTATATTGAAACAAATAATTTTAGAAAAGTAGATGAAATAAAAAGAGACATTTTAAATTTGTATGAAAGTGATTTTGCAAAAATTGATCCGACAGGACGTTTGGCAATGTTGTTTGATGCAATTCCCGCTCAGTTGAATAAAAATGCTGCCAGATATCAAACGAGTAGTGTGCTAAATGGCGAAAGACAAGATAAAATATTAGAACTTATTGCGGAACTAAAAGATTCAAAGACAGTACTGGTTGCATATAATACAAATGATCCGGATGCCGGTATGGCAAATACAAAAGATTTATCAAGATTCAAACTATTTTTAAATGATACAGGTCTGTTTGTAACTTTGATGTTTAAGGATAAGGATTTCACAGAAAATGAAATCTATCAGAAGCTGTTAAATGATAAATTAAGTGTTAATCTAGGATATTTATATGAAAATATTGTAGCTCAGTGTTTGGCAGCTAATGGAAATGAATTATTTTATCATACGATTATGAATCAGAACTCTAAACATAATTATGAAATAGATTTTATTTTGGCTAGAAAGAATAAAATTGTTCCTATAGAGATAAAATCATCAGGATATAAAACACATAAATCACTTGATGTATTTACAGAAAAATATTCAGGAAGGATATTGAGAAGATATTTAGTTTATACGAAAGATTTGAGTAAAGATGAAGATGTTTTTTGCATACCGGTTTATATGGTGCCATTTTTATAATATTGAAAAACTATTTTCTCCAACCAGAACTCAGCTTGGAATATATGAAACAAAAATAAAACACACGGGAGGAGACCGGCTAGGAAAAGGCAACCATATATATTCGTTGTAGACTTTATAATACAGGTAGTTCAGCAAAGGAAGGTCAAATGCACATGGAAAAAAATCTTACTACAGGTAGCGTATTCAAAAATGTCATTCTGTTCTCGCTGCCATACTTACTCGCATATTTCTTGCAGACACTCTATGGAATGGCGGATCTCTTTATTATCGGTCAGTTTGAGAATGTTGCCGGCACGACCGCCGTTTCCATTGGTTCACAGGTTATGCATATGCTCACGGTGATGATCGTCGGACTTGCAATGGGAACGACCGTCAGCATCGGGCAAGCCAGCGGTGCGGGTGATCGTAAACAGGCGGCAAAGGATGTTGGTAATACTGTGATGCTTTTTATGGTGGTCTCTGTCACGCTGATGGCGGTTTTGCTGGCACTGGTGCATCTCATCGCTTCGGCAATGTCCACTCCGACAGAAGCCATGGACGGGACTGTGGCGTACCTGACCATTTGCTTTATCGGTATCCCCTTTATCACAGCGTATAACATTATCAGTTCTATTTTCCGTGGTATGGGTGACAGCAAAAGTCCGATGTACTTTATCGCCGTTGCCTGTGCAGCTAACATCAGTTTGGATTATCTGTTTATGGGTATCCTGCACTTGGGGGCTGCTGGTGCGGCTCTTGGCACAACGCTTTCTCAGGCAATCAGCGTAGCGGTTTCTTTGACTGTTATTCTGAAAAGAAAAAGTATTGTTTTGAAAAAGGATGACTTTAAGCCCTGCCAATCAGTAATGGGCAAGATTTTGAAAATCGGTGTCCCTATCGCTTTTCAAGACGGTCTGATCCAAATTGCCTTTATCGTTATTACGATCATTGCCAATCAAAGAGGTCTGAACGATGCGGCGGCAGTCGGTATTGTTGAGAAAGTAATAGGCTTTCTGTTCCTAATCCCATCCTCGATGTTATCTACCGTTTCAGCGTTGGGCGCACAAAATATCGGTGCAGGCAAACCGGAACGGGCAATCCAAACGCTTCGGTATGCGGTGTTGCTTGCCGTGGGATTCGGGGTGATTTCCTCCATCGTTATTCAGTTTGCGGCGGAGCCTGTCGTAGCTTTGTTTACGGACAGAAACACCGTGGGCGGTGCGGATGTGATACGGCTGGGCGGTCAGTATCTTAGAGGATATATCTGGGACAGCATTTTTGCGGGTATCCATTTCAGCTTCAGCGGATATTTCTGCGCCTGCGGAAAATCCGGGCTGTCGTTCCTGCATAATATTCTCGCTATCGCGCTGGTGCGTATCCCAGGTGTCTATCTGACCTCACAGCTTTTTCCGGAAACGCTTTTTCCGATGGGCTTGGCAACGGCGGCAGGTTCACTGCTGTCAGTTGTAATCTGCGTCATCGCCTTTACTGTAATTCGTCGAAAAGACCGGCAGCTTGCGTTAAGGGGTTGAATACCATCCGCTATCTGCGGGCAATAGATATGCTGCTGACCGAAATTGAGGACTTTCTCAAAAGCAAAGATATAGACCGTATTGTGGAAAAACTACGGCAACAGAAGTATGCGGTACTCAAAAAGCAGCAAGAACTGAAACGTATAGAACAGAAGATCGACCTTCGCCTGAATTGGTTGATGTGATGGTCGCAAAAAATAGAAGAAAAAACTCAGAAATTTGATTATAAAAGGTCAGATTCGTCAGTAACCATCGGGCTTGACGGGTTTGACCTTTTATATTGCAGAAATATTACATAAAATGGATATGCGAATCTGTAGATATAAGGTATAATAGATGTGTTGAGTTTAACAAATTGGAATTTTTGCGGTATCTACATTCAACACAGATTATATTTTAGTGAAAGATGCGGATTTTGAAAAATCATTAGCTGTATTATTAAATGCCGGATATACAGTGATATAGATTTCAGATGCTTTAAACCCAAAGAAAATTATACGAGGAGTGAATCATTAGCATGAAAGTTCAGCATATTGCAATCGAAGGAAAATGTTTCTTTATCAACACTGATATGATTATCAGACGCAGTTCATACCCTTCTGATCTGCAGGAGTATAATATCGTATCTAAACTTCCAGGACTTGTGTGCAGAGGAGGAAGCTGCATTATTGATCCATATGGGCATTATTTGACAAAACCTGTCTGGGATAAAGAAACTATCATTTACGCAGAACTTGATATGAATTTGCCTGCCGCCTGCAAAATGGAGCATGATGCAATCGGACATTATGCCCGTCCGGATGTATTTGAATTAAAAGTCAATGAAAAATAACAATAAAAAAACACTAAAGAAATTGGCAATCCTTGTAATAGGTTCTATAATTGCGGCTTATGGAATTACACTTGCACTGTATGCTGGATTTGGCGGAGCTACGCTTGCGGTGCTGTGGCAGGGGATTGCAAGAACATTTCACATAAGCATTGGCACAGCATCTTTTGTTGTAGCATTGGGAATGATTTTGTTTGCGCTCATTTACGATAAAAGTCAGATTCATATAGGAACTGTGTTGTACCAGATTGTATACAGTACCTGTGTAGATTTGTTTGCTAACTGCCATATTTACAGTACCTATAAGTGGATCAATTTTTTAATTATGTTGTTAGGAGTGGTTTTGTTTGCTGTCGGAACGGGACTATATGCGTCGGCATCCCTTGGTAGAGGCTCCTATGAGGCAGTCACTTTTGCTTTAGCAGAAAAAAATCACTGGCAGATTAAATTTGTCCGAATGGCATTGGATATTTTGGTTGTTGTTACAGGTGTTTTGTTTGGCGGAAAGTTTGGTGTATGCACGCTTATTACAGTTATCATTTCAGGCCCAATTATCCAATTTGTTAATGCGAAAGCAAAACAAGTTTTAAAGATATGATAGTAAAGAAACTTACAACTTCAAGTTTGTCGAACTGGCGAAATACAGAAAACAGCATAAGAATAATCAACAGGCAGGTAGTCTTATAACGAGACTTCCTGCCTTCTTTTATGCCTGCAAGTGCCATTTCTCAAGGGGGTGTTCAAATGAACCCCTTTTGAACACCCCTAGGGGATATGGTTAAATTGTATCACGTTCAGTGTTCCAACGAATCCCTGTTTGTGCGGGTATATCCGAATCGGAATTGATGTCATTGTATCCAGACATAGATTGCTGGGTATCAGTAACTCATATACAATAATTAAAATAATGAATATCGTTCTCGAGGTTTGACAGCGTGAATGGCGCGGTAGTAGTTTGGTTTGCCAATATACTTCAAACGAAGTGAATTTGAAGTATGCCAACATATCTTGTTTTTTTGATAATATTGGATATAATGATACCAAATCAAGATTTACTAAATCATGATTTGATATTGATAGAGGCATTATTGTGTTTGTTGGAAGAGAATCGGAAATGCAACTGTCAAATTAATGAACCAGAGGCAACTTGTTGATTATGCAGTGAAATGGATGGAAGAAAACAGATAAAATCCGATCGGGGAGGGGCAAGAAGAATGGATATATATGAATATGGAAATGAGCAGGCATCTGTTGTCCTGATTGAGATGGTGGGAGAACATAATCTTCCGGGAATCGAACAGAAAATTATAGAAATCCGAAGATTAATCGATATGGATTTCCGATTCATAGCAGTGAAAGTGAATAATTGGAATCAGGATTTATCCCCTTGGAATGCCGAAGCGGTATTTGGAACAGAAGAATTTGGTAATGGTGCAAAAAGTACATTAGATGAAGTCTTGAAATTATGTACGGATACCAGTAAATATTACTGTATCGGTGGATATTCCATGGCAGGATTATTTGCCCTGTGGACAGCAATGCAGACAAATCGGTTTGATGGTATTGCGGCAGCATCGCCATCTATCTGGTTTCCGGGATTTTTGGAATACATGAAACGACAGAAGGTACAAAGTGATTGTATCTACCTGAGTCTGGGAGATAAAGAGGAAAAGACCAGAAATGCCGTTATGGCACAGGTTGGTAATTGTATACGACAGGCATATGCATGGTTAGATGAAGAAGGAATACAATGCACATTAGAGTGGAATCAGGGGGGACATTTTAAAGAGCCGGATATACGGATGGCAAGAGCCTTTGCCTGGGTAATGAAAAATTTGACAAGAAAATAGATGCTGTTTTATGATAACGAAAATGGTGAACAAAGGAGTACTTTAATCAAAAGAGGTGCAGAATGATTATTCAGACAGGAATGAGAACGGATATACCGGCATTTTATTCAAAATGGCTATTGAATCGAATAAGAGAAGGCTTTGTATATGTGAGGAATCCGTATAATCCTAATCAGGTGACAAGATACAGTCTTTCACTGGAGGTTGTAGATCTGATCGCATTTTGTACCAAGAATCCGGCGCCCATGCTGCCATATCTAGATGAATTAAAGAATTATGGTCAATACTGGTTTGTGACGATCACGTCGTATGGAAGAGATATTGAACCAAATGTTCCGGACAAAGAAGCTGTAATGAGAAGTTTTCAGCAATTGTCACAGACTGTGGGCGTGGATAGTGTAGGTTGGAGATATGATCCTATTATCGTAGATTCAAAGCATACGGTAGAATGGCATATATCTGAATTTGAGAAAATGGCAGCTACACTTAGCGGCTATACAAGAACGTGTGTTATCAGTTTTATTGATATTTATAAAAAGGTGCAACGGAATTTTCCGGAGGCAAAGGCGGTACAGAAAAAAGATCGTATTACCATTGGAAAGGCTTTGATAGAGATTGCTGCCCAATATGGTATGACGATCAAACCGTGTGCGGAAGGAAATGATCTTGCCGTATATGGAGCGGATTGTTCCGGGTGTATGACAGTGGCTACATATGAGAAGGCACTTCATAGCAGATTGGAAGTTCCTAAGAGAAAGACAAATCAAAGGGATGGTGCGTGCGCCTGCCTGTTAGGTGTAGATATCGGTGCGTATGATACTTGTGGTCATTTGTGTAAGTATTGTTATGCGAATACAGATGCAGCATTGGTGAATCAGAATAGAAGAAAGCATGATCCGGATTCACCGTTTCTGTTAGACGGAAGTATGCCGGGAGATGTTATACACGAAGCAGTACAGAAAAGCTGGATCGACAGACAGATGTGTCTGGATCTGGAGGATATGATTTAGAACAAAAGTGGTTTTATTATTTGGAGAGGAGATATGACAAGGATGAAATTGACGAAAGAAGAGAAACATAAGCAATGCCTGAAAGAGATCAAAGCAACATTACTGGTTGTATTGATCTGTTTTTTGTGGCATGTGCTTACTGCATTTTTATTAAATTCTACGGGATGGGTGATATTCCATATGCCGGCATGGTTTGTGGTTTCGGTATTTGGTACGGTCATTCTTGCAATAATAGGAGTCTTTGTACTCCTCCGGTTTGTATTTATAGATTTTTCTTATGATGAGGAGGACGAAGATGAATAAGGATCAGATTATCATTTTATCCGTTTTTCTTGGATATTTGCTTTTTAATGTGATTTTGAGCTTTGTGTATAGCAAAAAGGAAGAAAAACAATTGAAAGGTTCTTCGGAAGAGAAGTATTTCATTGGCGGAAGAAATATGAACGGTATCGTTCTTGCTATGACGATCATGGCAACTTATACGTCTGCAAGTTCTTTTATCTCCGGACCAGGGGCAGCGGGACTTACTTATGGCTATGCACAGGTGTGGATTGCAGCAATACAGGTTCCGGTTACATTCCTTGTGCTTGGCGTGTTGGGGAATAAGCTGGCACTTGTTTCCCGTAGAACAGGTGCATTTACCGTAGTCGGTTATTTTAAGGCACGATATAAGAGTGATGCACTGGTAATCATTACAAGTCTTGGGTTGATCGCATTCTTTATTGCACAGATGATCAGTCAGTTTACGGGTGGAGCAACTCTGATTGCTTCGATTACCGGAATGGATCATGTGACATCTCTTTTGATCTTTGGAACGGTTGTTATTCTGTACACGGCTGTCGGTGGATTTAGTGCAGTTGTGATCACGGATACGATTCAGGGAATTGTCATGTGTGTGGGAACATTTCTGTTTATACTGTTTGTATTGAAAGCAGGAGGGGGACTGGCATCGATTGATGCAGGTCTTGCTGCTAATCTGCCGGATATATACAATGATATTTTTTCTAAGTACACGCCGGGTGGTCTGCTTAGTTATTGGATTTTAGTAGGTTTTGGAACATTAGGACTTCCACAGACTGCGGTGCGTGCGATGGGATTTAAGGATACGAAGAGTATGCATAAGGCTATGTGGATTGGTGTATTAACGTGTGGCTTTGTTATTATCGGTATGCATTTGGCCGGTGCATGGGCTGGTGCTTTGGTAGATACCGATAATCTGCCGACTTCTGATTACTTCATTCCGTATATTGTGCAAAAGATCATGCCATCCGGTATTGCGGCTATATTTTTAGCGGCACCAATGGCAGCGGTTATGTCTACTGCGGATTCGCTGTTGATTCTCGCAACGGCAGCAATTGTAAAGGATCTGTGGAAAAATTATGTAGTGAAGGATGATCCGGCTAAAAACGAAACATATGAAAAACATGTAAAGATGGTAAGTACGATTGTTACCATGGTATTAGGAGCGATTGTTATTGTGTTGACGGTCAATCCACCGGATATTATCTTCCTGCTTAACATGTTTGCATTTGGCGGCTTGGAATGTACGTTCTTCTGGCCGCTTGTGGGAGGTCTTTTCTGGAAAAAAGGAACCGGATTGGCAGCGGTTTGCAGTAGTGTAGGTGCGATCGCAACCTATATTTTTGCAACCTATTTTATCCATATTGCAGGACTGAATGCAGTTGTGTGGGGACTGTTAGTAGGTGGAATACTGTATTTTGTGATCGGGGAGATAACGGGAAGAAAAGGATTGGATGCCGATATTTTAGATAAATGTTTCTAAAACAATGGATTCATAGCAATATCGCGGTATTCCTGCCGAGAAGAGCAATATGGTTCAAATTGGAAATGACGGTTATAAAATCATAAAAAGGACAAACACCGGAGTATCACCGGCTTCAAATCCGCTGCGAAAGGCATAAAAAGAGTTGACACCTGAATTACCGTAAAGTTGGCGCATCTGTATGTTTTGTAAGCGTGCATTATAGCATTTTAATTTATATATTTTTTGCGATATTCATTGGGTGAAATGAAGGCATATTTCCGGAAAACACGGGAAAAATGTCCGGGAGAAGAAAAACCAAGATACACACTGATAGCAGTTAAAGATTTATTTGTGTAGTGGAGGAGGTATTTGGCTTCTTCTATTTTTTTACTGAGTATAAAATCAGTGAGAGTGATATTACTTTCTGCTTTAAATCGTTTTGAAAGATAGGATCTGCTCATAAAAAACTCTTTTGACATAGCCTCTACAGTAATTGCTTCCGATATATGATGATTAATATAATTAGATACATCCGAAACGAGCTGGGATGTATGACTTCCTTCGTGCAATTGATTTACATGTTTGGCAAAGTCCATAATCATAAGATGACGCAGATTAATAATTTCATAATAATCATTTGATGATTCGCAATTTTGAATGTAGCTACTACTTAGCGTGAAGGCATCGTCTGGACTCATGCCTCCATGAATGGCTGCACGGGAGACAAGTGTAGAGGTAACGATGAATGTGTCTTTTAATTGACGGAGCTGGTTGTCAGACATTGTGCCTACCTTTAGAGCGGATGAATCTTTAATCAGTTCGGATAAAGACATATAATCTCCTTTTCGAATCAGATTCATTACGTTCTGTTCCAGATCATAAGTATTGTGAAGATTTTGATCCTGTTCAAAAAGTTCTTTGGAGAAAATTCTGTCGGCATTAAGGCTGTTTATAGATTTCATAAGTTGTGTCTGTAAGGAACCATTAATAAAAATATCCTGAAGATAACATTTCTCATTGTTTAATATGTAATTAAAAAAACACATAATCTGCATAAGACTTTCTAATGGTATATGAATGATCTCCCGCATGGCAATTATAAAATCGTCAACATCTGCACTATCTACATTTAATTGAGAAGCCAGTTCCTGAAGCGTTGTTATAGAATCAGAAACCTGACTTGTAGGACCGATTACGATCTTATAGTCATTGGAATTGAGGACACCATAGTAGCTAAACTGTGGAGTTAAGAAATAACTGATATGTTCAGATATTTTTAAGATGTCTGACTGATATATAGAAATGGGATCTTTAACAAGTTTAACTGTGGAATGGTAAAAAATAAGTGTATTGTTTTTATAAATGTGAATAGGAACCCCGAAGAGATTACCTGTTATAGTACCGATATAATCATAATCAATGGCTTGCATGGTAGAACCTCCTTATAATTTGAACACAATTATACTATTATGGACACAAATGTGCAAGATATGTGTAAAAGACAATGATATAATCACTTTTCAGAAAAAATATAAGAAAGGAACCTATGAATCATGTACACAAACCATGCAGAAAAGAAAATCGAAAATATGAAACTACAGGAAAGAATAGCTTATGGATACAAGAAAGTAATTATAATGATGCTTATTTCAGGGCTGCTTTCCATAATGGCGATCGGTATATTGTTCGCCAGCCTTATAAATTATGTTGGGAAAATTAATGCTACCGATATAGCGGTCAAAATGTGCCGGGTAGATGTCAATGCCGCAGCGAGAAATGTAAGAGAGATGGCATTAAATGATGATACATCTTCTTATGATGATTATGAAAACACCATAACATCATTACTTACAGATGTTGATGCTCAGTTAAAAATAATAAAAGAAACAGGTGTTATTTCAGATAAGGATTATAAAGAATATGCCACAACGTTATCTGATTGGCATGATATCAGTTCTTCTATTTTAGAAGAGATCAAATCAGGAGATCAGAAGCAGGGTACAGAGGATATTCTTACGAAATGTACACCAGCATTAAATAAATTAGTAGATCTTGCTTCGAAATTAGATGATATTACAGATAAAGCCAGTGATAAGGCAGTAAGGAATACAATAATATGTGCTATTACAGGAATTATCTGTATTATTTTCTTTTTAACTCTGGCATGGGTGATTTCAAGAAAAATAAGCAAAAAAGTTCTTTCCAGCATTTTGGAACCGTTACATGCGATTGAGGATGTTGCAAAAGAATTAACAGAAGGAAACTTACATAGTATGTTAGAGTATCATTCGGAAGACGAAATTGGACGATTGGCACATAGTATGCGTAAATCCATCCGGATTCTGGGTTCTTATGTGGATGATATAGACCGTGCAATGAAACTGTTTTCAGAAGGGAATTTTGATGTACAGCCTGACGTGGAATGGAAAGGGGATTTTATCGGAATTCTGAATTCCTTTATGACATTTGAGAAAAGTATGGCAGATATGGTAAAGGGAATACAAGGGGTTTCGAATCAGGTGTCTGGCGGTGCAGAACAAGTGGCATCCGGTGCAACGGAGCTGGCAGATGGAGCTATGAATCAGGCAGCGGCGATAGAGGAATTAACGGCAACGGTTGAGAATGTTTCCGAACAGGTAAAGAAAAATTCAAATGCGGCAGATGAGATTAGTACGAAAGTAGAAAATCTTGGAAGTGATATTTTAGAAAACAATAATCAGATGCATGAGATGGTCAATTCCATGCTTGAAATTAAAGATGCGTCCGTGCAGATTGATAAAATTATTGAAACAATCAATGAGATCGCATCACAGACGAATCTTCTTGCGTTAAATGCTTCCATTGAGGCTGCAAGAGCCGGCGAAGCAGGTAAGGGATTTACTGTTGTAGCAAATCAGGTCAATCAGTTGGCAGATCAGAGCTCACAGGCAGTAAAAGAATCATCTGCATTAATTAAAACCTCGGTCAATGCGGTTGGAAAAGGTGTTTTGATAGCAGAGGAAACCGCACGACAGTTAGAAAAGATTGCAGAAGATTCAAAGACGATTACAGAAGAGGTATCCGGTATTGCAGAGACACTCGCAGACCAGACAACGGAGATACAGCAGATCAATGAAGGAATAGAACAGATTAATGATGTTGTACAGAGTAATTCCGCAACTTCTGAAGAGTGTGCGGCAACGAGTCAGGAAATGAGTGGCGAAGCAGAACGTTTACGTAATATGATACGGGAAATTAAAGTGGCTGAATTTAAATAAACAGGGAATGTGTTTCGTATTGGCTTGAAAAGGATAGTTAGATATGAGTGAATATATAGGTGAAATGTTTACGAAAATAGATTTTGATAAGATTATTAACATAATTGAATCATCTATGGATGACTATTTGTATGTGATGGATTTACAAGCAGATACCTATAGGATTTCTCCTTTCGCACTGGAAAGATATCTTATCGGTTATTAAACATTATGATATTACACCTGAAAGTTTATGTGTGGAGATAACAGAGAGCGGATATATGGATATGACACCCCGTTTTTGTAATTTAAGAAAAAAACTTAAAGATAATAAGATCTCTTTTGCACTTGATGATTTTGGAACCGGATATTCAAATTTGCATTGTATTTGTGATATGAATCCGGATTATGTGAAAATAGATAAAGATTTTACTACAAGGGCGATGAGTAATGCACGGGATTATGAATTGTTTAAAAAGATCATAGATATGGTGCACAGTATCGGCATAAAAATATGCATAGAAGGTGTAGAAAAAAGTGAGTGGGATCAGATATTAAAAAAATTAAATGTAGACTATCTGCAGGGATATCTGTTTGGAAAACCACGTGCGAAGAAACGGTTTGTTGACGAATTCCTGCTTTCATAAGCCAGATGCTAAGACGCAGAGCAAAAACGGAATGTTTGTGCCTGCGTTTTTTTCATAAGGTTGTATCGGAGTGGAAGAAAATGACGAATATTGTAGAAATATGACAAAAATAGGTATGCGAATTTATGGATATAAGGTATAATAGATGTGTTGTGGTAATTATATTGGTGGAATTTATTATATGAGGAGTAAATACTAATGAAAAGAAGCGGTTTGTGTATTTGTTTTTGCCTATTTTGTTTAACCGGATGTGCAAAGGTTGATCAGGTTGCTATGGATCTGGCTAAGGAAAAATCAGGTATATTGGTCGATCAGGAATACTTACAGTATGAGAATTTAAAGAAAAACCATAAGCTAAATGATAAAGGGGAGTATAGTGATTCTAATATAGAAAACAAGAAAGAAGTTGTAAAGGATGGATCTGTTTACGTTACAATAGCGGATAATCCGAACTTGGCATTTGTTTTTTATAAAGATAAAGAACATACTCAAATGGTAGAATCTAATGCGTACTATAATCCGGGAGATTGCATTTATTATGATAAACCTATTGTTTCAAATAAGAACAGTGATAAATATGTTTTTTCAGGATTCAGAATTTATGATGTTTCGAATTCTGGAGAAAAAATAAATGAAATAAGTTGTAATTCGGACTTGAAAGAGGGGTATATTCAGATTCCCGGGAATTATACCGGAAGTGATTTGATGCTTGTACCGATAGGAGATTATGAGGAAAGACTTCTCAAATTCAAGGATTATTATATTGATGAAAATGGAAACGAAAATGATATTAGTGGAACATGGATTGTAAATGACGGAACGGTGAATGTCGATGGAAACACAGCAACAATAGATTCTATTTTGGATTATTCGGTTACATATATGTATGACAATAATGATTATTATGTTGTCACCACAAATCCCAAGAATATAAATGATGCTTTAGATGATGGGTGCGTGCAGTTCGAAAATCAGTCAGCAACAAATGGTGTCGATAAGTTTGAAGTTGAACTGCATAGATATATTGATGTCAAACTTACGGTTAAGGGTACAAAAAGTGTCATAGTAAATGGAGAAAGAAAAAAAGTTAAGAAAAATAAACCGATTGAAGTAAAACATTTAAAGGTTGGCGACATGATTACTGTTGTATCAGAGGAAAAGTGTACATTTGAAAGTGATAATGTTAAAGTAGATACTTCGGAAGAGGTTAGTGAAGGATACAAGTATACATTAACCGTCAGAGATGTAAGCAGATGAAAGGAGCTATAAATGGAATTCAAGGATATAATGAATAAACTGTTCAGGGGAATGGGTAAATGGATTTTTCCTGTTTTAGCAATTGCTTCGATAGTGTTACTGTTTTTTGTTATTTTTCCAATGTGCAATGATGCTGATGAAGTAGGAAAGGGAGTAGGAGACACCACGGGAAAACTGGTGGGGAAAGCAATTGGTACATATAAGGGCGTTACGGAAGGTGTTGAAGTTGGGTATGAAGAGGGGAAACAACAAGGATTAAGTAATGAAGATACGATTACTGAAATTAAAAATACAATGGAAAGCGTTGGCAGACTAGAGGTGTTAAAGGCACAGGTGAAAATCGATAAGTGTCAAAAAGTAGGGGAAAAATATGCAGTATTATATGTGAATGATTGTAACGCAGTATATACAGTTGATCTAAACGAAGCAGAAGTTGTGCAAACAGATGATTCCATTGTTATTAGAGTTCCAGAACCGGAGATGACGGCTTATAAAGGAAATCCTGAAAAAAAAGCAGAATATAAAGCTGTATTTTCGTTTGGAAATGCAGAAGATGGAAAGATTGCGTATGAGAATTCAGAAATTAAAACAAATGAAGAAGTTAAGGATAAAATGTCAAATTATACGGAGTTAATGAATCAAGCGAAAAAAGCAGCAAAGGCACAAGTAAAAGATCTGGCAGACTTATTTAATCTTGACGGAGCGACAATAGATGTTGAATTTTTGAAGTAAGGAGATTGCACAATGAGAAAAAGAAATAGGGTTGAGAAACAAAAGAAGAAGGATAAATTTAATGTACTAATCTATTTGTCACTTATAGCATTTGTGATTTTCTCAGGTGCGTGCTGTTATTATTTTAGACAGTCTGTGCTTAAGATGGCTTCTGCTACTCAACAGGCATACCAGAAGACTAAGGCGGAAGAAAGCGGCAAGGTGTATGATGATTTTTTTGATGCAGGTAAAAACTTTGCTGAAGAGCAGCTTCATTCTTCCAATAGGGTATATATTCAAATAGGAAAAATCCAAGAGGAAGAAAAATTAGAAGTTCTTCGTGTGAGTGATGTAGATTATATTATTTGGGATAAAGATGATAAAGATAATAAGTATGATATTACTTCGTGGAGAAAGGTTCCTGCGATGGGTGTTTTTACAGTTAATTTGAAGGCAAGTGAAATAATAAAGGATGACGAAAGAAAATATGTGTTGGTTCGCATTCCGTCTCCACAATTAACTGATTTTACACTGGATGATGAGAATAAAGAGACACTATTTTTCCATACCGGTCTGTTTGATAACTCTCCGGGAGATGGAGCTGATATTACGGCAGAACAAGATAAGGAGGCATATAGGAATCTAAAAAAATCTATGAGTACCAATTCTGATTATTATCAACAATCGAAAGATTCAGCAAAAACGACAATCAAAAATCTTGTTGCTCAAATGAATCCGGATATTAATGGACTGATAGTTGATGTGGAATTCATAGATGAAGATGATTGAAGTGAGCCGCCATTTTGTGGTGGTGTGGAGTCGATATTATAAGTGATATGTAGATATTCATTGTAAAAGAATATGGTATAAGTTTTTATGGCGGTTGCTAGTATTACTGGCAACCGTCTTTTTTATTTGCAAAATTTACAAGGCCTAGTATGAGGTCTTTGCATTTTTATATTAAAAAAGCTTTGACTGCACGTTACGTGCAGTTTTAGGGTAAAGGAGGTGGGAGATATGTATGCATGAGTTAAAAACCTTACGCGAAGTGTGTGATCTGTTAGGAGTGTCAAGGCGAGCAGTTCAGGGTTATGAAAAAGTAGGGCTTGTAGAACCATCAGGTAGAAACAAGTATGGATATTTACTATATGATTGCAGGGCTGTGGATACGATTAGAAGAATCAAACAATTTCAGTCGTTCGGATTTCAAATAAAAGAGATCCGAGAACTGAAGAATTTGCCAAAAGGAATTGTAAGAGAAGAGCTGCAAAAGAAAATTGTAATTCTGGAAACAAGAAGAAAAGTGCTTGACGAAACAATTATTGATGCAAAGGCATTGTTGGAAAAACTCGATTCAAGTAAATAATGATTGGAGGAATTAAAATGAAGAAATTATTATGTGTATGTGTGATGAGTTGCGTGTTGGTGGGGGTATGTGCTTGTGGAACAAGACAGAGTATGCCGATTACAGCAGAGGAGACTAGTGAAGTAACGACAGCGAAGGAGACAGAAGAGGTTAGCGTTGAGGAAGACACGACGGAAGAACTTAAGGAAACATCAAATTCACAAGAAGAGATTGTCGGTAGTGATGCCGTTACTCCTGAGTTTAAAGAACTAATGGATTCTTATGAGGCGTTTTTTGATGAATATGTAGAATTTATGCAAAAGTATATGAAAGCAGATGCGAATGATATGGTTGCAATGATGGCTGATTATACAGAGTACCTAAAAGCTTATACCGAGATGATGGACAAAATGAATGCAATTGATCAAAATGAATTATCCACAGCAGATAAATTATATTATATTGACGTTACCGGGCGAATCAATCAAAAGTTAATGAAAGTTGCAGTAGCGTCTTAGGAATAGGCAATGATAGGGAGCCTCCAGGCAAGTAATGTTGTTTGGAGGCTTCTTACATATAAATGTTTCTAAAACAATGAATAATATCTACAATACTTTGCGTATTATATAGAATATGGAATATGATTACTTTGCGCACTATGTATATAATTGTCGAAAATTACTTTGCGCACTGTATGTATAATTGTTGAAAATTACTTTGCGTACTGTTATAATATGTAGAGAAAGGTGGAAAATGCAATATGATTAAAAGAAAGATTTATCAAAAAATATTAAGATGGAAGGAAAGCACAAATGGTACAAAAGCACTCCTGATTGAAGGAGCACGTCGAATTGGTAAGTCTACAATAGCAGAAGAATTTGGTAAAAAAGAGTATAAAAGTTATATATTGATTGATTTTAATAAGGCAACTAAAAAAACGATGGAAAGCTTTGAGGATCTTAACAATTTGGATGTTTTTTTTCAGACAATTATGCTTGAGTATAACACCCGGTTGTTTGAAAGAGAATCACTCATAATATTTGATGAAATACAAAAATTTCCGAAGGCTAGGGAAGCAGTTAAATATCTTGTTGCAGATGGAAGGTACGATTACATTGAAACAGGTTCACTTATTTCTATTCGTGAAAATGTAGATAATATTACAATTCCTTCTGAGGAACGTAAAATAAAAATGTTTCCGGTCGATTTTGAAGAATTTATGTTGTACATGAATGAAGAACTTCTGCTAGAGTATATCAAAAAATGTTTGGAAATGAAACAACCATTGGATCAGAAAATGCATCAAAAGGCAATGCACATTTTCAAAGAATATATGCTGGTCGGGGGGATGCCGCAGGCTGTAGTTGCATTTAAGGAGAATGCAAGAGATTTTGCAGCCGCAGATATTGAAAAAAGAGATATTCTTTCTCTATATCGTGACGATATTAAAAAAGCTGCAAAACGATACAATTCCAGAGTGTCTGCTATTTTCGAAAATATACCTGCATATTTATCAACGCATGAGAAAAGAGTTGTATTAAGTGAAATAGAATCGAATGCAACATTTGCTCAATATGATGATCCTTTTTTTTGGCTGGACGATTCCATGATATGTAATCTGTGTTATAAATGTAATGATCCAAATGTCGGATTCAGCCTAAATAAAAATGAGTCATTTGTAAAATGTTATATGGGAGATACGGGGTTGCTTGTTAGTCTTGCGTTTAATGAAAATGAGATTATGGAGCAACAATTATATAAACAGATTATGAATGAAAAATTATCTCTAAATCAAGGCATGATTTATGAGAACATGATTTCTCAAATGATTGTAGCGATGGGACGAAAGTTATATTTTTATACCAGGTATAATGAAGAAAAACATAGGAATGATATAGAAATAGACTTTTTGCTTTCTAATGAAAGTAAAATGAATTTTAGAATGTATCCAATAGAAGTGAAGTCATCGAAAAACTATTCGGCAATTTCGCTGGATAAATTTAAAGAGTTATATGAAAAGAAAATTGCAATATCATATATTGTTCATCCAAAGAATCTCTTGGTGGATGGGGAAATAATAAAAATACCACCATATATGTTCCCTTTTGTTTTTGAAGTATAGAGAATAGTTATTTAGTAAGATCAAATAAACCAGACGATTATCACATTTTAAGGAAAACTGTAAGAAGATTGTAAGATGCGTATGATAGAATGAACGTATCAACAGGAAAGGAAGAGATGAAATGAACATTTTATCAACGCATGATCTTACAAAAATATATGGAAATGGAGATAATGAGGTACATGCATTATCCCACGTTTCCCTTGATATCGAAGAAGGTACATTTGTTTCTATTATTGGAAGTTCGGGAAGTGGCAAATCAACGCTACTTAATCTGTTAGGAGGACTTGACCGGCCGACAAGCGGAGAGGTCATCGTAGATGGCAAATCTATCTTTGAAATGCGGGACGAGGAGCTTACCATTTTCAGAAGACGGAAGATCGGATTTGTATTTCAGAATTACAATCTGATGCCGATTCTGAATGTATATGAGAATATTGTACTTCCGATTGAATTAGACGGAGCAAAGATTGATGAGGCTTATGTGGAAAGAATCATGGATATGCTGAAGCTTTCCGAAAAACGATACGCGATGCCGAATCAGTTGTCGGGTGGTCAGCAACAGAGAGTCGCCATTGCTAGGGCATTAGCAGCAAAACCGTCGATTATCTTGGCGGACGAACCGACCGGTAATCTGGACAGTAAGACCAGCATGGATGTTATTGCATTATTGAAGCTGACCAGCAAGGAGTTTGCACAGACCATTGTTATGATCACACATAACGAAGAGATTGCTACCATTGCCGACCGGATGATACGGATTGAAGATGGAAAGATTGTTTCCTCTGAGACAAAAGGGGGAAATGCGGATGCTTAAGAACAATAATCAGACAGCAATCAATCGTATCTATCATCGGATGTTGAAGCAGAACCGGGTTCGTAATGTAATCGTTATTCTTGCCATTGTATTGACAACCTTTATGTTTACGGCAGTATTTACACTAGGCTTTTCTATGGCAAGGAATATAAATCAGATGCAGCTTCGTTTACAAGGAACAAAGGCATCGATCACAATTGAACACCCAACGGAAGATCAGGTAAAGGAGATCGGGCAATGTCCTTCTCTTTGGGCAGCGGGAATTCAGATAGATGCCCGGAGGGTTGCGAGTGAGGATGGAGAATGTCAATATCTCCTTCAATATTATGATGCGACGGAATTTGAGAAGAATCTGCAGCCGGCGATTACAGATCTGCAAGGAACTTATCCGAAAAATGAGAAGGATATTATGTTAACCAAACAGACGCTTGACAATCTTGGTATTCAGACCCCGCAGATCGGTCAGGATATTGTATTTATGTTAGATGGAAAGGAACAGTTGTTTCAATTATCCGGCTGGTATACATGTTATAGCAAAGGCAATACAACGTTGGTGTCTAAGGCATATATGGATAAGTCGGGATTTACGATGCAGGAGAACGGACGCGTCAGTATTTCCGCCAAAGAGGGAAAACAGGAGAGCTTAAGGGATGAATTAGAGGAACAGGTGACGTTACGAAAGGACCAAAAGATTGATGCAAGCTATGATGCGCAGTCAGAAAATGGTTCCAATCGTGTTGTGATTGCGATCAGTATTGGATTGATTGCGGCGATGATTGTGTTAAGCGGGTATCTGTTGATCTATAATGTGATGTACATTTCTGTGACAAAGGATATTCGTTTCTATGGAATGTTAAAGACGATTGGTGCTACGATGCCGCAGATTCAGCAGATTGTGAAACGGCAGGCGAGATATCTTGCATGTATTGCTATTCCAATCGGAGTAGTGCTCGGTACAGGAGTATCCTTTGGGGTTGTTCCATTAGCGATTACGATGTTCTCGGTTGGGCGGGAATCAGCAGTATCCTCTACGATAAGCTTTCATCCGGGTATTTATCTGTTTTCCGTATTATTTGCATTTGTAACAGTATCTATCAGTGCAAGGAAGCCGGCGAAGTATGCGGGTAAGATATCTGCAATTGATGCAATGAAATATACGGGAAATGAAGTAAAAAACTGTTACAGGACAACGAGCGGCGGCAAGTTGCCGAAAATGGCATGGCGCAACGTATTCCGGGAGAAGAAGAGAAGCATTCTTGTATTTGCATCTGTTTTTATGGGATCCGTCACTTTTTTATGCGTGAATACATTTATTGACTGCTTAAGTGCCGATAGTTATATCGCACACTACCTGCATAATGATTATGTATTGTATGGAAGCGGTGATGAGGACAGGGCAGCTCAGGGTGTGACAATGGAAGATATTGCAGAGAAGATGCGGGAGATAGATGGAATGGATGAGGTATATACCAATCGTAGCGCAGATGTTATGCTTCCGTTTGATGCGGAGTTATATGCTCCTTTTCTGGAAAAGGAAGATAATCCCGGGGACGTGGCAAAGTTCTATGAGACGACAACAGAAAAGACTGCACAGTATTCGGCTCCATTGATTTCCATTAATACGAAAATGGTAGAAGCATATAACAAGACCGCCGCACAGAAGGTCGACATAGAAGCTTTCGAAAAGGGCGAGATCTGTCTGATCGGATATCTGGATTCAGAGGATGCAACAAAGCAGATGCAAGGCAGGACAATTACACTACGGAATGCTGACACTGGAAATGAGAGAAAGATTACAGTGGGTGCGGCATTACAGGATGAAGAAGAAATTACCGCAGGACATTATTGGGTATTAGGCGGCGCTCCGGATGCCATTTTTGTGAGCGATCAGGTGATGGATTCGTTATTCCCGGATGCAGAGGTGGATTGTATTATTGCGAATGCAAAGAAAGGGAAAGAACCGGAGGTTACGCCATCCGTAGAACGGATTGTGAAGGGTAATTCGATCATTATTGCCAGTGATATCCGTTCGGTAGAAGCAGCAGATTTTAAGAAATCTATGATGTCACTTGAGGTGATCGGTGGAGGTATTTCCCTGATTCTGATATTGATTGGCGTTGTCAATTATATCAATGTGATGATCACCGGTGTGTATACGAGAAAAATGGAACTTGCTGTTTTGGAAAGTGTTGGTATGACAAAGCGGCAGATCCGAAAGATGCTGATGTATGAAGGTCTGGTCTATGGTATGATCAGTTGTGGGTTGATCCTGACGTTAGGAAGTCTTATGATGTATGGAACAGGTAGATTATGTATGCATATAGCAGATTATGCGATATTCCATTATCCATTTGAATTAGTAATTGTCATGGCTGTGGTATTATTTGCGATATGTATTGTAGTACCGGCGTTAGTATTTCGTCTGATAAACAAAGAGACGGTTGTGGAACGGCTGCGAATGGCAGAATAGGATAGCAGCGGATGATAGGAGTTAAAAATGAGACGGATATTGATTGTGGAGGATGATGTAATTATATGTGGTGGTGTCAAGTTGTTCTTAGAGCAGCGGGGATATGAAGTGGAGACTGCATATTCCCGTAAAGATGCGGATGCCTGTATGCAGCATGGATTTGATCTGATCCTGCTTGACCGTAATCTTCCAGACGGTGCAGGACTTGATTATTGCAGACAGTTAAGGGATACCATGAAGGTTCCAATCATATTTCTCACCGCAAAGGATACGGATGAGGATATGATTGAGGGATTCCGGGCAGGGTGTGACGACTATATAGCAAAGCCATTTTCGGTGGAGCTTCTATATCAACGGATTGAAGCAGTGCTTCGAAGAAGTGTAGAGGATAAGAACCATGCCCGTTTTCATTACAAAGATATGACAGTGGATTTTGAACGTATGCAGGTCTTTTTGTCGGAAGAACCGGTGAAATTATCCGGAACGGAGTATCGCATTTTGGAATTACTTATCCGGAATCAAGGCAGAGTAGTGACAAGAGATACGATTCTGCAGAGAATATGGGATTGTGATGGAAATTATGTGGATGAGAATACATTAAGTGTGCATATCCGCAGACTCCGCCAGAAGATAGAAGAGGATGCAGGCAATCCACAGTATATCATTACGGTGTTTGGAATTGGTTATACATTTGGAGAAGAAGCATGAAAGAATATTCATATCAACAAAACAAGAAATGCTATGAGAGAAGGGTGAGGATGCTGTATGCATGCTCCCTTCTTTTGGTTGTGGGTGCGGCAGTTATCATGTATCTCTATGTTGGGAAATGGTTACCGGTTGTTATCGTGATTGGTTGCGGTGCGGGAATGATCGGAATTATGAGGCTGTTGCAACGGACCGATGATGTCTATATTTCACAGATTGTTGTAGCGTTGTCAGATCTGTTAGACAGCCTGTCAGAATTAGAAAGACAGGAAGTGTTTCCGGAAAATGAAGATACACTGCTATCCAAATTACAATGTAAGACCGATAAGATGGTTACCACGCTTAGACTTCAAAATGAGCGGGAACGGGCAGAACATGAAAATATCAAAGGTCTGGTATCGGATCTTTCTCATCAGTTAAAAACACCGATCTCGAATCTGAAGATGTATACGGAATTTCTGAAAACTCCGGATATCACGCCGGAAGAACGGCAGCAATATTTACATATCTTAGATCTGTTGGTAGAACGTTTGATATTTCTTTCGGGAAGCATGATCAAAGTATCGAGATTGGAAAGTGGTCTGATCACATTGCACTGTGAGCGGCAAAGCATCAATGAAACCATCTTACAGGCGGTGAAGAATATCTATGCCGGTGCAAAGAAAGCGGATATTCTGATCACTTATAAGGAAGAGGTAAGCTGTGATATATTACATGACAGAAGATGGACGGCAGAAGCCTGTTTTAATCTGTTAGATAATGCAGTGAAATATGGCAAACCGGGAAATGAGATTGTTCTGGCTGTCCGGGAGTTGGGACTGACCATAGAGATCAGTGTAACTGATCAGAATGAACCAATATCCGGGGAAGAACGAACCCGTATATTTGAGCGGTTCTATCGGGGACAGAATGCAATTGAGAAGGAGGGTGTCGGAATCGGTCTGTATCTTGCCAGAGAAATTATAGAGAAACAGGGTGGTTGTCTTAGTGTGTGTCCGACCGGACAGGGGAATCGTTTCAGTATCGTGTTGCCAAAGCAATTGCCTGACAGGTGAAAGAATTGACAATATAGCTCTTAATGAGAAATTGTTTCAATAACAAGGGTTGCTTTTTGGATTCAAATAGTATATGATAATGACAGTTAGTTGAGGCTAACTAATACAAACAAACACGTATCTCAATAAAAAAGCTTTCCATGGAGACTACCTCTTTCCCCCTCCCCATGGAAAGCTTTTTGTGTATACGATGAGCTGAGTACAGATTCGTGCTTGCACGAGAATCTGTATTTGACGAATAAATCAGATGGAGTATAATAATGCATATATAACACTTGATAAATGTCAACAAGGAGGAAGAAAGATGTTTCACATTTTAAATTTTATTATCAGTCTGGTTTTGGGAGCTGTTGCCGGATGGATTGCAGGACAGATCATGCATGTAGAAGGTGGCTGGCTTAAGAATATGATACTTGGTATTGTGGGTGGAGCCGTGGGTGGCGTCATTCTTGGTTTGGTTGGAATATCCGGCAATGGTGTGATTGGCAATATGATCGTATCTGTGATCGGAGCGTGTATATTGATCGCAGTAGCAAGAAAGATTGGATGATGTTTACCACCATCCAAACAATCCACCAAGATAATAGATCAGTCCAAGCACCCAGCTTGTGAAGATACCGTAGAGAATGACAGGTCCTGCAATGGTGAAGATCTTAACACCGATGCCGAAGACCTGTCCTTCTTTTTGGTATTCAATCGCAGGCGCTGCAACGGAGTTGGCAAAGCCGGTAATTGGAACTAAGGCACCGGCACCACCTAATCGGGCGATGTGTCCATAGATATTGAATCCGGTTAAGATAACGCTTGTCAGCACCAATAACATGGATTCATAGCTTGCGGCATCGTCTTCCGGTAATCCAACCGAATTTTTGAAAAATGCAAAGATGAATTCACCGATCACACAGATGAGTCCACCTACCCAGAATGCATTCAGGCAGTTCTTCCAGACGCTGTAGGTAGGGGTGATCTGTTCTACATATTCGTTATATTCTTCATTACTTATTTTCTGTTTCATAGAAATCTCCTTTTATTAGTTGATGGCAAAATGTCTGTTAATATGAAATCTTACAGCCGTATGTTGATCTGCTTATAATTGCGAAAAATACAGTGGTTTCATACATGCTTAGTATCTCATTAAAGTATGATATTATGCATCAGAGCATATCAATGACAAGATATTGGATGAGCAGTGCCACTCCTTTACCAAGTGCAAGAAAGAAGATGACAAGGGCGATCCGTTTCTGGATATGTGCAATCTTGGCATAAGTAGGGATAACATTTAGTACTTCGGACAGACCGCCGATCAGGAATCCGGTATAGATACCGCCAAATAGTCCAAGCAGAATGAGGATCAGAATTCCAATTGCGGGAAACGGCAGGGCAGGGGAACCTTCTGTGGGAGTTGTGACAAAGAATTGCAGCAGGGTAGCGATAAGGATTCCCAAGATCAGGCAGTTTTCGTACAGGATACATTGTCCGGCGGTTTTGGTCTTTGCGGCAACTTTAGGGAACACGCCGAGCATGGCAATAAATGCAACATAAGCAGCCGCCGTAACGAAACCGGCGGAAATGCCGCATATAGTTAATAAGGTATAGGATAGGAAAGACATGATTCGCTCCTTTCAGTAGCTATCGGGGAATGTCAATATTTTCACCACGCCGGCTGATATCTTTAATGACAGTGGTACTGATATCTTTTTCGTATAGCCGCATTTGAATCTCTAATGGGGTAGGGGATGGGGTCAGTTTCCTGTTCCCGAGATGATTGAAGAAGAGCAACATACCAACAGTCAGACCAATTGCATATGTGACTGCAACGTAGAGAACACCACTTTTGGCATTCCCAAGGAATAACATAGACAGATAGGTAAATAATTCTCTGGCTCCGACATCGGTATTGTATGCCATGATCGCATATCCACCACCAAAGAAGGCAACTAGGCAGATGAAGAAAGTAAAGATCATTTCTTTTGTTTTTGCAAAGGCTTTTGGCGGATCGTAGGAGAGGATGAAATCTCCTTCTCCAAGATTTTCAATCTGGGCATCCGGATAGTGTGTCAGTATCATTTCCATTATTTTCAGAACGGAGACAACAACCTGCGCAGACTCTCCGGCAGGAAATGTATAGAATTGCAGATTGTTTAATTTGTTTTGAATTTTGGTATCGGTGCAGTAGATCGTCAGAAAGTCTCCGAATGTAACGGATGGGTCAGTAATATCAATGCATTGGGGTGCTTTGATGTAGATGATTGGTTCCATAGTGCTATACTCCGTTTCGTATGTTGTATGATTCATAGGGATAATCTGTGCGGAAATAGGTTATTTTATTCTCTTTTTCTTTTGTCGAATGGTGTGTTATAATTTTACATGAAGGAAAACAGACGCAAATGATAGTGCTTTTTTAGAAAAATTTCGATGATTTGACAGAAAAAATAATAAGGAGATAAGTAAAGTATGAGAATTTTGATTGTACGACATGCAGAACCGGATTATGCGATAGATTCATTAACACCCACAGGTTGGAAGGAAGCGGAACTGGCAGCGGAATATCTGTCGCAACTGGATGTGAAAGCATTCTATGTATCACCGCTTGGAAGAGCACAGGACACGGCAGGATGCACATTGAAGAAGATAGACCGCAAGGCAGAGACCTGTGACTGGTTACGGGAATTTGATGTACCGGTTCGCCGGCCGGATCTGCAGGGGGAGATGAGTAACATATGCTGGGACTGGCTGCCGACAGATGTAGAAAAGGATAGACAGAATTATGATAGTTTCTGCTGGGCAGATACTGATATTATGCGGGAGGGAAAGGTAAAAGAAGCCTATGAGAAAGTATGCGCAGGACTGGATTCATTGTTAAAAAAGCATGGATATGAAAGAGAGGGGCTTCATTACAGAGTGCTACAACCGAATAATGACACGATTGTGTTATTCTGTCATTTTGGAGTGGAATGTGTGATATTAAGCCACCTTATCAATGTATCCCCAATGATCTTGTGGCATGGATTCTGTGCAGCACCATCTTCGGTTACCAGTATCTATACAGAGGAGCGGCGGGAAGGTATCGCATGTTTCCGGATCAATGAGTTTGGAAGCACGCAGCATTTGTATGTGGCAGGACAGAAGCCATCCTTTGCGGCACGGTTTTGTGAGTGTTATAAGAATGAAGGCCAAAGACATGACTAGAATTGCATATTATCATCTTCCTGGATTGTTTGAGTTTTTTGAATTGTATCGGAGATTCCTGCCTTTGTACTGCAAACATCGGGAGTATTTTTATGATTGGTGTGAGATTGGCTCCATATATGGTGCACCTATGGATTGTATCTGGGGTGGAGGACGTGTGGAATGGGGCGAACAGGAACCGGAAGAGGTGTTGGCGTTTTTACGGGAATATGGCATTTCTGCCCGGTTGACATTTAGTAATTCTCTGCTGACGGAGGAACATCTTACAGATAAGCGGTGCAATCAGCTTTGTGGATTATTGGAAGAAAACAGCAAAGCAATTCAAAATGGTGTCATTGTTCATTCTGATCTGTTGCTTAAGTATCTGAAGATCCATTATCCGGGGCTTTATTATGTCTCGTCTACAACAAAGGTGTTGACAGAGTTTGCGGAATTAGAGAAAGAATTGCAGCGGGAAGAGTTTCGGTATGTGGTGCCGGATTTTCGGCTCAATAAGATGTATGATAGATGGAATGCATTACCGCAATCTGAAAAAGATAAGGTAGAGTTCTTGTGTAATGAATGTTGCTGGTTTGGATGCCGGGATCGGAAAGAATGTTATGAGACAGTCAGCCGGAAGAATCTGGGAGAAAATGCAGAGCATTACTGTAAGGCACCGAATGCAGCAACCGGATACCGTTTCTCAGATGCTATGAAGAATCCGGGTTTTATCGGAATTGATGACATTTGCAATACCTTTCTGCCAATGGGATTTTCGAATTATAAGCTGGAGGGACGAGGCTTTGGAAGTGCACTCATTCTGGAATTTCTGCTTTATTATATGACGCGGCCGGAGTATCAGCTTCAAGTTCGGGAGGAGATCTATCTGGATAACATGCTGGATTTGTTTTGATATTTCTTTTTATAAAAAGATGTGTTGTTTGACACAGAGAGGAGAAGTCAGATATGGGAAGTGGTGGAGAAGAAGCGAAACAGGCAGCCGATTATGTTACAGATGCGGTAGACAAGGATGGATTATATAAAGCATTTGAATATCTGGAATTGATCTGACAGATGAAAGCATAGTAATGTTTTATTTTTACGTACTCTGTAATCTGCTCTTTAATTTGCAAAAAAGAATATAAGTATACTTTTCTTTGAAAATAAAATGTGATATAGTAAACTGGAAGTTAGTGATAACTAACTGATATTGTGTTATGAGGAGGATAATTTACTATGTTACAATGGAAAGTATTTATGGTTATGGCTTTGATCGGTCATATATTTTGTGGCGTTTCAGATGGATTGCTTACCTATGCGCCAAATGGAAAAGTTGATTTAACCAATTTTAAGGATTATGAGAAGTCCAGGGTATCCTTTCAGGGAATGCCACTTAAGAACCTGGCAATTGCAATGTTACTTGGTGTATTTGCTATGACGTTTGAGATTTTCGGTTATCTGGCATTGTGCGATTGGATGAGACAGTATTCCGAGACGTATTATATGATTATGTATATTGCAACCATTGTTATGTTTATTAATCTTGCATTGCATCACTTGTTCTGTTGTCTTGTTGAATGGTTCTTTGTGAAGTTGAATCTGACGGAAGAGGCATTACATGCCGTTTGGGATTTCTTCAAGACAACATGTTATACAATGTACTTAGGCTATCTCGGTATGCTGGTGTTTGCAGTTGCTTTTTTTATCGCAGTTGTAACAGGAACAACATCCCTTCCTGCATGGGCATGTATCTTTAATTTGCTGCCACTTGCAATTGTGATTATGCCGACCAAGCTGCCTGCAAAGGCGAATGTAATTGGAGCTATTATGTTTGCAGGACTTCTTTTCTTCATCTAAATTCATTACACTTCACAGCGTAAGTGAGGGACGTGCGAAACGGATAGAATATGAAAGCAGTTGTACGATGATATTAGTTACATCATACAATTGCTTATTTACTGTACTGCGTTTCGCACTGTTTTTGTCAGAATCCACTACGCTGT
>ERZ779865.669-NODE-669-length-29157-cov-6.181156_pt1 | contig 29157 bp, 24 predicted proteins | sample MGYA00433088_ERZ779865 | MGnify/ENA primary metagenome ERZ779865 (study PRJEB29588, sample SAMEA2151703) | human gut metagenome | biome: human gut; feature: human-associated habitat; material: faeces | place: Denmark | collected 2008/2010 ... | reverse complement strand
CTTTCTTTCATCTTCTTGTTTTTTAGGAGTCAACCTTATTTACAAAAAGACAATTCACGAGTTCCGCCTCTGAAAAAATAACACTTTAGACAAAAGAATGCCGGGTAGCCAACAAAATGTTGTCGGCAACTGGCAACAACCACAAGTAGCAAATGAGAAAAAAAGACAAAAGAGAAATATTATTCAAAGTTTTTACTACCTTTGGCAACCGAATAAAAGTGTTACAATCGTTTTTTAATCATAAGGAGTATGGCAAAATTCAGAGGCGCCGTCGTAGTGAATACCGAGCGTTGCAAAGGTTGTAATCTTTGCGTAGTAGCCTGTCCGGCTGATGTATTGGAATTACACCCGCGGGAAGTTAACAACAAAGGTTACCATTATGTATACATGAAGCATCCCGATAACTGCATTGGGTGTGCAAGTTGTGGACTAGTATGTCCAGACGGATGTTTAACAGTCTATAAAAAGAAAATTGATTGACCTATGGCTGAAGAAATAAAACTGATGAAAGGCAACGAGGCAATCGCCCGTGCAGCTATACGCTATGGTGTTGACGGATACTTCGGTTATCCGATCACGCCGCAGTCTGAAGTCCTGGAAACCCTCATGGCCGAAATGCCATGGGAAACAACCGGTATGGTGGTTTTGCAGGCAGAGAGTGAAGTGGCCGCCATCAATATGGTATATGGTGGAGCAGGAACTGGTAAAAGAGTCATGACATCATCGTCAAGTCCGGGTGTCAGCCTGAAGCAGGAAGGTATTTCTTACCTGGCAGGCGCCGAACTTCCTTGTCTGATTGTAAACGTCATGCGTGGTGGTCCGGGTTTAGGAACTATCCAGCCGAGTCAGGCTGATTATTTCCAGACAGTGAAAGGCGGCGGTCATGGTGATTACCGGCTGATCGCACTGGCTCCTTCGTCGGTACAGGAAATGGCCGACTTCGTAGGGTTAGGTTTCGAATTAGCTTTCAAGTACCGCAATCCGGCCATCATCTTAGCCGACGGAATCGTAGGTCAGATGATGGAGAAAGTAGTGCTCCCTCCGTTCCATCCGCATCGCACCGAAGAAGAAATTATTGCCGAATGCCCGTGGGCTGCCCAAGGCAAAAAGGCCAACCGCAAGCCGAACATCATCACTTCACTGGAACTTGATCCGGCCCGCATGGAAGAGAACAACATCCGTTTCCAGGCCAAATACCGGAAAATAGAAGAAAACGAAGTTCGCTACGAAGAATTCATGTGCGAAGATGCCGAATATCTGCTCGTAGCATTCGGTTCGTCGGCCCGTATCTGCCAGAAAGCGGTTGAGCTGGCCCGTGCCGAAGGAATCAAGCTCGGACTGCTCCGCCCGATTACCCTGTGGCCGTTCCCGAAGAAAGAGATTGGCCGTTATGCCGACAAGGTAAAAGGCATCCTTTCAGTCGAGCTGAATGCCGGTCAGATGGTTGAAGACGTCCGCCTGGCCGTTGAATGTCGTGTAAAGGTAGAACACTTCGGCCGTTTGGGCGGAATCGTGTTTACACCGAATGAAGTATTGGAAGCTCTGAAAGAGAAAATCATCGGATAAGAGCCATGATGAGAGGAAGCAAATTAGATGAAATACTGACCCTGTTGTTCATGTTGCTGGCAATAGGAACAGTGGTATGTTTCTTTCTGGGCGCAGCCTATCGGACCGAAGTGCTCGTCGTCGGAGGTATCGCCGTTGCGATCCGGATTGTGCAATACATACTAAGATATTTTTACTAAAGAAGAAGAAGCTGGATTGATTATGGAAATAAACGAAATCATAAAACCGGAAAACTTGGTTTATGAAAAGCCCAAGTTAATGAACGACAATCCGATGCACTACTGCCCCGGTTGCAGCCACGGTGTCATCCACAAGCTTATTGCCGAAGTGATTGCCGAAATGGGTATGGAAGACAAGACCATTGGTGTGTCTCCAGTAGGCTGCGCTGTGTTTGCCTACAATTATTTGGATATCGACTGGGAAGAAGCCGCCCACGGACGTGCGCCTGCCATCGCTACTGCCATCAAACGTCTGAACCCGTCGAAGATGGTATTTACGTATCAGGGTGACGGCGACCTGGCTGCCATCGGTACGGCCGAGACAATCCATGCGGCCAACCGTGGCGAGAACATCGTGATCATCTTTGTCAACAACGCCATTTATGGTATGACAGGCGGACAGATGGCTCCGACAACCTTGGTTGGCATGAAGACAGCCACTTGTCCTTACGGCCGTAACGTCGCCCTCAATGGCTATCCTTTGAAGATCAGCAATCTGCTGGCCCAACTCGAAGGAACTTGCCTGGTAACTCGCCAGAGTGTGCAGAATGCGGCTGCCGTACGCAAAGCCAAGAAGATGCTGCGCAAGGCATTCGAGAACTCGATGGCCGGCAAGGGAACTTCGGTGGTCGAATTCGTTTCGACCTGCTCTTCGGGATGGAAAATGACGCCCGAGCAAGCCAACAAGTGGATGGAAGAAAACATGTTCCCCTTCTATCCGTTGGGTGATTTAAAGAATGTGGAATAATAAACGGAAAGGAAATGAAACACGAAATAATTATAGCAGGATTTGGTGGTCAGGGCGTCTTGTCGATGGGTAAGATTCTGGCTTATTCCGGACTGATGGAAGGCAAGGAAGTAACCTGGATGCCTTCATACGGACCCGAACAGCGAGGCGGAACCGCCAATGTGACCGTGATTTTGAGTGATGACCCGATCAGTTCGCCTATTCTGAATGAATATGACATCGCCATCATCCTCAACCAGCCTTCACTCGACAAGTTCGAAAGCAAAGTAAAACCGGGCGGTATCCTGATTTATGACGGATATGGTATTCATACGGAAATCAAACGCAAAGACATTCAGGTCTATCGTGTAGACGCCATGGATGCAGCTGCCGAGATGAAGAATGCCAAGGCCTTCAATATGCTGATCTTGGGCGGACTGCTGAAAGTGGTTCCGATGGTGAAGATGGAAAATGTACTGTTGGGCCTTAAGAAATCACTTCCCGAACGGCATCATAACCTGATCCCGATGAACGAAGCCGCTATCCGCAAAGGCATGGAGATCATTCAGAAAGTCTGACTTCGACAAAAAATGATAAAGATAAGGCGTTTCTTTCGAGAGAAACGCCTTTTTTATATCTTTGCCCCGATGAAACGCAGTTTGTATTTATTCATATTGACTCTTATTCCCACGTGTCTTCTTGCGCAGGCTCCGCGAGGAGGCAAAGGTGGATTTTCCCTATCGAACTTATCCAAAGGAAGCAATAAGGTTCCGGACAGTCTGCTGATAGCCGACAGCACCGAACTCAAGAGCAAGAAAGTCATTGCCTACCGGCTCACGCCGCTGTTAGGCGACGCTTATATGGCGCCTATGGATACAAGTATCCTCAATACGGCCAACAGTACTTTGGTAGAAGGAAAAGGATTGGCAATCGGCTATTTGGCAAACCTCGGATCGGCAGCGCAGACGCGTATCTTCACCGAACGGAAGGAAGCACGCGACTTTATCTTTGCCGATGCCTACGATTATTATATCACAACACCCGAAAACGCCCGTTTCTATGATACCAAAACGCCTTTCACCGATGTCATGTACACAACAGGCGGAAGCAGTACCAACAAGGAGGAGCAGCTGGTCGGCACCATCGCCATCAACTTCGGGAAGAAAATCAATGTCGGTGGCGACTTCGACTATATCTATGGCCGTGGTCAATATAATTCCAACGGAAACAAGCTGGTTAATTACCGGGTGTTCGGCAGTTACCGTTCCGACCGCTATGAACTGAATGCCTACTTCAGAGGACTCAACTATGTAACGCACGAGAATGGTGGTCTGACGAATGATGCTGTCCTGACGAATCCAGACGATTATGCAGAAGGGAAAAAGCAGATCGTTCCGAAAGATTATCCGGTTAAATACACCGATGTGTTCAACCGCATCCAGGGAAAAGAGTTTTTCCTGACGCACCGTTATAACCTGGGCTTCATGCGCACCTTAGACGAGACCGACGAAGAAGGCTATGCCAAAGAAGTGTTCGTGCCGGTCTCGAGCATCATCCATACATTCCAGTATGAAGACATGAACCGCCAGTTCACAGCACCCAACAGTACAGGTATTGATACGCTCTATAACCAGGGCTTGCCGCTTAACTACGACGAGAACCTCAATGACCTTTATTATTACTGGCAGATGAAGAACACCTTCGCCCTTTCCCTGCGCGAAGGTTTCCAGAACTGGGTGAAGTTCGGACTGACAGCTTTCATCGACTTCGAGAAACGCCGTTATCAGATGCAGGACGGCAAGCGGGATTATACACAGGAAGGCAATTCAAACCTGAATTCATTCTCCCCTCCTTTCATCCAGGGTGCAAACATCGCGACCTACGATGAGTTCTCGACCTTCATCGGAGCGGAGTTATACAAGCGGCAAGGCCAGCTTCTCACCTATAATGCCCGCGGTGAACTCTGTGTGATCGGCGACGACGTAGGTGAATTCCGGGCCAATGGAGAATTGCAGACATCATTCAAGCTCTTCAAGAAAGACGCTTATATCAAGGCTAACGCATACATCAAGAATACCACGCCGGCATTCTTCCAGCGTCATTATCATTCGCGCTATTTCTGGTGGGACAAAGACCTCAACAACATCCAGCAGTTTTATGCCGGTGGCGAAATCAACCTGGCTTCGACCGAGACACGCATCTCGGCCGGTGTTGAAAGTATCCAGAATTATGTTTACTTCGGTAAGAACGGCGAACCCGAACAGCACGACAGCAACATCCAGGTGATTACGGCCCGCCTCAAGCAGGACTTTCATTTCCGGGCTTTGGGCTGGGAAAACGAACTTGCCTATCAGATCAGCAGCGACCAGAGTGTGCTTCCGCTGCCCGACCTGAGTGTGTACACCAACTTGTACCTGAAGTTCAAGCTGGCGAAAGTGCTGAGCGTCCAGATCGGAGCCGATATGCACTACAACACGGCCTATTATGCTCCGTATTATGAAGCGGCTACCCAGCAGTTCCAGGTGCAAGACGAAGTAAAGGTGGGCAATTATCCGCTCATCAATGCCTATGTCAATTTCCACCTGAAACAGGCACGCTTCTTCGTCACGGCATATAACCTGAGCAGTAAGTTCGTCGCTCCGAATTATTTCTCGCTGGCGCATTATCCGCTGAATCCGATGGTATTGAAGATGGGCGTTGCCGTACGGTTCAATAATTGATCAAGATGAAAAAAACACGGAAAATCCTACTAGTGTATGTTATCCTTCTTGTGCTCGTCGTTGTGACGATGATGAACTTGTGGTCTTATCGGCAGCAAAAGCAGCCGCTGTCTCCGCGCGATTATCCGGAGATCAGTCAGGAAGGTGTCTTGCGCGTGGTAACGGAATATAATCCGACCGGCTATTTCGTAGACGGCGATACGATACTCGGCTTCCAGTATGAGCTGTGTCAGGCCATCGCCCGCGTCTCCGGACTGGAAGTACAGATGCAACTCGAGATGACACTCGACAAGAGCTTCGACTTGCTCAACCGTCAGGCCGTCGATGTCATAGCCCGCAACATTCCCATTACTACGGAAATCAAGGAACATTATCTGTTTACCGAACCGATCATCCTGAACCGTCAGGTCTTGGTACAGCGTACAGCCAAAGCCAATCATGGCATCCAACCTATCAGAAACCAGCTGCATTTAGGGAAAAAGACACTGTATCTGCCCAAAAACTCGCCAGCTTTACTACGCTTACGCAACCTTGAACATGAGATTGGTGATACGATTTATGTACATGAAGACGAACTGTATTCAGACGAGCAGCTCATCACTCAAGTAGCCAAAGGCGACATCGACTTTGCTGTCTGCAACCAGCAGAATGCCGAACAGCTGCTTAATCAATATCCTGAAATCGACATCCAGACCGACATCAGCTTTACACAGCTGGAGTCGTGGGTCATGCGCAGTGATTCACCGCTTCTGCGCGACAGCCTCAACTGCTGGCTGGAACGGCTGAAAGCCGACGGAACATACAAGAAAATCTATAACCAATATTACAATAAGAAATAAAAGATGTATCTTTGAACCGCATTTAAGAACAGACATGAGATTTGACGAATTAAACTTAGAAGATGCGATTCTGGACGGACTGGATGCCATGAACTTTGAAGAGGCGACTCCGGTACAAGAACAGACGATTCCTGTTATTTTAGCTAAAAAAGATATTATTGCCTGTGCACAGACCGGCACAGGAAAGACAGCCGCCTATGTGTTGCCCATCATCAACGAACTGAGTAAAGGAGGTTTCCCCGACAATGCAGTCAATGCCATTATCATGGCTCCGACTCGCGAGTTAGCCCAACAAATCGACCAGCAGATTGCGGGTTTTACCTATTTTGTTCCTATTTCGGCTGTCGCTATTTATGGCGGAACAGACGGCGTTGCCTGGGAACAGCAGCGCCGCGGACTTGAAATGGGCGCCGACATTGTGATTGCGACTCCCGGTCGATTGCTGTCGTACATCAAGCTCGGCACGGTCGATCTCTCACAAGTCTCCTACTTCGTTCTCGACGAAGCCGACCGCATGCTTGATATGGGCTTTTACGACGACATCATGCAAATCTACAAGCAGCTGCCGGCTTCCTGCCAGATTATTATGTTTTCGGCAACCATGCCGCCCAAAATCCGGACGCTGGCCGAAACCATTCTGAAGAATCCGGAAGAAATACAACTAGCTATTTCCCGTCCGCCAGAGACCATCATGCAGACGGCTTATATCTGCTATGACACGCAGAAGATCAAGATTCTGGAAGATCTCTTCAGCAAGGCTCGCCCGCAGCGTGTGATCATCTTCGCTTCGGCCAAGGTCAAGGTGAAAGAACTGACGAATACCTTGCGGCGGATGAAGTTCAATGTGGCTGAGATGCATTCCGACCTCGAGCAGTCGCAGCGCGAAGAAGTAATGAAAGACTTCAAGAACGGAAAGATTGATATTCTGGTGGCGACCGATGTCGTCGCACGAGGCATCGATATCAATGATATCCGACTGGTAGTAAACTTCGATATTCCACATGATCCTGAAGATTATGTACACCGCATCGGCCGTACCGCACGCGGCACAAACGGAGAAGGTTTGGCCATCACCTTTGTTTCGCCAGAAGAACAGACCGGATTCAAGCGTATTGAAGACTTCTTGGGCAAGGAAGTCTACAAAATCCCAATCGATCCGTCGTTCGGTGAAACACCTGAATACAAACCCGAAACCCGAACCCGGAAGAAAGGCCGGACACAGAAAAGCAGAAATACATCTTCACGAGGCCACAAACGCCCGTCACGCAAACCACAGAATTCATAAAACATGACAGAGGCGCGAAAACACAGCTGCTTGATACAACTCACCGTGCTTCCGCGCCTCTGCGCTTATGCTATCTCAAAACAACAGGTCTGACTTAACTCAAACCTTCAATCAGACCATTTACCAGATCAATATGCTTGGCCTGCGGTTCTTTAGGCAAACCCGGCATACGCATGATTTCACCCATAATGACGACAATCATCTCGGCTCCGTTGTTGATGACGACATCACGCACTTTCAGCTCGAAGTCTTTCACATCGCCATAGGCTTTCGGGTCCGATGAGAATGAATACTGCGTCTTGGCAATACAGATCGGGTAATGACTGATGCCCAGTTCGTCGATCTGTTTCATCTTCTTCTCGGCCAATGTCGTATAAGTCACCATGCCAGCCCGATAAATACCTTTAGCTACTTTCTCGATCTTGGTACGGACCGAATCCGAATCTTCATAAGTGAACTTCAGTGGAGCCGAAGGATGTTGTTCTATCGTATCGATCACCAGACGGGCCAGTTCTTCTCCGCCCTTTCCGCCTTCAGCAAAGACCGTATTGAGGGCAAAGCCCACACCTTTTTCCCGGCAATGCTCGGCCACCAACGCAATCTCTTCGTCGGTATCGGTAGCAAAGCGGTTGAATGTTACGATTACCTGCTGACCAAAACCTTGCAGATTGTCGATATGCCGGTCTAAGTTCTTCAGTCCATTCTTCAGGCCTTCCAGATTTTGCTGCTTGATGTCGGCTTCAGGCACACCGCCGTGCAACTTCAGGCTCTGTGCCGTTGCCACGATCACCGTCACTTTGGGTGACAGACCGGCTTTCCGGCATTTGATATTGAAGAATTTCTCCGCACCCAAGTCGGCACCGAAACCAGCTTCAGTAATTGTATAATCACCAAACGTCAGTCCCATCTTCGTCGCCAAGACCGAATTACAGCCATGAGCGATGTTGGCAAACGGACCGCCGTGAACAAAAGCTGCCGTGTTCTCTGTTGTCTGTACCAGGTTCGGCAGTAAGGCATCTTTCAGCAAGACAGTAATAGCTCCAGCCACACCCAGGTCGCGCACCGTGAAAGGCTTGTTCTCGTAGGTGTAACCTAACAGAATATTCCCGATGCGGCGCTTCAGGTCATCAATATCCGAAGCCAGACACAAGATTGCCATGATTTCGGAGGCCGGCGTAATGTCAAAACCGGTTTCCGTCGGGACACCGTTCGCACTTCCGCCCAGTCCGGTAACCACGTTACGCAGGCTGCGGTCGTTTACGTCGAGCACACGCTTCCACTTGATTTCCTTCAGTCCGATACAACTGTTGCGGTTCTGATAAATATAGTTATCAAGCAAGGCCGTGATCATGTTATGAGCCGACGTCACCGCATGGAAATCACCCGTAAAATGCAGGTTAATATTCTCCATCGGCAATACCTGCGAATAACCGCCGCCGGCCGCTCCACCCTTCATACCGAAACACGGTCCTAACGAAGGCTCGCGCAGCGCGACTACGGCCTTTTTACCCAGCCGGTTCAAGGCCAGGGCCAGACCGATCGAGACGGTTGTTTTTCCTACACCCGCCTTGTTCGGTGTGATGGCAGTGACTAAGATCAGGTTATGTTCCTTCACCCGAGCATCATCAATCAGGTGAATCGGAATCTTCGCCATGTATTTACCATAGTTCTGCACTTCTTCCCGTGGGATTCCCAACTGAGTCGCCACTTCCTTGATCTTCTTCAGAGGAGTCTCTCTTGCTATTTCAATGTCTGTTTTCATACAACTTATTATAGGCTAATTTCTCGGCAAAAGTACACAAAATCCGCCAGCAGTCCATACTGCCCGTCCGTACATCGCCTTTTATTCATCATAACAAATTAGAAGCCAGTTCCGACAACTGACTGCGTTCGCCTTTCACCAGGTTGATGTGAGCGAATAAGTCCTGCCCTTTCATCTTGTCGACCATATACGCCAATCCGTTACTCTGCGCATCCAGATACGGAGAGTCGATCTGCTGGATATCACCGGTGAAGACCATCTTCGTTCCTTCGCCGGCACGCGTGATGATCGTCTTGATCTCGTGCGGCGTCAGGTTCTGGGCTTCATCCACGATGAAATAGGTTTCCGAAAGACTTCGTCCGCGGATAAAGGCCAAGGCTTCGATCACCAGCTGATTGCTCTTCTGCATCTCGTCGAGACGTCGGGCTTCAGCGCCATTCACCGGAATCTGTCCTTTAATCACATTCAGGTTATCAAACAACGGTTGCATATACGGAGCTACTTTCTGTTTCTCGTCGCCTGGCAAGAATCCCAAGTCTTTATTGGCAAGAGCCACGATCGGACGGGCCAACAGAATCTGCTTATACAGATCGGCCTGCTTCAGTGCCGATGCCAAAGCCAACAAGGTCTTTCCCGTTCCGGCTTTTCCCGTAAGAGCCACCAACTTGATTTCCGGATCATTCAGTACTTCGAAGGCAAAGCTCTGCTCGGCATTCCGCGGCTGGATGCCGTAGTTTGTACTCTTGTCAACCCGTTTGATCTTATGCGAGAATGGATTGAAACGTGCCAGCACCGAGTTGCGCTCGCTCTTCAGGATAAAGCAGTCGTTGGCCGACAACTTGGCACTCAAGTCGAGCTCGTCGGCATCAATACCCGCCGGGTTCGCATAAATGCGGTCAATCAGTTCCGGATCAATGCCCTCATACGTTTCCTGCGAGCGCTCGAAGATATCCACGTTCGTCACCTTGTCGGTGATGTAATCTTCTACCTTAATACCCAACGAGCGGGCCTTCATACGCAGATTGACATCCTTTGTCACCAGGATAGTCTGCATATCCGGATACTGCTGCGCCACGAAGAGCGTACACGACAGGATACGATGGTCGGCTGTCTTCTCAGAAAAGGCCTTTGCCACGGCATCCTGATACGGATCGCCCGTCACTACATGCAGCATTCCCAAATTCGGCCCTAATGAAGCGCCTTTGGTAAACAGATCGTTGGTGGTGATCAGATCCAGTTCGCGGACAAACTCACGCGCATTATAATTGATTTGCTCGCTCCCTTTCTTGAAGCGGTCCAACTCTTCCAGTACGACAATCGGCAGATAAATATCGTTTTCCTGAAAATTCTCTATACACTTGTAATCATGTAGGATGACATTTGTGTCAAGCACGAAATTCTTTTTTGTTCCCATGGCTCTTCTCTTTTTATACGTTCAACAATCATTAGGAACGTTTGGAAAGCTGACGAGCTTTATCCTGAAGCGTTTCTATATTTAGATAACCAGTTTCAGGGCCCAAATGTTCACTCATTCATTCACTTATGCCATCATCAACCACAATGGAAATAAGTTTCAACCAATTCGAGCATCTTCCGTTCGTTGTCTGTCACCTTACTCCGGATATTCTCGTCTTTAAAAGCCTTCAGACGGGCGATGATACTGTCAATCATTCCCGGACTGAACACATTGTATTCCTCATATACCGCACGCTGTTCCTGCAGACATTTCGATGAGGCCACACAGCTGTCCGGCAATTGCTTCAGCTTCGCCAGTTTATCCTTGTTCTCTTTCTTATGAATATTGACGTTGACATACGTCTGCTCGGCTATTTCCAAGGCATTTTCCATCTCGAAACCATGACGGCAAGCGACAGCCAGACTGGCAATCAGCAGATAGACATCCGCAGAGCCATCCGGCGAGCGCATTTCTACCGTCTGCTTCTGCGTCGTATCATAAGTAGCCGATGTACTGGCCGGATTAATTTGTCCGCACATATCTTTTCCTCCCGACCAGCCTAATGGCACACGTACCAGAACCGAACGGTTACGGTCGCCCCAGCAAATATTGGTCGGAGCTTCCTGATGCGGAACCAAGCGGAAATAAGAAGTCGGATTAGTATTGCCAAAGGCTGTAATCGAAGGAGCCAGATCCATCATACCGGCGATAGCCTTACGGACTGTTTCCGAAATAACGCCTTCTTGCAGCATCTGGTTCTTGCCGTCTTTCATCATCCGCATGTGAATGTGCAAACCGGAGCCAGCCTTTCCGATACTGATCTTCGGAGCAAAGGTTACATTCAATCCTAAATTATAGGCTTCGTTGCGGATCACCCACTTGGCAACCATCAACTGATCGGCCGCGTCTTCAGCAGCAACCGGCAGGAATTCGATCTCATTCTGTTCGAAGTTCAGTCCGTCATCCGAGAAGTTCCCTACTTCACTATGACCATATTTGATCTGTCCGCCACAACGGGCTATCTTCAACATACAGTTGGTGCGGAAGTCATTATTCTTGGCAAACGGAGCTGATTCATGATAACCCCGCTGATCAACAGCCGGGAAGTCATCCTGAGCCTCGTCTATCACATAAAACTCCAGCTCGCCCATGGCCTGAAACTCCATACCTGTCACCTTTCGGAAGGATTCGCAGGCCTTATGCAACACATATTCCGGTGAACTGTCCAATAACTCGCCGTCTTTATTGAAGTACGAGCACAACATCGTTACGGTTTTCTCCTCTGCAAACGGATCAACAAAAGCCGTACGATATCTCGGGATGACATACAAGTCGCTACTGCTTGCCTCGATAAAGGGGAAAAGGCTGGAACCATCCACCCGTTCGCCGCAGCTGAGTATCTCATCCAGATAGGCCAGGTCGTTCACCACAAAGTTTAAAGTCTTCAGCCGGCCGTCTCCGCCGGGATACATGAAATTAACCATGTCAATATCATTTTCCGCGATAAAGCGTTTGATATCTTCTTTCGTAAACTGAGAAGCCGGCTTCTTCAAATAAGCTACCAGCTCATTTTTGTTCAATGCTAAACTGTTATCCATCACTAACTAAATTACTAAGGTTATACTAATATCGATTCGATTTGTTTCAATTCATCTGTAGAAAAGTCAAGGTGGTTCAATGTTTTGAGGTTATCATCAAGCTGAGCAACCGAGCTGGCGCCAATCAGAACGCTCGTCACCCGCTTGTCACGCAGAATCCAGGCCAAAGCCATTTCGGCCAATGTCTGTCCGCGTTGTGCCGCCAGTTCATTCAGCCGGGCAGCACGGGCGATCTTATCGGCCGTTACTTGTTCCCGTTTCAGATGCCCAGTCGGTTTCGCGGCCCTCGAATTTTCAGGAATACCCTGCAAATATTTATCCGTAAGCAAGCCCTGGGCCAACGGAGAAAAGGCGATCATCCCGACTCCTTCCTCGTCGAGAACAGATAATAATTCCGGTTCCACCCAACGGTCGAACATCGAGTAACGTGCCTGATGAATCAGACAATGCACCTTATACTCCTTCAGCACGGCCAGAGCAGCCCGCGTCTGTTCCGGATTATAATTGGAAATACCCACATACAACGCCTTGCCTTGGCGTACGATATCGGCCAGCGCGCCCATCGTTTCCTCGATCGGTGTCAGCGGATCAGGGCGATGCGAATAGAAGATATCCACATATTCCAGTCCCATCCGTTTCAGACTCTGATCGAGACTTGCCATCAGGTATTTCCGGCTACCCCAGTTTCCGTACGGTCCCGGCCACATATCGTAACCCGCCTTCGTCGAGATCAGCAACTCATCCCGATAAGCCCCTAAGCCTTTACGCAGAATCCGGCCAAAATTCTCTTCGGCCGAACCGTAAACAGGCCCGTAGTTATTGGCTAAATCAAAATGAGTGATGCCCTGATCAAAAGCCCGAAAAGCAATCTGCTTAAATTGTTCGAACACATCCACACTCCCGAAATTATGCCACAAGCCCAACGAAATGGCAGGAAGCAGCAGTCCGCTCTTTCCACACCGGCGATACGACATCTGCTCATACCGTTGCTTGTCTGCTAAATACATATCCATGGTATTTATCGTTTAAATAATTTATAAATCCTGCCCCTGGCAGATAACTTCACAAATCTAAAGATTTTTCTCGGGAAACAAAACGTATCGGAGAAAATCTAAGCATCATCGTGCAATCTTTCTTCCGGTACTGCCTTTTTTCCCGCAGACGATTCACCTGCTTCTGCCTGGCAACTAAGGGAAAGAGTATATAGTTTTAACTTTCCGACGACCGGAGGAAAGATAATATCTCTGCGGATCCGGACCAATAGCTGGTGATAAAGCGGCTTATTGCTAAGCAGCTAACGACCAATCCCTCTGCTCCACAGAAACGCCCATGCTTATAATTTGCAAAGCACGATTGACTATTCTCCTTTTTTTATTACATTTGCAATTCATTTTGATTAGTCAGGTTTAGATTATCAAACAATATGAGAAAAATAGTATTATCAGCATTCCTTTTATTGACCATGTTCTGCAGCTTCGGACAAACTTCGGGCAAGAAAGTTTGCCGCTTAGGGTTCACCTACGATATCAGCAAGAACAGCAACTGGGGAAAGAATAATCTGGTTGTGACATCAGTAAAACCTTATTCCAACGCCGAGAAGGCCGGAATCCAACCGTATGACATTATTACCCATATCGAAGATATTCCTGTATCGAGTGTCTCCAAGGATGAAATTATCCAATTGCTGAATCCGGCCAACAAACGGAATATCATGCTTACCATTAAGTCAACCCTCGCTCCTTCGCGGGAAGTGATCTTGAATAAAGAATGTAAGCCGATCAATGAAATCAGCGAGGACCAGTTAGCCATGGCTTTCAACATGTACAGCCTTGAAACGACTTCGGTTCGTGAATTCGTTTGTCCGTTCAAGACGATCGTGACGACTGATACGGTCGATTTTGCCCAGTTCCATACCTACAAGTTTGCTGCTTCCGAAGAAAATACGGAACTGGAAGCAGACATCAACCAGGTTATTGAAAAGGAACTGACCAAGAAAGGCTTTACGAGTGATAACCAAAAGCCGGACTTCCTTGTACAGACGTTTTATTACTTCGACAAAAATCCGAATTATGTCGGGCCGAGTCCGATCAAATTAAAACAGCCGGTGTACCGTTTCAATATCAATCGCAACAAGATGGAAAAGGTTCCGTTCCTCGAACCCTCTGCTTCCGAATCAGAAGCCGCCTATCTGTTGCAGCTCGGTATCCGCATCATCGATCAGAAAGTCAGCGCCGGGCGCGTCTTATGGGAATGCGAAGCCAACGAATTACTGGAAGAAGCCTATCATCTGGAAGAATATGCGCAGATTCATGTACCGCTCATGCTGATGCAATTCCCGTATCTGAAGAACAAGAAGAATGTACATTTCATCGTCAGTCAGTGTTCTTATAACTACACAGGAATCAACTACAACATGGATAAACTGAGTTCGGTTGTTTCCGTCGACCGCAACTCGCCGGCCTACGAAGCCGGAGTCCGGGCAAAAGATGTTATTGAAGGCATCGAAGGACAAAGTACGGATTATTCGATTGAAGAATTCACCGCAGCGTACCGTCAGTTTATTACCAATACGATGACATTGAGAAACCCCGACACCCGGTTTACCGACAGCAAAGGTTTCAGCCGGTGCATGTATTGGGATACATTTAAATATCCGCAAGTGACCAAGGCCATTCAAAATCCGAATAACCTGACGGCCTTTGCCTACTTATATTACTTTGCTCCGTATATCAATCCGACGAGCAATAACGCTATTACGTTTTATGTCAAACAGGGAAGCGAACGGAAGAAGATCATTATCCGTCCGACTATCCGTACTGGCATCACTATTGAATTAAAATAAACAGCAAACAAGATTTAACGTGATATATCCTTCTAATTTTGAGCAAAAGACGGGCTTTGACAAAGTTCGTCTTTTGGTTTCAGACAAATGCCTGAGTCCGCTGGGCAAAGAGAGAGTCGCAGACATGTCCTTTTCGACAGACTTCGCCTTCATCAGTAATGAACTCGATTTAGTAGACGAGTTTGTTAAGATACAACAGGGCGAGACCGACTTTCCCGCCAACTACTTTTTCGACGTACGTTATTCACTGAAGCGTATCCGCCCGGAAGGAACCTGGATGGACGAGAAAGAATTGTTTGACCTGAAGCGCTCATTACAGACCATACACGACATTATCCGCTTCTTCCAGCCGGACGAAGACGGAGAAATCAAATATCCGGCACTGACGGCCCTGGCCGGTGATATACTGGTCTTCCCGCAATTGGTGGGCCGCATTGATACGATCCTCGACAAATTCGGGAAAGTGAAAGACAGTGCCTCACCCGAATTGCAGACGATCCGCCGCGAGATGACGATTACGATGAGTAACATCTCCCGGAACCTGCAATCCATCCTGCGGGCAGCCCAAAGCGAAGGCGTTGTAGACAAAGATGTAACGCCCACCATGCGTGACGGGCGTCTGATGATTCCGGTAGCACCGGCATTCAAACGGAAGATTAAAGGTATCGTACACGACGAATCAGCCAGTGGCAAAACCGTCTTTATCGAACCGGAAAGCGTAGTGGAAGCCAATAACCGCATCCGCGAACTGGAAGGAGAAGAGAAAAGGGAGATTATCCGTATCCTGACGGACTTTACCAACTTTGTCCGCCCGCTGGTTCCGGATATCCTTCAGTCGTATGAATTCCTGGCCGATATTGATTTCATCCGGGCCAAGGCTCTTTTTGCTATCGAAATACAAGGGATTCGTCCTGTCGTAGAAGACAAACAGCAGCTCGACTGGGCACGGGCCATTCATCCCCTGCTCTATCTTTCCCTAAAGAAGCAGCATAAAGAAGTTGTCCCCTTGGATATTGAACTGACAGCCGAGAAACGTCTGCTGATCATCTCGGGTCCGAATGCCGGAGGTAAGTCTGTCTGCCTGAAAACCGTTGGTCTGTTGCAATACATGCTGCAATGCGGTTTGCTGGTCCCGATGCACGAAAGTTCGCGGACCGGCTTATTCGAACATCTGTTTATCGACATCGGCGACGAGCAGAGCATCGAAAACGACCTGAGTACGTATTCATCGCACCTGACGCACATGAAATACTTTGTCAGGAACTGCAACGAACGGACCATCCTGCTGATAGATGAATTCGGAAGCGGTACGGAACCGCAGATCGGAGGCGCCATTGCCGAAGCCCTGCTCAACCGCTTCAACCAGCATAAGAGTTTTGGCGTAATCACAACGCACTACCAGAACTTGAAGCATTTCGCCGAAGACACACCGGGAATCGTCAACGGAGCGATGTTGTATGACCGCCATCTGATGCAGCCTTTATTCAAGCTGGCTATCGGAAACCCGGGCAGTTCATTCGCCATCGAGATTGCCCGGAAGATCGGATTGCCGGAAGATGTCATTGCTGAAGCAACCGAAAAGGTCGGCATGGATTATATCAACATGGATAAATACTTGCAGGACATCGTACGCGACAAGCGTTATTGGGAAAGCAAACGGCAGAATATCCGCCAGCGGGAAAAGAAACTGGAAGACATCATTGCCCGGTATGAGAAAGACTTGGCTGAAGTAAACAGCCAGCGGAAGGAAATCGTACGTGAAGCCAAAGCGGAAGCCGCCCGCATCTTATCAGAGGCCAATGCCAAGATAGAAAATACGATTCGCGAGATCAAGGAAGCACAGGCAGAGAAAGAACGGACCAAACAGGCCCGGCAGGAATTACAGTCGTTCAAAGACTCGGTCAGCGACGCCCAGGAAGAAGACGACAAGCTGGCCCGCAAGATGGCCAAACTGAAGGAACGCGCCGAACGGAAGAAGCAGAAACAGAAAGCCAGCGCGCAGCCGGAATTTAACCGGGATGTGATTGAAGTAGGCGATTCTGTCCGGCTGAAAGGCCAGACTTCAGTCGGCACCGTGTTGGAATTGCAGGAAAAGCAGGCAACCGTCGCCTTCGGGATGATCAAGAGCACCGTTAAACTGGATCGGCTGGAGAAAGTCAGCAAGAATCAGATCAAGAAGGAAATACAGAAAAGTACATTCGTCAGTGAACAGACCTCCGAACAGATGCATGAAAAACGTCTTCATTTCAAGCAGGAGATTGATGTCCGTGGCATGCGGGGCGACGAAGCCTTACAGACAGTCACGTATTTCATTGATGATGCCATCCAGGTTGGAGCCCAGCAGGTTCGTATCCTGCACGGGACAGGAACCGGTATTCTGCGGCAATTAATCCGGGAATACCTTCGTACCGTTCCAGGCGTCAAGAACTTTCACGACGAACATGTCCAGTTTGGAGGTGCGGGAATTACTGTAGTTGAATTAGAATAATGCAGGCAGAACCATGAATCGGAAAGAATTAATCAGCCGGAAACAACGCCGGAGTGCCAACCGGAGGCTGGCAGAACATTATAAATATGTAGGAGAAGAGCAGCTCAAGACGTCTATCAACCTGATATCTTATAATAAGCTGGCCGTTAAAAAGCAACCGGTTTCTCCCCGGCAAGTTTCTTTCCAGAAACTCTGCCATACGCCGGATACACACTGGCTGGAGATTAACGGACTAGCCGATGCCGATATCATCACGCAGATTGTAAAAGACTTCGGGTTGCATAATATTGATGCGAAAGACATTCTGACGCCTCAGCATATCGCTAAGGTAGAACTGTATGGAGACCGGACGCTGATTATCCTGAATGCCTGCTATTACGATGGATCAACCGAACTGCATACCGAACATATCTGTCTGCTGGTAGCCGGCAATACCATTGTCACCTTTAAGGAAGGCGACTCCTATTCTATCTTCGACGGCGTAAAGAAGGCTATCGACGAGAACTTGTTAGATATCCGGGCCAATGGAACGGAGCAGCTTCTCATTCATCTGCTGAATGCCATCACTTCCAGCCTGGTGGAAGCGGCGACACAGACCGAGGAAATGCTGGAAGATATCGAAGAGTTACTACTCGATATCCATAATATCCCAGCTAACACGGGGCAATTGATCTTAGGACGCAGGAAAGAATCCATCACCATCCGCAAGAACGCTCAGCCGCTCAAGGAACAATTCATCAAGCTGTCGAAGAATCCGGCTCTCATCTCATCTGAACTGCTGCCGCTGTTCAACGATGTGTATGACCAAATCCTGTTTACGCTGCAAACTACAGAAAGCTGCCGTGAAATCATCTCCTCGCTGGTCGATCTCTACATTTCCAACAATGACTTGCGGATGAATGCCATCATGAAACGGCTTACGGTAGTATCGACAATCTTCATTCCGCTGACGTTCCTGGCAGGTATCTGGGGCATGAATTTCCAGTTCATGCCGGAGTTAAGCTGGGAATACGGGTATCTTTTCGCTTGGATAGTGATGTTACTGGCCGGCCTCATTTCCTGGTTATACTTACGCAGGAAAGACTGGAATTGATCAATCGTCGGAGAACGGAAGATACAACTGTTCCCAACGGGCGGATAAGTCAGTTTCACCCACCGGATTGGATACAGCCAGACCAATCAGACGGATGGGATGATGTGAATAGTCAATCTGTTTCATCAGCCTTTTGGCCAACGGCAGGATATCATTCAGTTGGACAAGTTCTTTCGTAAAACGCATACTGCGGGTCTTCATCTCGAAATCGTCGAATTTGATCTTGAGGGTTAATGTATCTCCCCGGAAATTCTTACGGGCAATCCGTTCCACCAGCTCCGTGGCTACGTGGTACAATTCAATCACTACACTCGAAGAAGCCGTTATGTCCCGCTCAAGTGTATGCTCACAACCGATGGATTTCCGGATCCGTTCCGCTACAACCGGACGGTCGTCTTCACCGCGGGCGAAGGCATAATACAGCAAACCGGCTTTCCCGAACTGCCGCACCAGCATTTCCTGAGAACAGTCCCTTAACTGCAAGCCGGTATGAATGCCTAACAGATGCATCTTCCGGGCCGTCACCGGACCGACTCCCCAAAACGATTCAACAGGCAAAGAAGCAATAAAGTCGAGAGCCTGATCCGGATGAATCGTACACAAGCCATCCGGTTTCCGGTAATCAGAAGCGACTTTGGCCAGGAACTTATTATACGATACACCGGCCGAAGCGATCAAATGGCACCGTTCACGGATTTCTTCCTTAATTGCCTTGGCAATATCAACCGCTAAGGGAATATCCTTCTTATTCTCCGTTACATCCAAAAAAGCCTCATCCAACGAGATCGGTTCAATCAGATCCGTGTACTGATGAAAGATTTCGTGTATCTGGGCAGAAACTTCCTTGTAAACATCCATACGGCCCGGGACAAAAACCAACTGCGGACACAATTTCTTGGCCTTTTGAGAAGACATGGCCGATCGGACACCATATTTCCGGGCCTCATAGCTGGCAGCCGCTACAACACCTCGCTGCTCTTCATGCCCAACCGCAACAGGTTTCCCTTTCAGCTCAGGATGATCCCGCTGCTCAATGGAAGCATAAAAGGCATCCATATCAATATGAATTATCTTTCTCCATGTCATCTTTACATATCCGGACAGTTTTCCCCGGCAAAAATAATCATCTTTTCCCGAATCAGAAACGGCAGAAATAAAACTAACGGGAATCGGAATCAAAACCAGGCAGAATCAAAAACGATTCCAACGAATATCGATACAAAAGTTAAGGATGTTTTATTTTTACATAGCAAAAAGCTATCCGGCTTGCTTATATGAAATATTTTCTATTTCTTTGCGGTACAGATAAGAAACAAAGGGGTGCCCTTCAAAGAGAATGGGCTGAGATGATACCCTCACACCTGATGCAGTTCGTACTGCCGTAGGGATTGTTGATGAGCTCTGATCCGAAAGCAACCTTTCTCTTTTTATAGTATACTCACCTTCCTTTGTTGATTGTTCATCATTAAAACAGATAAACGATGATTATTAAAGTCAACAACAAAGAAATGGAGCTTGCCGAACACGCTTCTCTCCAGCAACTGGCCGAATTATTGCAAGTACCCGACAAAGGTGTAGCTGTTGCCGTCAATAACCAGATGATTCCACGGACAGAATGGTCCGACAAAATCATGCAACCCAATGACCAGGTTGTCATTATCAAAGCAGCCTGCGGCGGATGATACGTCCATATCGTCCGAAGAATAGATAACAATAACCAATAAATACATATACATATAAAATAAATATAAGACAATGGAGAAGTTGATCATTGCGGGAAAAGAATTCAATTCCCGTTTGTTCTTAGGAACAGGTAAATTCAATTCCAATGATTTGATGGAAAAGGCAATTTTGGCATCCGGCAGTGAAATGGTAACGGTTGCCATGAAACGTATCGATCTGGATAATAAAGAAGACGATATGCTACATCACATTGTGCACCCACATATTCAGTTATTGCCCAATACTTCAGGAGTTCGTAATGCTGAAGAAGCAGTGTTCGCAGCAAAGATGGCCCGCGAAGCCTTTGGTACCAACTGGCTGAAACTGGAAATCCATCCGGATCCACGTTATTTGCTGCCGGATACGGTTGAGACACTGAAGGCAACTGAAGGGCTAGTTAAGCTGGGCTTTGTTGTATTACCGTATTGCCAGGCTGATCCGGTCTTGTGCCGTCAACTGGAAGAAGCCGGAGCTGCCACAGTAATGCCTTTAGGTGCTCCTATTGGAACAAACAAAGGCTTGCAGACACGTGAATTTCTGCAGATCATTATCGAGGAAGCCGGTGTTCCAGTAGTTGTAGATGCCGGTATCGGCGCACCGAGTCAGGCTGCCGAAGCCATGGAATTAGGAGCTTCAGCCGTATTGGTAAATACAGCCATTGCCGTTGCCGGTGATCCGGTTCGCATGGCGCAGGCATTCAAGGCAGCCGTAGAAGCCGGACGAGAGGCTTATGAAGCCGGATTAGGCGGTGTTTCTTCTTCCCTGAAAGCATCTGCCTCTTCACCGCTCACTGCCTTTCTGAACAATTAATAAATATTCATCATCTATTACAACTCATACGTATGAACAACGATAAGAAAGCCTATGCGCAACGGGAAAAAGCCTATATGAACGGCAAGCTTTTCCCTTTTATTCGGGTCGGAATGCAGAAAGTGAATCTGACGCCAACCGTTACTGTCGTGAACGGTGAAAAGGTAATGACACCCAATGCTCCGATTTATATCTACGATACCAGCGGACCTTTCAGTGATCCGTCGATGCAGATTGACCTGAAGAAAGGATTGCCTCGCATGCGTGAAGCTTGGATTACCGCTCGTGGTGACGTAGAACAGCTGCCGTCTATTACTTCCGAATACGGAAAGATGAGACGTGACGACAAAAGTCTGGATCACCTGCGTTTCGAACATATAGCCTTGCCCTACCGGGCCAAAGCAGGGAAATGCTGTACGCAGATGTATTACGCCAAGCAAGGCATCATCACTCCTGAAATGGAGTATGTAGCCATCCGCGAAAATATGAACTGCCAGGAGTTGGGCATCGATACACATATTACACCGGAGTTTGTTCGTGACGAAATCGCAGCCGGGCGTGCTGTCTTGCCAGCCAACATCAATCACCCGGAAAGTGAACCGATGATCATCGGCCGGAACTTCCTGGTCAAGATCAATACGAATATCGGTAATTCGGCAACCACTTCTTCCATTGATGAAGAAGTAGAGAAGGCTGTATGGAGCTGTAAATGGGGCGGTGATACATTAATGGATCTTTCAACGGGAGCCAACATCCACGAGACACGCGAATGGATCGTGCGCAACTGCCCGGTGCCGGTTGGAACAGTGCCCATCTACCAGGCATTGGAAAAGGTCAATGGCAAAGTGGAAGATCTGACTTGGGAGATTTATAAGGATACACTCATCGAACAATGCGAACAGGGCGTTGATTACTTTACCATCCACGCCGGTATCCGTCGGCATAATGTGCATCTGGCAGACAAGCGTCTGTGTGGAATTGTCAGCCGTGGCGGCAGTATCATGAGCAAATGGTGCCTGATTCACGACCGGGAATCTTTCCTGTATGAGCATTTCGATGAGATCTGTGATATCTTAGCTCAATATGATGTGGCTGTTTCCTTGGGAGACGGACTTCGTCCGGGCTCTATTTATGACGCCAACGACGAGGCTCAGTTTGCTGAACTCGATACCATGGGTGAACTGGTTGTCCGTGCGTGGGAAAAGAATGTACAAGCCTTCATTGAAGGACCAGGCCATGTGCCCTTGCACAAGATCCAGGAAAACATGCAGCGCCAGATAGAGAAATGTCATAACGCTCCTTTCTATACATTAGGTCCGTTGGTAACTGACATTGCTCCTGGATATGATCACATCACGTCGGCTATCGGAGCGGCACAAATCGGATGGCTGGGAACTGCCATGCTCTGCTATGTTACTCCGAAGGAACATTTAGGATTACCCAATAAAGAAGATGTACGTACCGGTGTAATCACCTATAAGATCGCGGCTCATGCGGCCGACCTGGCCAAAGGTCATCCGGGAGCTCAGATCCGTGATAATGCCTTGTCGAAGGCCCGTTACGAATTCCGCTGGCGTGATCAGTTCCATCTGAGTCTGGATCCGGACCGTGCCCTCGCCTATTTCCAGGAAGGTAAACACGAAGACGGTGAATACTGCACGATGTGCGGCCCTAATTTCTGTGCGATGAAGCTGTCGAAAGACCTTTCATCCATCAATAAATAAACATTATCAATGGACAACGATTCATCCCGACACCGCTTATCGGCTTAACGGACGAATCGTTGTTAATCAGTACCTTTTAATTTTAACGCATAAACATGTTCTCAGAAGAATTAGAAAAAATAGACTGGGATGAAACTACGGCGGCCATTTATGCCAAGACCGACGCAGATGTCCGCCGGGCTTTATCGAAAAGCCATCTGGACGTTCAGGATTTCATGGCATTAATCTCACCGGCTGCCGAGCCTTATCTCGAACAAATGGCTCAATTGAGTTATAAATATACGCGCGAACGCTTCGGTAACACGATGTCGATGTTCGTTCCCTTGTATATTACGAACTCTTGTACCAATTCATGTATCTATTGTGGTTTCCACATCAGTAATCCGATGAAGCGGACCATCCTGACGGAAGAAGAGATCGTCAATGAATACAAGGCAATCAAGAAGCTGGCTCCGTTTGAGAATCTGCTTCTGGTAACAGGCGAGAATCCGGCAAAGGCCGGCGTTCCGTATATTGCCCGTGCGCTCGACCTGGCCAAGCCTTATTTCTCGAACCTGAAGATTGAAGTAATGCCTCTTACGGCTGAAGAGTACCGCGAACTGACACATCACGGCATGAATGGCGTGATCTGTTTCCAGGAAACCTATCACAAGGCGAATTACAAGATCTATCACCCGCGCGGCATGAAGTCGAAGTTTGAATGGCGTGTCAACGGTTTCGACCGCATGGGACAAGCCGGCGTTCACAGCATTGGCATGGGTGTGCTGATCGGCTTGGAGAAAGAATGGCGTACCGACGTGACTATGATGGCTTATCACCTGCGTTATCTGCAGAAGCATTACTGGAAAACCAAATACAGCTTTAATTTCCCACGTATGCGTCCGTCGGAAAACGGAGGATTCCAGCCGAATGTTATCATGAGCGACCGCGAATTGGCCCAGGTGACATTTGCTACCCGTATCTTCGATCATGATGTGGATATCTCCTATTCTACCCGCGAAAGTGCCGACTTCCGCAACCACATGGCCCGTTTGGGTGTAACAACCATGAGTGCTGAAAGTAAGACTGAACCGGGTGGTTATTATTCTTATCCGCAGACATTGGAGCAGTTCCACGTAAGTGACGAACGTACTGCCAAAGAAGTAACACAGGCATTGAAGAGTTTAGGAATTGAACCGGTCTGGAAAGACTGGGATCAGTCGTTCGATGCTGTCAATTGCCAGGAACATGCAGCTGCAGCAACGGTATAACCGGCATATCATCTTACCGGAGATTGGAGAAGAAGGTCAGAAGAAACTGGGCGAAGCAAAAGTCTTGCTCATCGGTGTGGGCGGACTGGGCTCGCCCATTGCCCTTTACCTGGCTGCTGCCGGAATCGGAAGAATCGGACTGGTTGATGATGACATCGTAAGTGAATCGAACCTGCAGCGTCAGGTGCTTTATACCGAAAGTGAAGTCGGACAGCAGAAGGTGATTTGTGCCGCCCGTCGTTTGCAGGCACTGAACAGCCAGTTGGTTGTAGATACTTTTCCCTGCCGCTTAGCCAACGGGAATGCCGAGGAACTGATTTCCCAATACGATCTGGTCATCGACGGCTGCGATAATTTCCCGACCCGCTATCTGATCAGCGATATTTCGTCCCGGTTGCATAAACCGTATGTTTACGGTGCCATCCGTGAGTTCGACGGACAAGTGGCTGTATTCAATCTGCCGGGAGGAAAAACATACCGGGACTTGTTTCCAGAAGCGGAAACCAGCCAGATGGAAACGCCGCCCAAAGGTGTAATGGGCGTATTGCCCGGCGTCGTAGGCTGCGTGGAAGCGTCTGAAGCCATCAAACTGATTACCGGATGCGGCGAACCGCTCAACGGGAAACTCTGGACAATCGACCTGAAGACAATGAACAGCTGCCTCTTCTCTCTTTGAGAAGAAGATGATTACTCCTGACTTACAAACATCCCAATAATCTCTTTTCTGTACGCTGGCTTGATAAAGACCATGGCTTTTATCATGTCAGCGTATTTTATACCCTCCGATGAAAGTAGTTTTAACCACTCAGGCGAAACAATGCCAACAAATAAATTGTTACTTTAAAATAGGATATGCAGAAAAGGCCTGTCTTGTCATTATTGTTGGATCATAAACAAGAAAGAACAATGAATATACTGGAAAAGCTCAAGCGCAATCATCATCCGCATTCGGGTGCACTCGAACTGCTGAAATATATCGGTCCCGGACTACTTGTTACCGTCGGTTTCATTGATCCTGGTAACTGGGCAACCAACCTGACTGCAGGTTCTGAATTTGGTTATGCACTTCTCTGGGTCGTGACTTTTTCTTCCATCATGCTCATCATCATCCAGCACAATGTGGCCCACTTGGGAATTGTCACCGGACTGTGTTTATCTGAAGCGACAACCCAATATCTGCCCAAAAAGCTCAGCCGGCCCATCCTGATTTCTGCTATGATGGCCAGCATTTCCACTTCGCTCGCCGAAATATTAGGCGGCGCCATTGCCTTGAAGATGCTGTTCAGTATTCCCATCAAAGCGGGAGCTGTCATCGTAACACTGGCGTGCCTGCTGATGCTTCTCAGCAATACTTACAGCAAAATCGAACGCTGGATCATCATGTTTGTTTCCATCATCGGCCTTTCCTTCTTATACGAACTGGCATTGGTCGACGTCAACTGGCAAGAAGCTGCCGTTGGCTGGATCAAGCCGTCGTTTCCGGATCATTCATTGCTGATCGTGATGAGTGTTTTAGGTGCCGTCGTGATGCCCCATAACCTGTTTCTGCATTCCGAAGTCATACAGAGCCGAAAATGGAACTTGGAAGACAAGACCGTCATACACAAGCAGCTCAAATACGAATTCTATGATACGCTGTTATCAATGGTTATCGGCTGGGGCATTAATTCGGCCATGATTATCCTGGCGGCTTCGACCTTCTTTCAGGAGAAAATAGCCGTCAGCGAACTGGACCAGGCACAGCAGCTGCTGGTTCCGCTCGTTGGCAACAACGCCGGCGTTATCTTTGCCGTCGCGCTGCTGATGGCCGGAATTTCATCTACCATCACATCCGGTATTGCCGGCGCTTCCATCTTTGCCGGTATCTTCGGCGAAGCCTATCACCACAAGGATATTCACTCCAAAATCGGTGTGCTCTGTTCTTTCCTGCCGGCGCTGCTTTTGATTTTCGTTGTCGATGATCCTTTCCGCGGACTCATTCTTTCGCAAATGGTACTGAGTATTCAATTACCAATTACTATCTTTACCCAGGTTTATCTGACCTCCAGCAAAAAGGTCATGGGTGAATTTGCCAACAGCCGGTTAACGAATATCGTATTACTGATCTTAGGTACTATCGTCAGTCTGCTTAATCTGTTCTTGCTGATCCAGCTGATTATCGGCTGACAACAAGGAAAGCACCAACGCATTGTAACATAATTGTAATATTGATTTCATTCAACCGAAACATACCAGTCGTTCCTTTGCAACAGAAATGAAAAATATAATATTAGTACTATGATAACAAAACAGAATCCTCATATTCTTGTCGTCGACGATGAAGAAGATTTGTGTGAAATCTTAAAGTTCAATCTCGAAACAGAAGGCTACACAGTCGATACAGCCTACAGCGCCGAAGAAGCGCTTACGTTGAACCTGACAGATTACGACCTGCTGCTGCTTGACGTCATGATGGGAGAAATATCGGGTTTCAAGCTGGCCAGCATGCTGAAGAAAAACGAAAAGACAGCTCATATTCCCATTATATTCCTGACGGCCAAAGATACTGAAAACGATATGCTGACAGGTTTCAACCTGGGTGCCGACGATTATATTTCCAAACCTTTCTCTATCAAGCAGGTGCAAGCCCGCGTCAAAGCCGTGTTGAGAAGAAGTCTGGAAGAAAAGAAGCCTGTCAATGAAAATATCCTGACATACAACACCCTGAAGCTAGACACGCAGCGCATCAAAGCGACAATCAACGGCGAAGAAGTGGCACTGACCAAAAAGGAATTTGAAATTCTGAAACTGCTGCTCGAGAATATCAATCATGTGTTCTCCCGCGAGGAAATCCTATCGCGCGTATGGAAAGACGAAGTCTATGTTCTTGACCGGACCATCGACGTCAACATTACCCGCCTGCGTAAGAAAATCGGTGAATACGGGAAAAATATCGTAACGCGCCTGGGTTTCGGTTACTGTTTTGAAGGCTAAAAACAGGAATACTGACAACTATTATATGAAAGGAACGTGAATGGAAAATAAAACAGAAAAAATTATAACCAACAATCGGATTCCATTCAGCCAACGATTGTTCTGGTCTATCTTCTTTATCTTTCTTGGTTTTACGGGTTGTGTACTGATCTTTCAGTATCAGCGGGAAACCGAATTTGCCCAGGAAAAACTGGATACTGTCTTAAAGACGTACAATTATCAGATTCATTACCGCATCCAGCACGAAAAAGGTCAGGAGACGGATAGCATCATCCATAGTTTTCTCGACGAAATCCCGCAGAAAGATATCCGCGTGACGGTGATCAACCCGGAAGGAGACGTCTTGTTCGACAACAGTGGAAACGATATCTTCGAAAATCATAACGACCGAAGTGAAGTGCATAACGCGCGGCTCACTAAAAAGAGCTTTGCCATCCGCAAATCGAAGACGACGGGAAAGAGATACTTCTACTCGGCTTCCAACATCAACAATTATATCTACCGGACGGCCATTCCGTATGATCCGTATGTGAAAGGCATTTTGGCCATCAACAAGGACTTCATCTATTTCATGGGGCTGATGGTTGTGATCTTCCTCTTCGTGTTGTCTAAATTTACCTTGAGTATCGGACAAACCATCTCCAAATTAAGGGATTTTGCCCGTAATATCCGGGATGTGAAGCAGGATGATGAAGAATATGTCTTCCCGAACGACGAGCTGGGTGATATTTCCAAACTAATCATTACCCTGTATCATAAACAGCAGAAGGCAAAGAATGAACTGGCTGTCGAACGGGAAAAGATCATCAAGCACTTCCAGTATTCACGGGAAGGATTCGCCATGTTTACCGACGACGGACAGGAAATCCTGTCGAACATCCTGTACATCCAGTTTGCCAATCTCATCTCTGATAATCCTATTCATACGGCTGAAGAGGTATTGGACCTGGAAGAACTCACGCCGATCCGCAATTTCCTGGAAGAACACAAAGGCACCGATCATAAACGGGTGCTTCGGGAAACGATAACCATCGACAAAGGCGGAAAGATTTTCCTGGTTGAATGTATGATGTTCCTCAACAACAGTTATGAAATCTCTATCAATGATATTTCCCGCCAGGAGGAAGAAAGCCGGATGAAAAGGCAACTGACGCAGAACATCGCGCACGAACTGAAAACGCCGGTCAGCAGTATTCAGGGATATCTGGAAACAATCATCAACAATCCGGATCTGCCGGCCGACAAATGGAAGTTCTTCATCGAGCGCTGTTATTCGCAAAGTACCCGACTGACGGTTCTGCTGCAGGATATTTCTGTCTTGAACCGGATGGATGAAGCCGGATCCATGTTTGATCTGACCGACATCAATATCAATCAGCTGGTACAAGAAATCGAGCATGAATGCGCCCAGAAGATGGAAGAAAAGCATATTTCCTGCCAGATCGACCTGCCGGCGAATGCCACGATTCATGGAAATCATTCGCTCCTCTACTCTATCTTCCGGAATCTGTTTGATAATTCCATCGCCTATGCCGGCGAGAATATTACCATCAGTCTGACCTGTTATAAAGAGGACGAGAAATTCTATTATTTCAACTTCTCGGACAACGGTATCGGAGTGGAAGAAGAACATATCAACCGCATCTTCGAACGCTTCTATCGGGTCGATAAAGGCCGTAGCCGCAAACTGGGAGGAACCGGACTGGGTCTTTCGATCGTTAAGAATGCCATCCTCTTCCACAAAGGACAGATTTCGGCCAAGAGCCAGAAAGGAAAAGGCATTAGTTTCTTGTTTACCCTGAAGAAACATATCTAAAAGGATTTCGTCTTTACATAGATAAAATAACCCCGCTGAAAAGTTCATTCACTGACTTCCAGCGGGGTATTTTTATGGCTGCCTGCAAAATTAGATCCAAACTTCGTTTATTTTTTATCGTTCCACAGCTGTGGAATGATCGTTTCACCCTTGTGGAACGATCGTCCCACCCAGGTGAAACGATCGAATCACCTGGGTGAAACGATAAAATCCATGTCATTTAACGAATTTGGTTGACTTAAAATCTCTTTATAAATAGAAGGGGTTG